>ERZ827197.638-NODE-638-length-37851-cov-49.661102_pt1 | contig 37851 bp, 31 predicted proteins | sample MGYA00519867_ERZ827197 | MGnify/ENA primary metagenome ERZ827197 (study PRJEB31778, sample SAMEA3449278) | human gut metagenome | biome: human gut; feature: human-associated habitat; material: faeces | place: United Kingdom | collected 2010/2012 ...
AACTGCCGTGGGAATACGAGTGTTCGGACGATACTAATTCAGTTCTGACTAAGGAGCAATATCAGGCGATTGTCTCTAATGCAGAATGGCAGCCGGAGGAAAGAATAAGCCTGAAATAAAAGCGTATGACAGAAAAAAACAATATGCAAATTATCGGCACTATATTGAATTAGTGCCGATAATTTGTTTAAAATTAACTTCTGGCAACAGTTCAACTGACAGATACCATCACAGCAACAGAATTACCCAGGATAGATGAAAGTGAAGATATCTTGATTGATGGATAGGTCAAACATCTTTTGGGCCGATTTGTAATATAAAGTTGTATTTTCTGTGTGTTAAAATCTTTTATTTATTTTTGTTTCGATTTATTTCTTACTCCGGTTCTTATGATACATTTGACTAAAGAGATTATTCTTGAAGCGATAAATTATTGTGCATCATTAGATAGTTCCTTCATCAGAGGATGGTGGATTTGTAATGACGATAATACAGCATTTCTTCCCCTCCTCCAGGTTGCAAGGAGAGTATATAATGATGAGTTTGATTATGCTTATGAACTTGATTATGCCGAGGCATTCAAAAAACTTGGAATCAACGTCAGACTAAAAAAAATAGCACGTATTTGTTGGAACACAAATGGTTGGACATGTCCTTCCGGACGAATTGGTAAAAGCAAGAATAAGGACTCATATGAATATAAATACGGATTCGGTCACGAGGAATGGTTATTTGACATTGCCAAGACGATAAAAGGCTATCATTATGGACATATTCAAGCAGTTGCCACTTATAAGGAAAATCTACCTTTTGATATCTCTCTCTTTACGATAAACGATAAAACAAAACAGCGTTATTGGGTAGGGGAGATTCTTGATGTAGAACCTGTTTTCAATAAAGAGACAAAGACTATTCTTAGTGAGTACAAGAAAAAAGGGTGGTACGCAGAAATGCAGGCACAACTTAAAGACTACATAGAAATAATACCTACTGGATTTGCCTTTAATCTCCGATATAGACCTGAAAATCTCCGGAAATATGATATTCTGAAACCTGTCGACAGAAAAGGTCCTAATGTTAAGACAAGCTATTATACATCACTTTATAACCTTAAGACAATTTTCAAACTTGGAGATCATTTCGTCTTTCAACCCGGTTTCCGAACAGAAGAAACTGATATAGATGCCCAAAATGGTTATTCTCGTCGTTCTCATATTTCAAAACGTCATCCAGTTATCCAAAAAGCTCTTTACGATTATCTTGTAAAAGAATACGGGAAAGAAAATGTTGGTACAGAAAATCTCACTCCTATTGGAACAGAAATCGATATCGTGACGAAGCATGGTGATGAATATGATCTTTATGAAATCAAGACAATATCAGATATTCGTCTATGTATTCGTGAATCACTCTCACAACTGCTTGAATACGGTCTATACCATACCGATATCAAGGTCCGTAATTACTATATCGTAGGCAGTATTGTGCTTACTGACGATGCACAGAATTATTTGAACGCTCTTCGTAATAAGTATCATATTCCGGTTAATTATATTCAGGTTGATGCTGAAAACGAAATATATAAATATTAATAACTATGGATATTGTTGTTGAGGCTCTGAAAATCAGAGATAGTCTTACTGATTATGAAGAAAATCATATTGATACTAATCTTGCACCTGTTCTGCCATTTAAGGGAAACGACAGAATAAAGTTAATCGTAATTGGACAGGATCCAACAATAACTGAAGTAAAAGAAAGGGGAAAAATCAAGACAACATTAAAACTGGATGCCCCTGGACCACTTAGAAGATATATTGAAAGTATCTGTAGGGGCTTAGAGATTACTATCGAGAATGTCTATGCCACGAATCTTTTCAAGTATTTCTACAAAAAGAAGCCTGCCTCTACACCAAAAGTCTTAGCTGCTCATTTAGAAAGCAATTTGGCTTTGTTAAAAAAAGAACTGTCTGAATATAGTGATTGCATTATCATCACTTTGGGCCAGCCGGTACTTCAATTATTGACAGACAAAAAGCATTTCGTTAAAGATTATTGGGGCTATAAGAATGGTGAATTCCACTACCTTGAACCTGATGAAAACAAATTGGAGCTAAAAGTATATCCATTTGCCCATCTTCCAAGCATAAATAGCCCACGCTCTTCTTTTTATCGTGACCACCTTGATATGTATATCCAATATATTAAGGGGCAGCACCATTGCTCCCAAGGCAAATGATACAATAAATTAATTATAACTATACTACTCAAAATAGTCATAATTGTTTCCTGTTAAAGATAAGTTATTATGAATACGGAATTTACAGATATACAATACGAGCCAATCAAAGAGTACAAGTATGCCCGATGGTTTAGTGAAGTACAATACAATGGAAAAACACTTTCGGATTCAGAGCGTAAAAAATTGATTTATGTCATGGATGACGCCATAGCACAATACTCTGAGGGACTTCCGTTGATGATGAGTATTTTGGAAGATACAAAAGAACAACACGATGATTATCACGAAATTGACAGAATAGTTGTCTCCGTATGCTTGTTTGTCATTATAACAATGATTGACAGTATGGTAGCTGGAAAATACTTTATTCTTGCAGACCGCGACTATGATCGGAGGTTTATGCGCGGAAAAATGTTTGTAATCCTCAATGAGGGCTTCAAAAAACTTTATGGTTTTAATGAGTCGTCCCATAAGAAATCAGAATGGAATAGACTTCTACACATAATGAAGTACTTCCCAGAGGTAATCAATCGTCAATATCAGGAGTTAACATATCTCCTCGAAAAACAATCCCACACCTCTTCTTGGTGGAAAGACGAACGGAACTATGAGACCCATCTTGACACAGAGAAATTATATAAATCACGACAGGAAGAGATTATAGAAAGCAAAGTTATGATAGATTCTCTGAAACTATTTGAGACATTGCTTGCTGTAAATCATTTCCTGGAAAATGTTCACGCTTGTCTTTTCAATTTCCTTGTTGGAAAATATCGCAAAGGTGAATTACCGGAATGATCAACTATGGAAGTACTTATTGCATACTTTCAATCTCCAAATGAAGGAAAATACATAGGAAGCTTTTCATACGCACTTATGAGAAAATTATCAAACAATTTTCCTATCTCAAATATTACTTTTCAGAGTCGCAGTAAAAGCAGTTTCATCCTCCAGATGTATGGGCTTCCCATTGCGGAATTTTCGGTGAAGGATCTTTATCCGGTTACGGGCTACATTGACAAAGACAAACAGGTTTCAGTCTCTGAGGTTCATCCCAATCCAGTCCGTGACTATGCCGCTCAGTCTATTGAACCTCAGGTGTATGTTTACAGGACTATTATAGAACTGGTAACTGTGGCTACCGTCAAAGCTGAACATTGGTCGCAGATATCAGTTCCTGAAGATGAGGGATGTCATATATCCCTGAATGCACATCGCCGTGCCGGAGGCTGTCCGCAGCTCTATTGTCAGTTAACTTTCCGCTATCGGTCTGGTATCCTTCTGGAACGTATTCCTGCCAATCCGCTTTGACGGTTACATTGTTGTACAAGGTTACGATGTTAACAGCTGGATGAAATTGCCGGCAAACCCTTCTATTGCTCCCCGTTCATCCACCTGCCGATATTTCATACGTGCCCAGTAGAAGTTCCAGAATGGAATGCCAAGATCAGCAAGCCTGATCTTCCTGCTGACTTTATGCTCCGAGCAATACTATTCAGTCTTAATGATTTCTTCACGTGTTATCATATGTTTTTCGATTTTTATGCAAATGTAACCAAGAGAAATCCCAGCTACAATATGCATTTTATCGGAAGTTTACTACCTTAGTCAACGTTTCGTTGTCAGGGTATATCCAATCAAGATTGACAGCTTGTTAAAAAAATAGGTACCCATATATACTTAGTTCTACTAATTTATTGATTTCAATAATTTAATCACTACAAATTACGTGGCAATCTATGTTTGCCATCTCGTGAAGTACTTGTACCGTATTTCCTAGTAATATTCTCATCTCTCTTGACGAAGATGATTTACTCATTCCAGGTTGAACAATTATAACATGAAATTTAAGTTCCTTCTTATTAGAAGCTTCTTCTCTAAGTTTTATTATATCATTAATAGAGCCCTTTAATAAACTACTGCTTTTTCCTTTTTTTTCTTTTAATTCATTTCTTTGCAATATATGCTGGAAAATCTTTTGACCACCGACATATTTCCAGCGTATAGATTTTTGAGCTTGTCCACATACTTCATACAAATTATCAATGCGCTGTGAGACTTTTCTGCCTTTTGCATATTTAAGATGGTATAAGGTAACATCTATTTGGTGATCAGAATTATCTATTCCAATCAAGTCTGCAACTTCTCCACTTCCATCATCATCTATCAAAAAATCATGCTTATCAATGATTGTTTTTGCCATATAGTACTGTATGGAATCTGTATAGTAAGGAGCTGATCCTTGAGATTCTTTTGATATATTTACATTTTCCCATTTAAGAGTGCTTATCATTGAATCTGGAATTTCTTCTGCTTGATATTTAGGTTTACAAAAATGTCTTCCATATGATATGCTATTATCGGCGTAATAAATAGTAGGAGGAAACTCTATAAGATACTCGTTTAATTCAACCTCACCATTGCCACGAATAAATTTAAGAGAATCACCACTAATATAATTGTATTTGATAACACTCTCAGATTCATTTATATTCAAGATGTCTATCTTGTATTTGCAATAAAAATCACTTGTAGATAAACTAAAGATTATATTATCACCAATAGATGTATCTGATTCGATCTTCATTTCTATTTCATCAAACGACATTATACTATTGCCAAAATGTACCTGCTGAGTATAGTGTTCATACATTTCAGGATTCCAATCTATACTAATTGGATGTACGGTTGGCCATTTTTTGAGAATCTCAAATGATAACATATTTTGTAATATGATATTGGTGTCTATAGTTTCATCGAAAATAATTTTACCAATTTCACGGCACCACTTCTGAAAATAGAGTAGGTTACACCTTTCTCGTGACCATACTTTCCCTTTGCTTGAGCATCCTATACTTGTTAAAATTCCATTTTTATATCCTACACCGAAAACATTATTTTTAAGAAGTTTCCCTTGTGAAAGTAAATCAATACCATCTTGCACACTACGGCCAAAGTACGATTGAAATGAAACGTCTTTTCCCTGAGGGAGTCTAGCACCTACACTGAACAATCTTAATCTATGGATATTTACAAATACTCGAAACAAACAATCATTTTGTATTTTTATAGGATTTGTAAATATGTTTCTCAAAAATTTTTCACCTCTCAATTTGATTGAAGAGTTTAGATATATTCTTTTAGTTAATGCATCAAAATACACAATAATGATATCCCATGTAAGATTTTCTACTGTTTTAGTGTCTCCCCATAATACACACGATTTTTTACCTAATACAATAACCAATGTATCATTGGATATGGAATGTAATGCATAGTCATATTTATCAACATGAGTTAGACCATTTTTCCAATTATTAAAAGATGATGTTGTAGACTCTGTTATATATACTTCTGCACTTAAAGCAGGACGAATATCTTCTAATGATATTTCGTTCTTTAAATCACCTCTAAAACCATTTAGAAAATCAGAGAGGGATTCTTGTTGAAATGCAACATCATCATTTATGCGAGGAAGTATATAATTCCAATCTGCATCAATTTGATACAAACTGTTTATTTCTTCTTTTATGGGAGGATATGCAATATTTGTTATAAAACTGGCCTTACCTAACTTTAAGTCATTAGTTCTAGTAAATCTACCGATAAATTGTAAAGTGACTGCTAGACTCTGTTTTTCATCATGAATGGCAGCTATTTTTAATTGAGGTAGGTCGTACCCTTCCCCTAACATATTGACACAAACTATTATTCTATGTTTTTTTTCTTTGATGGCTTTAAGTATACTAGTACCTTTAGGCATTCCACTATAAACAACAATAGGATTAAATTCTTCATATTGTTGATATACTTTATAAACTTCTTGAGCTCTGGCTTTACTTTTACATCTAGCCATAATAATATGGTCGTAACCATTATTCAAATCAGATCTAAGAATTTCTACTGCCTTTTTTGCGATAGCCTTATCTGCATCATTAGTATTGTACTTAGCTATTTGGTAATTATTGATTTGTTCGTAATAATGTTGTTCTTGTGCCTTCCTTAATGAAAAATTAAAAACAATTTTGCCTGCCAACTTTTGCCCGTCATTTCTAAAAGGGGTAGCTGTAAACATAACTACTTTTGAAGGAGGAAAGATTTTAATGAAACTATCCCATGTTTCAGCTTTTGAATGATGAGCTTCATCTATAAATGTATAAGATACATTGTCTCTAATATAACATCTTACCATTCCTGATATAGTAGAAGCCAATGCCATTGTAGTAATAATAACGTTAGATGAATTTATAGAATGGATCCATTCATCATCGGTCATTCCTTTAGTTATCATTGTAACTATAGGCAGATTTATATCCGAAGGAACTACTCCTAACTTAGGGAGTAGACCTAATGATTTAAATTTTTTATAAGTTTGGCTTCTCAGAGCATCAGATGGTACTACTACAAATACTTTTCGGCATACGTTGGCTATCAAAAAAGATAACATTGTTTCTGTCTTTCCTGTACCTGTTGGCATAACAACAATAGCACTTTCCTCTCCACTTTCTGCATGGGCCATTAAAGCATATAGAGCTCCTATCTGTGGAGAACGCAGTCCAGGCTTACTGTCAGTTTCTTTCTGAAAGGTAAATTTTCCAATCCAAGAATCAGCTATCTGATCCGAATTCAGTTGATATTTCTCCATATTGCTTAGCATACTTATAGATTACTCATTTCTTATTATAGTGCTTATCAAGTTCCATCCATATATTGGTACTATAAAACCCTTTCTTTTGGGATTTAGGATTGTGCGTATCTAGTTTTCTTTCATAATAAAGTTTAGCATTCTGTTTGATTCCTTTCATTAATCTGTTAAACTCCTGCCCTTGTTTGAAGTCTGAATATCTCATTCTTGCTTTTTTTGTCACTTCGCCATAGGTAAGAGGGAACCGATTTCTAACCTCCTCTTCTGACAGAGAAACTGGCAAACCATCTTTTGTATGTTGAACACTTATCGCATCAAACGAATTTCCTTTTTGGAATTTCAGTGCTATTTTAATTGCAATATCAAAATCATCATCGTTGTTCTCTGCGTTAATCATCTTAGATTTAACCAAGTTTATGAAATTTTGGGCTTCTAACGTTAAAGACGAAGATGCAATTATTTTGCTGTCAACATAAGCAAGTGGCATCAAATAAAGATTATACTTATTTAGGTTTTTTCTAGGCTCCCATTCCCTTATTATTGCGATGAAGTTTTTAATACAAGCAAACCCTAATTCCTGAACATTTTTTGAGATAGAACCGATGTTAATAAAATGGACAGCATTATCTCTAAGCTCAATCAATGCTTCTACATTATCTTTAAGATTAGACGGCAACTCTTGTTGTAATTCTAAACGTTTGATTGCATCAAAAATAGAAATTGATTTAGGATTATTACTTCTGTTTCTGTCCAAAACTTTTTTCTTGGTAGATTTGCTGCCATCTTTGTTAATATATGGCTTATAACAATATATTGAATTGAGCTTGTAATTATTCAATTTCAATAGTCTGGCCTTAAATAAAAGCTCCCATGAATTAACCGCAAGTATAGCAAATATCTCTTCCCTATACTTGAAGTCTGGTTTATTATAAATCTCTATGGCAGACAGCATGCTGCTTATGGATTTATCTATCAAACTCTCATATATCTGATTTCTCTTCATTGCAATATAAATTAGTATATTCTGCTACCATAGTTAATGTTTCTTCAGTGGACTCATATCTCTTTACTTTGTGATTTTGGAGGAAGATTAAAGTTAATGTATATGAAAGTGATTCCAATGTAGCTTCTCTTACTTTAGGTTTCAGTTGACATTCCCATATAGTTATGCAATGCCAACCCATAGAAGCAAGCTGCCGTTGAATTTCATAATCTCGTTCTTTGTTACGCTCAATTTTTGCTTGCCAGAATTCTGTTCTGGTTTTCGGCATTACAAAATATTTGCATCCATCATGCCCATGCCAGAAACATCCGTTGATAAAAATACACGTTTTATATTTACGCAATACAATATCAGGTTTCCCGGGCAAACGATGGTGGTTAAGGCGATAACGGAATCCGCGGCTGAACAAGAACTTACGTACCAAAATCTCAGGCTTGGTATTCTTGCTATGTATTGCTGCCATATTTTTATGACGTTGTTCTTTGTTCAGTCTGTCCATACAAATATTTTACATTTTTAAGTGAACTAAATGTATTATCATAATTTATCAATAATTGCTTGATTTTTGCAATGTTCAAAAAACTCATCTTTCGTTTTACATACACCTCGTAGTGCCCATTTAGGCATTCCAAATTTTGCAGGCTTTTTAAGCTCAACCCAATTGGACACATCAAATTTAATTCGAGTAGGATACTCAGTGTCGTCTACACGTATCAAGTTTACTTTCGTGACTTTGTAATAGCCGGTTATGTGACTTCCAAAAGTAATAGGAGCTATGTAACGGATAGACTGTATATCATTATTCGGTTCCAATCCCATTTTACCCATAATAATAGAGCTTGTGCGTCCCTCAAGTATGCTATTTAAATCTTTATTAACGTCCTCGTCTATTGTCAGAATCATATAAAGATCATCTTTAGGCTTATCAGGAGTGTAGTATAGACCTTTCTGCGGAATGCTCTTTTCCAACTGCTGATATTTGGTTTTGCCGAGGATAACATCGGTCAGGTGTTCACGGAGTAGTTTACCTTCTTCTTCAGGATGCTGAGAGTCAGGTAGGAGAGGAAAGGCACCGATGTTTACGGTCTCGATGCTCTTGTAGAAGTAGCGTTCTTTTATCTTTTTGTCGGTGCAACGACCAGGGAAAAGAATGTAGCCACCTATGATTTCCTTTGATGTGTGCTCATAACGTGAGCTGCCGTAGTAAATGGCGTCACGATAGCGGTGCATCTGATTTATGGCATCGCTTGGCGGATAATCGGCATAATCATCAGCTGTGTTGTCCATATCGTTGGCATTCGCATCGTCAAGGACGCGGTATTTCGCGTCGTAAAGGTAGGTGAGTGTGAAATCACCTTTTGCGACATTGAGCACAATATCCGGACGCTGTTCTGTTGTGGCTGTGTGTACTTCACCACTGGTAGTACGGTTGTATGTGTGCTGATAATGTAGCTCGACATGGTTGTCTTCCTTGTCAAAGTAGATGGTGTGCTCGACATTGTTCTCTTTGAACGGCTCAAGCATTGATTTCTTGTCTTCTTTGACAAAGTCTGCGACATTATCGGCCTCGAGATCAATCCCTAGTATGTCGGCAACGAGCTGCTTCATCTTGAGGAAGCACCATAGTTCGTAGAGTTCCCAGATAGGACGAACGCCGATTTGGGTTGTTCCCTGATGGAGGTCAAGTCCGCTTTGGAGAATGAACCAATAGCAATATACTTGCGCGTATCCAGTGCGTTTCTGCAGGACAAGACTTTCTTGTTTGAAGCCCTCAAAGCGGCCTAGATTGCGGAAAAATGGCGTTTGTGCGAGTTCGGAGATAGCTCTCTTGTATGATTCAAGTTCTGCTCTATGTTCAATGGAAATTACCTTTTCATCGTATTGCTTGAAAAGTTGATTAATGACTGAAGTAAGGCGTTTCCCGATACTTTCGATAGTGTATTTGACGAATCTGTTTTCAAGTGTATCAAGTGTGCTCTTGGCAACTTCGTGACGGAACAGAGTGTTGTCGAGACGCCCTTTAACCTCAACCTGAGCATATTTTTCAGCAAGTGCTGGTGTCCAGAACTTGATGCGGTCTGCTCGTGAGTATCTGACTTCACGCTGTTCACGCATATTTGGACGATTGACTATGAATTCAACCGCCTTGATGTAGTCCGCGACAACAGACTGAAAGATGGATAGCCAAATAAGATCATTATTGTCTGTACCACCTCGCTTGAAGTTCTGGAATGTTTTGGTGAGATACTTGTAGACGAGATTGTCATACTCATTGTTTATCGCACTAAGTATGTGTTCGTAGTCGTTTTTGGTGTCGAGTTTCGGTGATACAACAAGAAACGAAAGTGTGTCACAGCGTTCCGGCTGTCCAACTGGTTTGTATTTATAGCGAAGCGTAAAAGTGCCTGGCTCATTGAGGAAATCAAGACTTCCTGATAAGAACTTGATGTCATCTGAATCGAAGTAGTTGAAGCAGTCCTCAATTTCTTTATTCGGATGAATGACGGAAGGCCGGCCCTCAATACTGAAAAAACGTAGCGTGATGCTGTAGGTGTTAGTTTCAAACATCACGGGATGACGGCTTTCCCACTTGATATCCGGCTCTTCGGAAAGAGGAACCAGAGATGTTGATCCTGCAGGAATATTGGGTAAGAATAGTGTACCTGAGCGTGAAGCAGTATAGTCACAATAGGATGTTGCCGATTCCCCAATGCGTGCTTTGAAACGCTTCCAGGAATTGGAGATGTCAGATGTGGCCATCTTTATCTCAACGAGACCATCAGCACTGATGTACTTGAATACTTCCATTTCTTATGGTTTATGGCCAGTAACTTGTGAAGTGGTTAGCTGCAAGGCGAGTCATCATTTCTTCAATCTTTGCCTGCGCATTTGCATAGTTATTATCAGTGACGAGTTTATGTAATGCTTTCAACGGCTCGTTAAGCATATCTTCATTGCCGCCAATACGAGGAAGAACCTTCATCATCATTATGTTATCAACCATAATAGGCAACAACTCGTCAGGAGTCTTATCAGCAAGTTCTCTGCGAAGAGAAGCATAGTGGATAATCATTTCGTTCTCTACGCGGTACGCAATACGGAACGGTGTGTTTTCCAATATTCTGTCTAGTTCTTGAAGAAGAGCGGGCAACTTGGTTCTCAAATAGTCTTTATCAGCCTGTTCCATTGCCGCAAGAGCATCTTTTGCTGAAGCAAACTGTGGAATGAAGTTCTCCTTGCCAAGTGGCTGTTCTGTGTATGACAGAGTATCTGTCGCTTCTGTGTCAAATAGTTTCTCAAAGTTGACCTCGTTCATCTCAATTGTCATTGCGCGGTCAATTACCTTGCGAGAGAACTGGTATGTGGTCTCGTCCATATTTACAGTGCCGATGACGACAAGGTTTGCAGGAAGCCTGATGCCAATCTTTTTTAGGTCTTCAAGATTTTGGACTCCATATGTGGCTGTCTCATCAGCTTTGTCATCCAATACGTCGCTATCATATCCAGTATGAAGTTTCTTCTCTTCAATACAGTTATATGCCTTGAAGAAATCATAGTAGTATTTCTCAACTATTTCTGGTTTGATGATAGGTTCTGTGACAATAGTATCGCCGACATTCTTGCGGCTTTCCAATACGCTCAGGAATTCAGCAAAGTATTGTTCAACTGGAGCAAGGTTCATTTCATCGAGACATACGAAGAATGGAACATCAGGATTGTAATGAGCTTTAATAAGGAAGTTGATAAACGGCGAAACTACATAGTGAGGTTTTGGAATGGAACTGACATATCCTAATAACTCCGTGCTGTCATGCCAGTTAGGTTTCACCTCAATCATACAGTAATTGCCAGGAGCAACTGTGTTGTTACCCTTGAATGTAGAAGGACAAGATGCAAAAGCGAACTCTTTGACAATGCGACTCTTTCCTGTTCCTGAAATACCAGCGAGAAGCACAAACGGCTTTGTTCTCATAGCAGCAAGATAGTATTTGCCACACTCGGATTGTGTGTAATTGCTTGCAGGCAATGGAGTTATGTTCATATTGATTTCGTTTTCGTAAAACTTGATATTGAACTCATTCTTTAGAAATATCTCACGGATATTTACACCTTTAGTGATTTCAGTCCGATATGAGTCTGGTATACCAGCTTTGGCAAGTATGTCTTTAATTTGTTCACCCACAAAGCAATCACCATATTTGATTCCAAAAGTAATTATTGAAGCGCCTTGTTTTGAACCATTGGTATACATATCCTTCAGTATATCAGCAAGTTCATCGGTAGTGTATGATTCTTGTGTATTCTTGTTGTCTACAAGGATATTAAACATGTGGTTCATATCTGATAACAAATCATTACGAACTTTAATAAATTGTTCTTCTGTTATCTCTAACAAATCATCAGAACTTTTAATTTTATTCTGTACATCTGTTGGCAAAGCATTGAATGATACACCTACGCCCGACTCGAGGACTTTAAGGAGAGTTAATGTGCTTGTATCTTTGTTGATAACATCAAAGAGATAACGAACCTGATTTGTAGGTTCAGTCATATAACACAAAAGTTTATCTCCAACAGCAATAGATGGGTCATCTACTGGTAACGTAAATAGAATTTCATTTGCTGTGTCGCAAATCGAAAGGCTCTTTACCAGAGACTCTATTTTCAGGACAAAATATTTCATATTGTTTGTTGTTTGATTTCTATGCACTTAATTACTTGTGGATTGAGTATCTCCTTGTTTGTGACGTCAAAGAGAACATACTGTGTGTTTAAGTACGTCTCCAAAGAGGATGTGTTATCCACTACTACTTTGTAGAAAGGAATAGTGTTTGGAGAATCCGCTCTTTTTTTGATATTCGAATCAAATTTCACCTCTACACTATGAGATGTGCCATTAATAGTCATCTGGTGGGGAGTATTTAAATACGACTCTCCGACATCATTTCTAATGATAAAATATCCATCTCTGATTTTGCTTAACACAAGTGAAGTTCCTTTTTTTACAACATTAATGAAGTAAGAACTATTCCCTTCAATGATGCGTTTCTCAATGCTTACAATATCGCCAGCTTTAACATTGTTATCACGGCAATACTGGCCGAGTTTATAAATTCTTTGTTCTCTACCAGTCTCAAACCTAAGGGTATATTGTACTCCAGTTATTGCATCTTTGGCATCAATGAATAAAGGGGTAGAAGTTGTATCAAAGAATGCCGAGGCGTTGATGCTATTCGGCACCAAAATATACGAATCATTGGTATTTGTATTGCCAGTCTCTGTGGCATTAAGCATTTTGATAAAGTATTTTGATAGCATCATAAATATTTCTTTAAAACCTTAGCTATTTGTTTGGCCATCAATACTGGTACGGCATTCCCAATCTGCATGTATGTCTTGAGATATGCTCCTAAGAATACATAGTCATCTGGGAATGACTGTATTCTCGCAGCCTCACGTGGAGTGATGCTACGAACCTGATGTGGATGTATATGAGACAGACAATCCATTTTCAAATGAGCTGTAATAGTTCTGCATGGTTTGTCTGCAATAAGTTTATAATATTTGTCTTTAAAACAGTGATTTCTACTTGAATACGGCATAATGTCAGCAATCTTAGGATCTGTTGAATCTTCACCCTGGCCAAGACGCTTGAAGATTTCATAGTTTACATCACTGCAATATCTAGCCTTATGATTAAATACATAAGGTATATCTCTACCTCCATTTATAGCACATAAATAGTCATTAGCACAACTGTCATAAGCATTGAAGTCTATCTTCTTTCCAGTGATTTCATCATCTTCTTCCGTCATACCTTTGACCCTTGGAGCTTCAAGAGGTTTGATAAAATCTAATGCAGCTTGTAGGTTAACATTTGTATTATTCTTACAAGCTTCGTCAATTTCTTCAAATATTGTTTCAGCAGAAATATTTCTAGAAGCTGCTATATCGCTTCGAATTGCTATATATATCAGGCGTTCTCTGCTTTGTGCTACTCCAAAATTCATAGAATTTAAGAGCCGATATGATATGTCATAGGTGTAAATTTGTCCCTCTTTTTCAATCTTAATGGCTTTATAATCATCTACGACTTGTCCTGCAACAGAGAGCATTCCTCTTACATTCTCCATTAAAACAAATTTTGGAGCAATACGCTTAATTGCTTCTATATAATATTTATATAGTTCATTTCGGGGATCATCTATGATTCTTTGTTGATTAGCACTACTAAATCCCTGGCAAGGAGGACCACCAATTACAATATCAACACTCTCATTGACAAAGTCTGCGATATTGTCAACGATTTTCCTTATATCTTCTTTCACTACCTTGTTTGAAGGTAGCTCTGGATGATTGAAACGATATGTACGAACACATACTTCTTCATGATCATTAGCAAAACACACTCTATATCCTGCTTGTGTAAATCCGCAGCTCAATCCTCCTGCACCTGCAAAGAAATCAACAAAAGACGGTTCTTTTTTAGACAAGCTCTGCTCTTGAAGATTTTTACGATGCTTATTGCTTAGCTTATACAGTTGAGTCCCATACAGTTCTTTATTTGCTAAATAAAAAGCTATTGCAGATATAAGGCTGACATAATCATGTCCGACTAGTTTTTTCAAGATAGGGATATCATTACTGGATTCTATGACTCCCATATCTTTTAACTCATCACAAATAATATCAGATGGTTCAGAAATTAGTGCAATAGTTTTATTATTCCTATATGCAATAACTTCAACCATACGAATATAGATAAGAATGAGTTCGATAAACGCTTTCTTATTGCTTATTTTATTTACTGATTCAAATATCATTCAAATTCTTCTTTATTGATTTAGCTAATGCTTCAGCAAACAATGGTGGAACAGCATTGCCAATCTGTTTATACTTTTCACCTCTGCTGCCCTCAAATACAAAATCATCAGGGAATGACTGAATTCTGGCAGCCTCTCTAACAGTAAACGTACGAGCTTGTAATTCATCTGGATGAATAAATTGAAATCCATCTTTATGAATATGAGCAAGAATTGTTTTGGATGGCAAATCCCACCATTGCACAACATAGCTATTGTCAAAGACTCTTGCATGCTCATGCTCATATTGAGGCATTGCCTTGCGTAACTGCCCGAAAGACCATCTGTTTTTAATCATCACAGAAAATCTTTCTCGATCTAAATCATTATGTTTTCTGGCAATGTGATCCATCAGAGGGTGTATTCCTGCCTTGCCAATGCGCTTTAGAAACGAATTATTACAAGGATAGTCAAACGTTAAAGTAGAGGCATCTTCTCCTGGTTCGACAATAGGAAGATCTCCTATTGCTTGTTTAACACTAATAAATTTCTTGCGACCTTTTCGATTTGCTTCTTCTGTTTCAGGATTCCAATGTGTTTTAATGACATCTCTATATAAATCTAAAACATCTTTATTTTTAATATCCTTACGGACTCCCATTATAATAACACGTTTCCGAATTTGAGGGACTCCATAATCTGCTGTATTATGCACAAGAACTTCTGGATTGTCTGTAACTTTATATAAATGCCCCAATGCTTTCATAATAGAAGGCATTATAAGTTTGCCATTTACTTTGGCAGATAATAATCCAGTCACATTCTCAAATACGAAGAACTTAGGGCGGTAGTGTTCCAGAATCTTAACATAACTTTCAAATAAAAAATTACGAGGATCTGATGCCATGCCCTTAGAATCTCTTACTCTTCCAGCTGTTGAGTATGCTTGACACGGAGGACCACCAATAATCACATCAACATCTCTACCAGAAACAGCTTCGTCGATGTAGGTTAAAATGTCATCTGAGGTAATGTCTTTTTCTATTACCTCTTGACAGATGTTTTTATATCCATAATATGCCATGCGTTTTCGCAATGTTTCACAAGCCCAATGGTCTATTTCAACATGTGCAAGAGCTTTAAATCCCATCCTATAGAAGCCTTCAGACAAACCTCCACAACCAGAGAAAAGATCAATGAATGTATATTTTTTACTGGACATTTCTATCTTTCTTCTTGCTCAATTATTAGATCTTTCATTTTTACCCCTAGAATTTCGCTAATGCGCTGTAGTGTATCAAGACTTGGCTGAACTCGATTACAGCAGTATGCATTGATAGTACTGAAACTCTTTCCTATCTTTTCGGCAAGCTGTACTTGTGAGATTTCTTTCTCCACTAAGACAATCTTTATTCTATTAAGTTTCATGTGCTTTAAATTGATTAGGTTTAATCATCTACAAAAGTAATAAAAAAATTGATGAAATAGAGTGTTTAATGCTATATTTATAAACTTTATTGAGCTATCTTATTTATTCTTTTATACAAAGGGAAGTAAAAAATCAATTACCACCTATACGTTTCATTCTCGAAAACGATAATTTCGACCAATTCATTGAGTTTGTCAACAATGTGTTTCTCATATACCTCTTCAATCTGGATAGAAATGAGATTTGTGTGAATATAATGTACAGCTACTCATCATAGCATACTTTTACGGGAGAGAATACATTGCAATAATCCATTACTTACTGTGTCTCTACAGTAAAGTCATAGGCTATCAGTAATGGAAAATCATCCTTAATTTAATGATTTTGTATTACTTAGTAGATTGTGCAAATATTTATCCGAAAGCAAAACTTGGATAGTATTTGTTATATTATAATCTACAAGATATATTTATAAATATGACAGATTTATAAAGTAATTTCCCCCATATCCGCCAATCCTGGCGGACTATTAGCGGTCGCACGAGGCGGCCGCTTTTTGTGTGCTTGTTTCATGACTTTATCGTCTTAATCCTGTTCTAGGTTTCTTGCCCAATAGGAGGGTAGCAGCACGTGCACAGCGGCGGGCCCATTGCAGGTCGTCATCGTCCTTGTCTCGCCAGGGAAGATCGCTTTGCGAACCTCCGCCACCACCTCCGGCAGATACGGCGGGCGTCTCAAGCATCCCGACAAAGAGAGCTACGGCTATGTCTGTCAGCTCGCTGCTGTTGGCAACCTCCCGGTAGTCGAACTCATCGTTGAAATAGTCAAGCACCCGCTCCGGAATATAGAAACGCTGTTCCGTTCCGCTATGGGAAGAAAGCGTGTATGACACCGAGCCGGAACGATAGTGAGTATAGTCCATATCGGCTACCGGTCTTTGAACAGGTTCCGGTCGATGGATTTGAGAGATGTTGACCTGAGCGGCAAGTCTCTCCCGGTAGTGTAGCTTTTGCCAGGTTCGGGGAAGTTTGGAAATCATCAGGTTACGGGCTACTCCCAGTTCGGAAGCCTTGTATTTGGTATTTCCTTTGAGGATCGCATATCCACGGAGAACATCTTTCTTATCTTTCCGTTCATATACGGAATAGCCTCTCCGGGCAAGTGCCTTCTTGTATTCTTCCCATGACCACGATGGCATGGTTCTCAATACCTCCATACACTCTCTGCTTACTTCCGGAATGTTGCGACTTCGGATTTCTTCCGCAGTCTTCCAGCCACGTTTCACTGCAACTCGCTCGGCTGCACGTTGTGCCCGAAGATGAATATTATGGTCATTATTGATGTTCCCGTTTTCATCAAAACGGCAAATTGCAGCATGGAGATGGGGAACTTTCCCTTTGGATTCCATGTGCAGGTAAACCGTGTATTTGCTGTTTGCCAGATTAGTCGGGCAGGAACGTACTTTCCCGTCCTTGCCGGTAATCGTTTGTTTGTCGAACTCTTCAGCGAACTCGTGCCATAGCTTTTGCCAGTCCTCAATGTCATAGAAACTGGTATGCTCAGGCGATGGACTCAACTCTATTCTGATTATGGAATTCTTTATCGGCCGATGTTGGGAAAGGGTCAACTGCATGGAGTTCCATATTCCCATCGCGTCCAGATCCGGGGGCAACAGATTGTCCAATACCCGGTATATTTTTTCCGGATGCTTCTTGTGCTTTGATTCGCCAGTAATATAACGAAGGTCATTGATACCGTAAGATATGGCTTTGGCTTTTGCAATCATTTTTCTTCGGATTGAGGATTAGACGGAATTCTGTTTTTCTCCTTTACGGCTTCCAGGAATTGGCAGACGCCTTCGGCAACATTGGAAAGTTCTCCGAGCCAGCCGACCATGAACGGAATTTGATTGAACATTACCATCCGCTGCTTTGTGGACATTCCGTGAAGTGCGGAGGTATATTTTACAAGATCAGACCGGCAATTGTCCAGATTCTGCAGCAGTGCCGCCTCTTCTTTCGTGAGCCTCGCTTTGGGCTTGAAGTTATACGCACATGACAATATGTAGTCGCTTACGGTCATGCCGCATTGTTCGGCCAGTGATTTTATATGGTCTCTCTGGCTGGGAGTGACTTTAGCCCCGACAAAGACGCTTCTTGTTTCTTTCGGGGAAGTTGATGTATTGACAATATCTTCTTTCATTTGAATCGTTGTTATAATGGTTGAAAAGGTGCGAGCTTGCGAGTACCGTACTGGCGAAGGAACTGAGCAGTCAAGAGCGCCAATGTACAACCGTAACGCAGTGAGGTTATACCTTGGCATATCTCGAAACAGTTACCTGTTTATGCTTCCCCGCAAGCCATATCGGATGCGTATAATGAATTGGCACTTGGACAAGGAAATGCAGGATAATATTATCCACTAAAAGAGGGGAGAAAATGAGTATCCCACATGATGATTTCCTGCCGACTTTGCTTTATTCTAATATATACGCCCCTGCAATAAAGTAAAGTTTGACTCAGTAATGGTATTCCGGATTGAGAATATAATTTTTCCCCTCCTTTATGACCATCTGCTTGTTGCCAAGAAAGGTGGCTACTTTGACAGCCTTGTTGTAGCCGAGCTTTACATTGTGCAATCCGTAAGCTTCCTTCAGGCGTTCCAGGTAGTCATTGTAACTGCCGATATTGCCATTGGTAAAAGCGGCATCCACTGCAGCACGATGTACAGTCTCTGGAATCTCCCTCTCCGGATCGAACGGTTCTTTGGTTGGTCGCCCGCTCTTCTTCTCTTTGGACAGATATGGTTCTACCAGTTCGGGCAGGACGTCTTCGTTTATGCGGAAAGCGAAAGGTTCAAAGTCCCGGTCCCGGATGTGTACGGCTTCGACCACACTTATGGCTTTGTCCTCTTTGTCCACTTCTACCTGCAGGATGGTTTCCGCCTTGTTGTTGAGTTCCGTGCCGATGTGACCACGCGCATGTTCATCATTCTTGTTCTGATGCAGGACAGTATGGATATGGATTTGTTTGTCGTCCGTCCATTGCATGAATTTCGAGATAACTTCGGTAGATTCACTGGATGAATTGATGTCGTAAAGGAAATCACGGATGCCATCTATAATGACCAGACCCAAATCAGGTGTGGTGCCGATAGCTTCTTCGACTATCAACAGACGCACTCTTGGTGCGAACTTGCGCAGAGACAACATAATCAGATTTTCCGGCACCTTGTCATCCGGCATTTCCGCCAGACGCAGGATGCGCTTCAGTACCTGTTGACAATGATGGCGTCCCTGTTCAGTGTCGATATACAGAATCTTCCTCTTGTTCTCGGGGAACATGGAGCGGTACCGAAGAACAGTGCGGCCACTCAATGCTGATGCGGCAATGGCCGAAACGTTGAAAGTCTTCTTGCTTTTGGCTTTCCCGATGGAAGCGCTGAAATTCCCCAATGTGCCTATAACAGCATCATCCACCATCAACACTGCCGGTGCCTCTTCATAGTTATTCGTGACGCTCACGGCTGCTTCCTCTATATAAACGGCCAGTTCTTCACGTGAAGGTATCGTTTCGTCCGTCTTCTCCATCATTACCAGTTTTTAAGGTTAGGTTTACGGCGATGGGAAGCGAGCATGGCTTCGTTCTCTTCCTCGAAAGTTTGCGGAGCCGGATTCTTTCGGGAGGATTCCAGCCATTTGTCCAGTTCATCCCGGTAGATGTATAGATGTTTCCCTTGCTTGATGACTGGAATATCATCTTTTTTGACCTTGTAATAAAAGGTCGATAACGGCATTTTGAGATAGGCGCAAGCTTCCTTCACGGTCATGGGGACGTGCGTGTTTTCTTTGGCTTCATGCTGCTTGGACAGTTTTTCTGTCAGCAGATTTTCCATGCTTGCTATCCGGTCGCAAAGTTCGCCGACTACTGCCGGCAAATCATTGAATGTAAGTTGGTCTGTTTTCATATTATAACTTTTTAATCGTTTAACATGCTGCGAACCAACCCAATGAAGCTTTGCAGAACAATACAGACCGGATTAATTATTTCATCTGCATACGTTTTTTGTTACGACTCATCGTTATCTGTTGCCAAATGGAAGCGATAGTCTCCCTTTTCAGGTACATCAATTGGAATCTGACTTGCTACCTGATCCCGCAAATTAAGTCTGAGATATTCATGACTCGCGTTTTCAAGTTCGTATGGAAATGATTCTTTGATAAAGACGGCTCTTTTCGCCAACGGTACTCTCAATCGTTCACCGACATTCCACGCCAGATGACGAAGTCCCGGTGACCGTAGCGGATTGTCAATATTGGAACGAATCGGTTTGTAGAGCTCCGGCTGATCACAAGCCATGTACTCAATATTGGAAATGAGAGTCGCTATAGCCTCTTTGGAGAGATAGGGGGCAGTCTTGATGGTTACATATTCCCGAATCGCATCCATAACTTTTACTTGCCTTTTCAGTTCTTTCTCTTTGAGTTCTTCCAGAATGGAATCATACTTTTCCAAATGAGATTCATTGGAACAATCGGGTACGACAGGTCCTTGATTTGACTGTGGGGATGGAGCATACTCCTGTTCAGAAGAACCCGCCGGTTGTTCGGCAGGGAGTGTTTCGGCAATACAAACAGGCTCTGTGATGCTCTCTGATTCTATAACAGGAGAGGATTGTTCACCAAAAGAGAAGTGGATGGGATTTTTCGTCAGCCAATTATAGAAAAATTTCTGCAGGGCTCCACACAATATGATGGCCATCGCCAGTCCGAGAATTATAGGAGTTGTTATGCGCATGATGTTGATGTCATGGCAAAGGGTAAAATAAGTGGCTATGGCCGCAAAAATGATGACGGATAGCGCAAGGATAAAACTTATTTTCTTAGTTCGGATTTGTTCTGTATTTGTCATCTTCTATCACTATTTGGAATTACTGTACGCCAAAGTTATGTGCGTTATTCCAGATACTGATAAATAATGAGTTATAATCGTCCGATTTTACACAAAAATTACGGATATAGTCCGATTTTTCGCTCAAAATCAAACTATATCCGCTAAAACAGGTGGTCAAAATGCCTGTCAGTCTTTCCGCATCAGGGTGATTTTCTTGCTGGCTTCACGCTTGTTGCTGTCCACTACTTTCATGTACCTTTGGGTTGTGGTTATACTCTTGTGAGCCATCATGCTTTGTATGGTACGGATGTCCGTTCCGGCAGCCGCTTGCAGCGTAGCGAATGTTCTACGATAGGAGTGGAATGTGATCTTCTTGGTGATTCCAGCCGAACGAATCCACCCTTTCATGTAAGTCTGGGTCCAGCTGCGCTGTAATCCCTTGAATACCATTCCCCGCTTGTCAGGGCTGTAGCCGATCAGGTCCAGTGCTTCCTCGCTGATGGGGATGATGTCCTCAGAGCGGTTCTTCTTGGTGATGATGTGTACGCACTTGCCACCGGCCGAATAGTCCACGATGTCCTCCCAGCAAAGGGCGAGGATGTCGCTGATGCGCAGACTGGTCATGCACGAGAAGAGCGATGCTGTCTTCAGCACGGGCTTCTTGCAGGGTGTCTCGGCCAGCTTGTAGAGTTCTTCCACTGAAAGATAATCCTTGACTACATCCTCGGTCTCGATCTTTTCGAGGAAGTCGTTGACGTTGTTGCGGATCAGTCCGTTACGGTAGAGGATTTTCAAAAGTCCCCTGAATGTAGACCAATATCCCGATGCGGAGTTTCGTGTGATGTGTCCGTTACGCTTGAGTTTCTTTGCCGTCAACAGGTACTCACGGAACTTGTTGCAGAGATCAATGTCGAGCTCCTCAAAAGTACATTTCCCATGCACGAAGTTGCTGAAATGGAGATAGACAAATTCCCACTTTGGGTCATGTTTACGGAGCTGATTACGAAAATACTCCAGAAAATCAGCCTTGAGTTTGTACTTGTCGAAGAAATCATACCGTTCATTCACTACCGACTCGAACCTGCGGCAACGGATGGCTTCAGCCTTCTCGGCCATTACCTCGTTGAAATCCTGTTCACGCTTGTTCTTCGGCTTGGCATATATATAGATGCCAAGCGATTCATGACGGATAACTTTCATTGTTTCCTTGTCTCTATACCCAGGATAATAATCCAGATAAAACGACAGCATCCTGTTTTTCAAAGGACGTGTTCTTAATGTTACGGTTTTACAATCGTTCATAATGTTATATTTTTTATGGTTGTTATTAATTCGCTGGCAAATCACTGTAATGTAACCATACAGACCACCTTCAGTGACGATTAATTTTAGAATAATTTACGGTAGCCTATAATCAGGTCACTTACGGACACCCATAACCCGGTCAAAGTCCACTTTCAGGAAGCGGACGAAGCGCCCGTTCTTCTCTCGGGGAATCTGATGGAATTGCAGGATATTATAAACCGAGTCTCGGGAGAGTTTGAATTTTTCCATAGCCTCCTTGACGGTGTAGTATTCGGCCTTGCTCTCCTCCGCAGAGTTTTTCGAGAGGTCGAAGTGGAGTTTGGAGTAGAATATCTGCCCGTGTTCTTTCTTTGAGGGAATGTTGTTACGGTAGACGTGCGAACGAATGGCGACACGTGTCATGCCGTATTTCTCCTGAATATCTTCGGGAGTGTACCATTCCGTCAGGTCGGAGTCCACCTCATATTTGGCAAAAGCGGCATCAATATGTTTCTTGCTGTAATAGTTGAACTGGCGGATTCTCACTTTCGGGACCTTGTGCTGTCGTGTATAAGTCCATACCCATTTGGCATTGACCTTATATTTCTGTGCAATCTCCTCAGCGGTGTAATACTCGGTGATGTCAAATTCGTTTTTTGCTACCAGCCGTTCATAAGGTTTGCTTTTGAGCATGAGTTCGATGTCGGCTTTCCGTATCAACGACATTTTTCCGCTGAGCCGGGATGCACGGAGTTTCTCTTCCTTTACCAGTTTGTAGATGTACTGGCGGCTTACACCCATCAGACGTGCTGCCTGCGAAAAAGTGAAGTATTCCTGCTTTTCCAGCGACGAGCGCAATTCCTGCATCTCCTGCATATGGCGCAGCTCCATCTTCCGCTCCATCATACGGTGTTTGTAACCCCGTTTCGAGCATTGCGGGCTGCAATAACAAGTAGTTGTTTTCTGTGCGATGAACGGTTTTCCGCACCATTGACAAATTCTTTTTACTTCCATATTTTCGTCCTATTTTCTGCCATTTTACATGAATTTTAATTTCCCTTTTTGTCCACACATGTAAACCATTGTCAACACACGTCAACTAATGCGTCACTGTGATATTTGGGCAAACCATGAATTTCTGTCACGGTAGAAATACGTATGAAAAATATGGATAAAAACCGTTACTTCCAAATACGGTCTGGAAAGTACATAAAAATAAAAGTCGCTGAATATCAGCGACTTTATTCTAAATGGTTATAGTTGGTTATGGTTGTTTACAAGCCGTCATTTGCCGATGCAGAATTTTGAGAAGATGTTCTTGAGGACCTCGTCCGGAGCAATGGCTCCACGGCCGGTGATCTCCCCGAGGCGGCTGATCACGGGGCGGATCTCCTCGCTCAGCAGGTCTGCCGGAAGTCCCCGGTCCAATCCTTCCAGTGCACTTGCCAGCGCCTGCCGGGCTGCTGTCAGAGCTTCGTAGTGGCGGCTGTTCGAAACCACCGTCTCGCCGTGATAGACCCCCTCCGTATCCACGGCATCCCGCAATGCCCGGCACAATGCCTCGATCCCGTCGCCCCGCCTGGCAGAGATGCCGATCGTTCCCTCCATGGGCTGGAACCCCTCCGGCGCCGCATCCAGTTTGTTGATGACCGTCAGCAGCCGCTGCTCCTGCCGCAGCGTGAATTCCGCGGCGGGAATGCCCCCCTTCAGGTCCCGGGCGTCCAGCAGCCGGATGACCACCTGTGCCCGGCGGATGCTCTCCATCGTGCGCTCGATGCCCATCCGTTCCAATCGGTCGCCCGTAGCGCGTATGCCCGCCGTGTCGAGGAACCGGAACCGCACGCCGCCGATGTTGGCCTGCTCCTCGATGACGTCCCGCGTCGTTCCGGCGATCTCCGAAACCATTGCGCGGTCTTCGTTCAGCAGCCTGTTCAGCAGCGTCGATTTCCCGACGTTCGGAGCCCCTACGATTGCCACCGCGACGCCCTCCTTGATCGCGTTTCCCAGGGCGAAGGAGTTGCGCAGGCGGTCGATCTCCCCGCCGATGCGCTCCATCGTTTCGCGCAGCGCCGTGCGGTCGGCAAACTCGACATCCTCCTCCGAGAAGTCCAGTTCCAGCTCCAGCAGCGAGGTGAGCTGCAGCAGTTTGTCCCGCAGCCCCTCCAGCTCCTCCGAGTATCCTCCGCGCATCTGGTTCGTGGCCAGCGCATGGTCGGCCCGCGACGAGGAGGCGATCAGGTCGGCGACGGCTTCGGCCTGCGAGAGGTCTATCTTTCCGGCCAGGTAGGCGCGGATCGTGAATTCGCCCGGCGCGGCCATCCGGGCCCCGGCGGCCAGCAGCAGGCGGAGGATCTCCGCGACGATGTACCGTGAGCCGTGGCACGAGATCTCGACCGAGTCCTCGCCCGTATAGGAGTGCGGGGCGCGGAAGACGGTTGCCAGCACGTCGTCGATCGTGCGGTCGCCCTCCTCCACGGTCCCGTAGTGCACCGTGTATCCGGCGGCTGCGGCAAGTGGCTCCCGGCCGCGGAAGATGCGGTCGCAACACGCCAGGGCCTCCGTGCCGCTGACGCGCACGACGGCAATGGCTCCGCCCGGCGCGGTGGCCGGCGCGACGATCGTATCGTGGTCGGGGATCATGGATGCCGTTATCTGCCTTCGATGCGGAGCCGCTGGCCGATGCGGAGCTTGTTGGCGCTCTTGATCTTGTTCCAGCGCATGATCTGCGAGACGGTCACGTGGTATTTGCGGGCGATGTGGCCCAGCGTGTCGCCCTTCTTGACGACGTAGACCGTTCCGCTGCGCTCCTGCCGTTTCTTTTCGATGTTGGCCGGGTTGATGTACTCCTTCAGGTACATCGAGTCCTTGGCCAGGATCTCCTGCTCGTGGGCGATGTATTGCGAGACGTTGCGCTGCGGGAGCACAAGCGTATAGCTGCGAGTCGTGGCGGGGATGATGTCGAGTTTGTACTGCGGGTTGAGCAGCCGCAGGGTCTCCACGGGCAGGTCGATCGTCGAGGCGATCTGCCCGAAGTGCATCAGGTGGTCGATGCGCACCGTGTCCACGGCCAGCGGAATGGGGGCCGCTTCGGGTTCGATGTCGTGCAGCCGGTGGTAGGTGTAGGCGTACGAGGCGCCGATGAATGCCGGGAGGTAGCCGCGTGTCTCGCGGGGCAGGTAGTCGTAGATCTCCCAGAAGGTCTTGCCGCCGGAGCGCGCCATGGCCTTGTTCACGTTGCCCGGACCGCAGTTGTAGGCGGCGATGGCCAGCGTCCAGTCGTTGTAGATGGCGTAGAGGTCCTTCAGGTAGCGGCACGCCGCCTCGGTGGCGCGCACCGGATCGCGGCGCTCATCGACCAGCGAGTTGATCTCGAGCCCGTAGCTCTTGCCCGTGGCGGGCATGAACTGCCACAGTCCGACGGCTCCGGCGGGGGAGACGGCCGTGGCCGAGAGGGCCGACTCGATGATCGGCAGGGCGCGCAGCTCGATGGGCAGGTCGGCGCGCAGCAGCTCCTCCTCGATCATCGGGAAGTAGTACTGCGACAGGCCGAGGATGCGGCTGATCGTGTGGTAGCGGGGGCTGATGTATCGGTCGATGTATCCCTTGACGATGTAGTTGTAGGCCAGCGGGATCGGCGAGGCCAGGTCGCGCAGCCGGCGCGTGTATACCGAGTCGGGGGTCTTGTCGGCAGCGATGGCTGTGGCCATGGCGGTCGAGTCCTCCAGCACAAACTGGTCGAAGAACTCCACGAACGACTCCAGCTGCTGCCGCTCCTGCCATACGGCCACCAGCGAGTCCGCCTGCTCGGGCGAGAAGCCCAGCGAGAGGTCCGTCTGCTGCGGCTCGGGTTCGGGTTTGGGTTCGGGCAGCGTGTCGGTTACGGGCTGCACGGCGGGTGCAACGGGTGCGGGCTGGGCCGTCTGTTCGGTGCGGTCTTTCTTGCGGTCGCGTCTCTTTTTGCGGGGATTGCGGTCGAGGGCCGAGGCCGAGGCCGTGACGGCGATGAGCAGCGCGAGGGTCAGGAGCTTTTTCATGTTCAGAATTTGAGACTCATGTTGAACCCGAATACCGGGCGGTTGGCGTTCATGCTGGGGATGTAGGGATAGTCCACCAGCGGTTCGAGGTTCATTGTGAGGTCGTCCGATATGTCGTAGTCTTTCAGGTGCGCATCAACGTGGGCATCGATGATCTGCAGGGCGTAGAGCGCTCCCGAGATGATGATGCAGAGGTCGCGGTTGCGGCGGAAGTTGTCGCGCATGTTCTTGATGTAGCTTGCCGAGTAGCGGCCCTGAAACTCGTCGGTGGGGCCGTTGGGGTATTTGTCGGGATGCTGCTCGTAGTCGGCCAGCAGGTTGTAGGCCTTCTTGAAGCGCTGGAAGCCGCGGTTGTTCCAGTCGATGCAGTAGATCATCGAGGCGAATCCGCCGACGACGAACGGCACCTTCCAGTAGCTTCGGTTGTAGATCTGCCCGGCGCCCGGGAAGATGCAGGCCAGCGTCGTGGCCTTCTTGACGTTCGAGACGTCGTTGGTCGAGTAGTTCACCGCGGCGTCGCCGATGAAATAGATGTACGAGGCGATAGTGATGCCCAGGTAGAGCTGCCGCCGCGTGTTGCTGCGGATCATCTTCGTCTGCAGGGCATCGAGCTCGGGCGTGCGCGAGAGACTCACGTCCGTGTAGGCGTCGTAGGCGCGCTTGAGCGGCTTGAACTTGCGGTTTTCGTTGATGAAGAGGGCCAGTCCCGTGCCGACCGTGCCGTAGAGGATCGGCAGTTTCCAGTATTGCTTGTTGTAGACCTGTCCGTATCCGGGCAGGACGGTCGAGAGCCAGCAGACCTTCGAGAGCGACATCGAGTCGCTCATGAACCACCGCTTGCGGGGTGCGGGCCTGCGGGTCGTGGTGTCGATCCCCTGCCGGGCCGCGGCGAAGCGGGCTTCGGCCAGCGAGTCGAGCAGGTGGAGGTCGTCGGTGCGCAGCGAGGCGACGGCTGCCGAGTCGGCGGCGTAGTCGGCCCGGGCCATCGAGTCGATCTGCCGGGCGATCTCCGCCACGCGCAGCGAGTCGCGCTGGCGCTGGAGCGAGTCCGGCTTTTCGAACTGACCGCCCCGCACGAGCGTGCGGGCGCCGCGGTGGAGCTGCGCTTCGGCGGGGAGCCACAGCGTACACGCTGCGAGCAGTACGAGGAGTTTGAACCGGAGACCTGCCATTGCCATTCGTTAGGAACGCTGCGAGAAACGTTCGATGAAACGTTCGATGTCCTTGTCGTCCGAGAAACCGATGACGATGCGTCCGCCCCCGTTTTTCGTCCGTTTGATCGAGATCTCCTGCGAGAAGCAGGGCTCGAGCAGCTCGACCAGCCGCGAATAGCTTTCGGGATACTCCTCCTCTTCGGGCTGTGCGGGTTGTGCGGGCGTTTCACTCAGCGTGCGGACCAGCTCCTCGGCCTGGCGGACCGAGAGCCCCTTCTTGACGCAGCGCTTCAGTACGCGCAGTTGCTGTTCGGCCGGGGCGCCGGCGATGGCCTTGGCGTGGCCCATCGAGATAAGCCCCTCCTTGAGGGCCAGCTGCACCTCGTCCGGGAGCTTGAGCAGGCGCAGGTAGTTCGACACCGACGACCGTTTCTTGCCTACCTTCTCCGAGAGGGCGTCCTGCGTCAGGTGGCACTCGTCGATGAGCCGCTGCATGCCGAGGGCGATCTCTATGGCGTTGAGGTCCTGGCGCTGGATGTTTTCGACGAGGGCCATGGCATGGAGGTTCTCGTCGTCCACTTCGCGGATGTAGGCCGGCAGGCTCTTCAGGTCGGCGCGCTGTGCGGCCCGCCAGCGGCGCTCGCCGCTGATGATGATGTACTTTCCGCCGTCGGTCCTTTTGACCGTGACGGGCTGGATGACGCCCAGCTGCCGGATCGAGTCGGCCAGTTCGTCGAGCGCCTCCTCGTCGAACTGCGTTCGCGGCTGCGTGGGGTTGGGGATGATGTCGGCGATGTCGATCTCGGCCATCTCGCTCATCGGCTTGAGCTTGACGTCGATCGGATCACTCCCGAAAATCGCGTCCAGGCCGCGTCCTAATCCCTTCTGTTTCATATCTTTGTGTGCTTTATTTGCGTCTCTTCGCTCGCCGGAGGCCGGTGGCGGAGTGTCTATTTCTGCGCCGCCGGACGTTTCCGGTTGCGCTTGAGGAATTCGCGGGCCAGGTTCAGGTAGTTCTCCGAACCCACGGCGCTCGCGTCGTAGAGCATGACGGGTTTTCCGTGCGAGGGGGCTTCACCCAAACGGATGTTACGCTGGATTATTGTGTCGTAGGCCAGGGGGCCGAAGTGTTCGCGGACCTCGTTCACCACCTGGTTGTTCAGACGGTTGCGCATGTACATCGTCAGCAGGAATCCCTCGATCTCGAGGTCGGGGTTGAGGCCGCTCTTGACCTTGCGGATCGTGTTGAGCAGCTTCGAGAGCCCCTCGAGGGCCAGGTATTCGCACTGCACGGGAATGAGCACCGAGTCGGCCGCGGTGAGGATGTTCACCGTGGTGTAGCCCAGCGAGGGGGAGCAGTCGATGAAGATGTAGTCGAACTTCCCGCGCACGGCATCGACGATGCGCTTCATCACGTGGTGTGCGTTCTCCATCTTGGGCAGTTCCGTGTCGGCGGCCACCAAGTCGATCGACGAGGGCAGCAGCCAGAGGTTCTTCACGTCTGCGCTTGCGAGGATCACCTCCTCGGGCTGCTTCAGCCCGGCGATGCACTCGTAGATGCCCTCGAGGTTGATGTCGAACCCGAGTCCCGAGGTGGCGTTGGCCTGCGGGTCGGCATCGAGCAGCAGGACCTTCTTGCCCAGCAGGGCGAGCGATGCCGCCAGGTTGATGGCCGTGGTGGTCTTTCCCACGCCGCCCTTCTGATTGGCTAATGCGATAACCTTTGCCATAATTTCGTTCATGCGTATAATAAGCAGGCAAATTTAATGAAATTAAATGGAATTCCGCAATCGTCGTGCAAAATTGCGTGTCGGGAAATTTGTTTTTGCCGGGGGCTTGCACTATCTTTGGACACGGAATGAACTGACTTTAAGCAAGACTATGGAAGCGAAAAAGGAGGATCGGGCGGAACTGCATTCCGCCGGACGCAGCGGGGCCCCGGCAACGGGCCGGGAAGAGGTCGGGCAGGCATCGGGAGTGGAGGCTCCGGCCTCCGGCGCAAAGAAGGATGCGGCAGCCGAAGCGGCGAAGGAGCGGACGGGCGGCGCCGCGAAGACGGCTCCTCAGGGACTCCCCGAGCGGAAGTTCCCGACCATCGGCGACCTGTTTGCCATGCTGGGCGTGGTGCTCGGGGCACAGGTCGTGATCGGGCTGCTCGGCATGCTGTTCCTGCAGTTTGCCGTCCCCGGGTCCGATTTCAAGGCGATGGCGCCCGAGGCGCTCGGACGGTTCAATGCCGTGGTCTACGTCGTCTCGATGGCCGCGGCGCTGGGCGGACTCCTCTATTACCGTCGCGCGCGCGGAGGACGCGGCCGCTGGGCCCGCTTCTCGACGCGGGGGCTCAATCCCGCGCTGCTGCTGTGGGGCTTCGTGCTGATCTGCGCCGCCGGCGTGGTGCTCGAACCCCTGCTGGCGCAGCTCCCCGATCTGTCGCTCAACGTCGGGCGCGGCCTTTGGACGCTGCTCATGCTCGTGCTTTTCGCTCCCGTCCTCGAGGAGCTGATCTGTCGCGGGCTGGTGCTCGGGACGCTGCGTGCCCGCTACGGCGTGACGCTCGCCTGGCTCGTCTCGGCACTCTTCTTCGGGGTGATGCACCTGCAGCCCGTGCAGGTCATCAACGCCTTCGTCGTGGGACTGATCCTCGGCTATGTCTACATCTCGACTGACTCGCTCTGGTCGGTGATGATCCTCCATGCGATGAACAATGCCGTGGCCTACCTGATGATGATCACCGGACACGCCAACACGTTGTTGATCGATCTGATCCACAACCGGGTGGTCTACGTGGCGGTCTATGTCGTCGCCGTGGCGCTGCTCATCGTTTCGGGCCGGATGATGCTTCTGGCGCTGCGCCGGATCAAGGAGGCGGAGAAAAATCGGGCTGCTGCGTAATAAACGCCGCCATGTTGCGTTAATTACGAGTAAAAAGGCTATCTTTGCCCTTCGGAATATGAATTTGCGCGCGAAAATAACGGTCGCGGTGGGCGCCTTGCTGCTGGTCGGATGCCGGGAGCTGCCGCGCTATTTCACCAGCGACGAGACCGTCGCCCGTGCCGGCGACCGGGAGCTCCGCATGCGTGACCTGCGTTCGGTCGTGCCGCAGGGGCTTTCGGGTGAGGACAGTGCGGCCTTCATGCGCAAGTACATCGACCGCTGGGTGGTCAAGCAGCTCAAGCTCAAGGAGGCCGAGGTGCTCTTCTCCTCGTCGGCCGACGACATCGACCGCATGGTCGAGGAGTACCGTCAGGCGTTGCTGATCCGCAAGCTCGACCAGTATTATGTCGATCGCTCGATCGACACGGTCTTCACCGATGACGAGATCTCGGCCTACTACCGCGAGCACAAGGCCGATTTCCGGCTCGACCGCTCCATCGTCAAGGGCCGTATCGTCCGTTTCGACCTGGGTTACCGGCAGGCGGCCAAGCTCAAGACGGCGATGGCCTCCTCCTCGGAGGCGCAGCAGCGCGATTTCCGCGACATCTGCACCAAGAACGACTTTCAGGTGAGTGATTTCCGCGAGCAGTGGATCGACTTCCCGGAGTTCCTGAGCTACCTGCCGACGCTGCGCTCGCAGAACTACGACTCGGTACTCGGTACGACGGCCGTGCAGGAGATGCGCGACGGCCATTCGCGCTACTACTTCCAGATCCTGGAGGTGCGCCGCGAAGGGGAGCCCATTCCGCTCGAGCGGCTGCGGCCGACGATCCGCCGGATCCTCTTCAACCGGCGCCAGAGCGAGATCATCCGCCGGCACGAGGAGGAGCTGGACGCACAGGCTCGTGAGGATGGCGACGTCCGGATTTACGGCCGCGACCACGAGGCGGACGAACAACCGAACAAGGAACCGAACAAGGAAAAATAACCTAAACAAACGCAAACAGGCAAAATGTTGAAAAAAGGGATATTGGCGGCAGCCCTGATGCTGCTGGCGGCCGGGGTGGTCGGCCAGCGCCGTCAGGTGATGCTCGACAAGGTAGTGGCCGTCGTGGGCGGCTCGTCGATCGTCTATTCCGAGGTGGCCGACTATGCGCGTCAGCTCGTCGAGCAGCGCCGGCAGGAGGGCTATACCTCGGACCGCGATCCGATGAACGAGGCGCTCGAGGCGCTCATGACGCAGAAACTGCTCTACAATCAGGCGCAGATCGACTCGGTGGAGATCAACAGCAACGATATCCTCTCGCAGGTCGAGGATCAGGTGCAGCAGATGGTCGATATGGAGGGCTCGATTTCGAAACTCGAGGCCAAGCAGCACATGGCCATCTTCAACATCCGCGAGATCCTCCGCCAGCGCTACGAGGAGCAGGCCTACGCCAGCGCCATGCAGCGCGAGGTGGTGAGCAAGGTGACCGTGATCCCGGGCGAGGTGGAGCGCTACTACAAGTCGCTCTCGAAGGACAGCCTGCCGACGATCGCCGACCAGTATGTCTACGCGCAGATCACGAAGTTCCCCAAGTCGATGAAGGAGGCCAAGCAGCGTGCGCGCGAGCGGCTGCTCGACATGCGCGAGCGGGTCATTACGGGCAAGGCGCGTTTCGACAACCTGGCCCGCATGTATTCGGTCGATGGCACGGCGCTCCGCGGCGGTGAGATGGACCCCACGCCGCTGGCCGGTCTGGACGAGGCCTTCGCCAAGACGCTTGAAGGGATGAAGCCCGGGCAGATCTCCGAGGTGGTCGAGTCGCAGTTCGGCTTCCACATCATCCAGCTGCTCGACAAGCGCGGCCAGCTCTACCATTTCCGGCACATCCTGCTGCGTCCCGAGTATACGAGCGACGAACTGGGCGAGACGCTCAACCAGCTCGACAGTATTGCCGACCTGATCCACAAGGATTCGATCACGTTCGAGAAGGCGGCGCTCCGTTTCTCGGACGATGCGGCCTCGAAGATGAACGGGGGCATCGTCTCGAACCACGATATTCTGGAGCGCTACCAGGCCTTCGATGCCAAGCTGACCGTCACGAAGTTCCTCAAGGAGGACTTCGGCCGGTTCAAGAGCCTCGACGACTACAATGCGCTGATCCGTCTCAAGCCGGGAGAGGTGTCGGATGCCTTCCTGACCGAAGATCTGCTGGGCAACCAGCTGGGCAAGATCGTCAAGCTGGTGGAGGTGATTCCGACGCATCCGGCCTCGCTCAACGAAGACTACCTCCGACTCGAGGAGATGGCCCTGCAGGACAAGCAGGAACGTGTGTTCCGCGAGTGGCTGACCAAGAAGATCGACGGCATGTACGTCTTCATCGATCCCGAATACCGCAACGGGGAGTTCGAGAACAAACACTGGGTGAAATAACGTCGGGGTGCGTAGGTTTCTGTCCATAGCCATCTGCCTCTCGGCTGCGGTCGGCTTCCTGTCCGCCCGCAGCGGCATGCCCGCTCCCGACGGGGAGGAGGGCGAGAAGAAACTCATCGACCTCAAGTCGGACCTGATGGGCCCCGTGGCTCCCGGGGATACGGCGATATTCCTGGTGGGCAACTTCGCCGCACAGCACAACGGTGCGGTGATCACGTGCGATTCGGCCGTCCGCTATTCGGACACACGCATCGAGTTCTTCGGCAACGTCCTCATCAACAAGAATACGACCTACATCTACGGCGACAGGGCCGAGTATGACGGCGACCGGAACGAGGCGCGGGTCTATTCCGACATCGTGAAGGTGATCGACGGCGACGCGACGCTCTATACCTACGAATTCCTCTTCAACACGAAGGAGAACATCGGCGAGTTCGGCGGCGGGGGCGTGCTGACCAACCGCGACAACCTGCTCGAATCGGTGCGCGGCTACTACTATGCCGACACGAAGGAGCTGATTGCGGTCGAGCGGGTCGAGATGCGCAACGACGAGTACGAACTTACGGGCGACTCGGTGGTCTACAACATGGCCACCGACAACGCTTTCTTCTACGACCGGACCAACATCTGGAACCGCGACGGCGACTACCTCTACGCCGACCGCGGGGCCTACGAGAAGGCCGATACGCTCTATATCGTGACGCGCAACGGCTACCTGCTCACCGACAAGCAGGAGATGTGGAGCGACAGCATCGATTTCTACCGCATGCGCAACCACGTCATCCTGCGCCGCGACATCCAGCTCGACGATACGGAGCACAAGGTGCTGGCCTTCGGCGAGTACGGCGAGTATTGGAAGGAGCCGGGCAATGCGCTGCTCACCGACCGTCCCTCGGCCATAAGTTACGACCGTTCGCAGGGCGACTCGCTCTTCATGCGGGCCGATACGATGTACCTCTTCACGATCAACGAGGCAGCCGAACGCCGTGCCGCCGAGCGTCGCGCCGCCGAGCAGGCTCGGGCCGATTCGCTGGCGGCTCTCGGTCTGCAGGCGGATGCGGAGCATGTCTCGACGGCCGCTGCCGACGGTAACCATCCCGTCCCGTCCGGGGACGATGCGGAGACGGCCTCCGACAACCAGGCTCCCGACGCCGTACTTCCCGATGCTTCTGATCTGCCGGCTTCCGAGTCCGATCTGCCCGGCGAGGCCGTTCCGGCCGATTCGCTGCCGACGCAGCATCCTGCCGGCTCCGACTCGCTCTCCGCGCCCGCAATCGATCCGCTCGATACACTGGTCGGCGATGCCCGCAAGGCCTATCTCAAGGAGCAGGAACGCAAGGCCCGTGCGGCGGCCAAAGCTGCGAAGGAGAAGGCCCGGAAGGCCGAACTCGACGAGATAGCCGAGCGCCGCCAGCAGAAGGCCACGGCCAAGCTCGTGGCCCAGAAGGAGCGCGAGGAGAAGCGCCTCGAAGCACGCCGGCTCAAGGCCGAGTCGAAACTCAGGGCGCGTCAGGCCCGTGCGGCTCGCAAGGGAAAGACCGTCCCGGTGGACTCCACGGCCCTGCAGGAGATCGATTCGCTGCTGGAGAAGAATGCCGTCGAGCAGGATTCGCTCATCCGGCTGGCAACCGACTCGCTGACGGCCGACAGCCTTTCGCTTCTGACGGCCGATTCGCTCGATGTGGAGCAACCGGAGGCCCCCCGCGATTCGATCTACCGCCTGTTGAAGGGCTATCGCGACGTGCGGATCTACCGTTCCGACTTCCAGTCGGTCTGCGACTCGATGACCTCGATCAGCACCGACTCGACGATCCACCTCTACATCAACCCCGTGCTGTGGAACCAGAGCAACCAGGTGACCTCCGACGTGATGGACATCTACACCGAGCGGCAACAGCTGGCGCGCGCCGAGTTCGTCGGTTCGCCGATGATGGTGGCCCAGCTCGATACGACGCACTACAACCAGGTGGCCGGCAAGGAGATGACCTCCTATTTCCGCAATAACGAGATCTACCGCAACGACGTGAACGGCAACGCGCAGACGATCTACTACATGCAGGACGGCGAACCGCCCCAGATCACCGACGTGGGTTTCATCGAGAGCGGCGACTGTTCGTTCTACATCGAGGGCAAGCAGGTCGTGACGATCGTCTACCGGCAGGATCCCGTCTGGAACCTCTATCCGATCGATAAACTTCCGGCCGACCAGGAGCTCTTCCTCAAGGGATTCCGATGGGAGGGGGCCCGCCGTCCGTCGCAGCGTGACGTCTTCGACCGGCGGATCCGGCCTACGCTGCGGGCCGAGAAGAGTGCCCTGCCGCACCCGTCGTTCCCGTTGCGCGAGGCCCTCGAGCAGCGCAAGAAGTCCCTCTCCGAGGCCGGACGCTGGTCCGACCGTACGGATCAGGTCGATGCCGCCACCGTCGAGTGGATGCGCTCGCTGGGCTATGAGGTAGGCCAGCCCCGCGAGTCGGGCCCGGCTCTGTAGGCTGGTGAAGATATCTTGAGATCAAGAGATGAAAAGCGATAACGCACAGGAACTTTTCCCGGTGGTCGATCCGTCGGGCCGTGTCATCGGCAGCGCCACGCGCGGCGAGTGCCACGGCGGCTCGATGCTGCTCCACCCGGTCGTGCACCTGCATCTGTTCAACTCCCGCGGGGAACTCTACCTGCAGCGGCGCCCCGACTGGAAGGATATTCAACCCGGCCGGTGGGATACGGCCGTCGGCGGGCACGTCGCCTACGGCGAAACGGTCGAGGAGGCGTTGCGTCGCGAGGTCCGCGAAGAGATCGGCGTGACGGAATTCACTCCCGAACGCATTGCGGTCTACGCCTTTCGTTCGGAGCGCGAGTACGAACTGGTTTACGTCCACCGTACCTGCTACGACGGGACGGTATGCCCGAGTGACGAACTCGACGGAGGCCGCTTCTGGAGCCGCGAGGAGATCCTCGGTTCCGTGGGCAAGGGAATCTTCACACCCAATTTCGAGGGGGAGATCGGGTTGCTCTTTCCGTAGCGGAATGCCGCTTCCGGCCCGGTAATTGCGGGGCGGAGGAGCATGCAATCGATTCTGAAACGTGGTACCGACATCCTGCTCGGCTGGCTGGGTGTCTCCTCCGATTCCGGCGGCTGGGACCGCTGGGTCGCCTTCCTGCTGGTCATTCTCTTCGCCGTGCTCTTCGATTTCCTCTGCCGGCTGCTTTTGGTGCGGAACGTGCGGCGGTTTGTCGAACGTACCCGTGCCAGTTGGGACGATACGCTCTTCAGTGTCCGGGTCCTGCGCAATGTCTGCCACGTATTGAGTGCCATCCTGCTGGCCGTCGTGCTGCCGGTGGTTTTCGAGGAGCGTTCCGAGGCCCGGACCATCGTCCTGCGGCTGATGCAGGGTTATGTCGTGGTCTCGATCTTCCGGCTGATCAATGCCCTGCTCTATGCCTTTTTCCATATCGCCGCATCGCGCCCGGCCTGGCAGAACAAGCCGATCAAGGGGTTGCGGCAGACTGCCCAGGGAACGGCTGTTCTGATCTGTGTCATTCTCGTCGTATCGATTCTCATTGACAAATCGCCGAGACTGCTGCTTACCGGTCTGGGGGCCTCGGCCGCGATCGTGATGCTGGTCTTTAAGGACAGCATTATGGGATTTGTGTCCGGTATCCAGCTGTCAGCCAACGATATGTTGCAGGTCGGCGACTGGATTTCGGTCCCCAGGTACGGAGCTGACGGAACGGTCGAGGAGGTGTCGCTCACCACCGTGAAGATCCGCAACTGGGACAACACGATCGTTATGCTGCCGCCCTATCTGCTCACCTCGGATTCGTTCCAGAACTGGCGGGGCATGCAGCAGTCGGGAGGACGGCGTGTGATGCGCTCGGTCTCGATCGACATGACGAGCGTGCGCTTCTGTACGCCCGAAATGCTGGACCGCTACCGCCGGATCGACCTGATCCGCGACTACATCGATCGGACCGAGCAGCGGATCGAGCGCTACAACGCCGAGCACGGAATCGCGGCCTGTGAGCGGAGAATCAACGGGTTGCATCAGACCAATCTGGGCATTTTCCGGGCCTATCTGGTACGCTATCTTCAACAGGAGGTTCCGGTGAACCGATCCATGACCCTGATGGTGCGGCAGATGCAGCCGACCGAGACCGGGCTGCCGATGCAGCTCTATTTCTTTACCGATACGGTGGTCTGGGAGGAGTATGAGGGCATCCAGTCCGACGTCTTCGACCATGTGCTGGCTGTGATCCCGGCTTTCGACCTGAGGGTCTTCCAGAATCTTTCGAGCGGCGATCTGGCCGGGGTGCGTGCGGCGGCCGAGCCCCTTTCCGCCGTTTCGTCGGGATGTGCTACAGGAAGAGCATCAGCATTACCTGAATGACGATCACGCGCAGGAACATGCAGACGGGGTAGACCGTGGCGTAGGAGACCGACGGGTTGTCGCCCTGGATCGTGTCGTTGGCGTAGTTGAGTGCCATGGGGTTGGCCATCGCCCCGCAGAGCAGTCCCGAGAGCGAGCCGAAATCGACCTTCAGCATCCGCATCGTGATGACGCCGACGATCACCACAGGGACGAACGTCAGCAGAAATCCGAGCCCCAGCCACAGCAACCCCTCGGGGCGCATGACCGTCTCGAAGAAGTGCGTTCCGGCGTCGAGCCCCAGGCAGGCGAGGTACATCGAGAGCCCCAGGGCGCGCAGCATGAGGTTGGCACTCTGGGTGGTGTAGGTGATCATGTGCATGCGCGGACCGAACGTGCCGATCAGGATGCCCACGATGATCGGACCTCCGGCCAGTCCCAGCTTCACGGGAATCGAGATGCCGGGGATGGCAATGGGGATGCTTCCGAGCGTCAGTCCGAGGATGAGCCCGATGAAGACCGCCACGAGGTTGGGTTCGTTGAGGCTCTTTACGGCGTTGCCGAGGATCTTCTCCACGTTCTTGATCGCCTGGGCTTCGCCCACGACCGTCAGCCGGTCACCCAGCTGCAGCCGCAGGTCGGGCGTGGCGAGCAGCTGTACGCCCGAACGGTAGACGCGGCTGATGTTGATGCCGTAGTTGTTGCGCAGGCGCA
>ERZ827197.694-NODE-694-length-35535-cov-6.331370_pt1 | contig 35535 bp, 23 predicted proteins | sample MGYA00519867_ERZ827197 | MGnify/ENA primary metagenome ERZ827197 (study PRJEB31778, sample SAMEA3449278) | human gut metagenome | biome: human gut; feature: human-associated habitat; material: faeces | place: United Kingdom | collected 2010/2012 ...
CGAGGCGGCATAGGATATCAACCGTATTCCAGATTCCAGGACGCCGGGCCGACTCACTTCGGATCGGGCGCTACACCAACTTTCTCGACATTACCTTTGACAGCTTGTTTAATGGAGTATCCAGCTTTCCCCGCAACAAACCAGATTGTTATTGCAACAAAACAGCCGACCGCAGTTCTTCCAATTGGATAGAAAAAGATATTGTAGAAAAACCTAGTAAACGAACCAGGAAATACGGAAACAGAATCAGCGTTGTGAACAACAAAATGATGAGCCATTACCGTCCACATAAGGACAATGCGAAGTAATTCGATACGGGAATCTCGTATTTTTGCCATAATGCCCCCAAGTAAAATCAAAACCTAATTAAGCCTCGACCTAGAACCGTTCGAGAATCTCCTCGGCATTCTCTCGCAGATAGATATCTAGGTCCGGCACGGCAAACTGCACGTAGCCCCTCTGTGGTGCCTGAATAACCTCCCTTTGTAGCAATTTTGCCCTAATAGAGCTGATCTCATTGGTCTTTTTACCCATGCGCCTAGCAATCTCGGCTGATTTGGACTGTTGTTTGTCCTCGCACATCGCCAATAGGTATTTGATATCGTTAGGCCCCAGTCCAGAAATCGCGGGCTCATGAACAACATCGTGAAAACGAGCCTCTGCCAGCGCAATGCCTTCGGCAACATCGCGTTCACTCACGATGGTACTTTTGGCACGATGCAAATTGGCGCGCTGCCAAATGGAGTAACCGACCAGTTGCACCAGATAGGCATAGCCCTTAGTGGCCTTAGCGGCTCTCGACAGAAGATTGTCCTCTATGGTCAAACCAGTCGCGACAAAGCTATCGCCCATAGAGAGCGCTACCTCCACCTGGTTGATAGGCGCCAGATCTTCGGGGAGGGCACGACGCAAGAACGTAAGCGCTTTGCCGTTAATAAGGTCCATAACACCGGCGGGTAAACCGGCAAAGGCAAGTGCGATATCTACTTTTTCCCCTATCAAAAGCTGAACCGTAGACGCAATGGCACGCATATCGTCAATCGGGGCGTCCTGAACTTCATCGATGGCAATAAAAAGACCCTTGGCTGACTTCGCTGCCGAGCTTAGCAACTTTCTAAGACTCGACTCTTTGGGTGCAACATCGACTTTCGCGGAAACAAAGCCGGCGTTTACGCCGACCGAAGCATTAGTCGCAAGGGAAGAATCAGCAACCTGATCCCTCAAGTCCAGCAATAGGTTAGGGCCAGCAGAAACAATAGCGGTCTTCCATCCAAGCTCTCGCGCACGATCTCTCAGATCGCAGAGCAAAACAGTTTTTCCGGAGCCCCTCGGTCCAGCAATGCGCATGAGCCTCGCAGGTGCACCAATTCCCGCATTCAAGCTCTCGGTAAACTCAAGGGCGATATCATCACGACCAATTATGCGCGGAGGCTCAGCGCCGGCAGTGGGACGAAACGGGTTATGGAATACAGCGGCGCTCACTTGTTTGCCTTTCTAGGGAATCGATTAACAGTCAATCATCGTTTCAATAATTGTCACAGACTATATCGAATAATATCGAGCTGTATAAGCTTGTATAAACTTATCGCGAAAGTATCGAGTTTTCGTAATTTATCTTAGCAAGTAGTCCAACGTTACTTTCTTCCAGCTCATAGCGAAAGAAAGTTAAGGACTTCCTAAAAACCATTGCCTTAATACGAGAAATACTCGCTCTCAGCGGATAAGTTCGGCCCCAACCACGGATCGCCATCCAAGAAGAACTCAGGCCAGTGCTGCATGAACAGTGCTTGCTCGCGCTTCCAGCGACTCATCTTTTCCTCGTTGGCCTCTTCCCTACCGCGCGAGGTGAACTCGTAGTGATACAGCTCGGCATAAGGCGTAAAGATGGTGCGGTAGCCGGCCTCCCACACGCGAAGGCAAAAGTCAGCGTCGTTAAAACCGACGGCGAATTCCTCGTTATAGCCTCCGACCTGCTCAAATACGTCGCGTCGCACCATCTGGCAGGCACCCGTCACGGCGCTAAAGTTGCCCGGGCGCACAGCGCGGGCAAGATAGCCCTCGCGCTTTGCCGAGAAGTCCTGGTTGGCATGGGCAAGTGCGCCACGCACGCCAACCAAAATGCCGGCATGCTGCACCAGATGATCGGCAAAGTAGAGTTTGGCGCCCACCACGCCCGCATCGGGACGCTGCAGATAGCTCATCATCTCTTCGATAAAGTCCGGGCTTATAACCTCGGTATCGTTGTTGAGCAGCAGCAGGTAGTCGCCCTTAGCGTGCTCCACACCAAAATTGATGATCTGAGAGTAATTGAACTCGCCCGGCCAGTACACAACGCGCGCGATGCCCTTGCCTTCTGATGCTGAAGCCACGCGTTCCGGCAGGGTTTCGTAATACGCAAACGTATCCGGGGCTTCGCTGTTGTTCTCCACCAAGACGATCTCATAGTTGGCATACGTGGCCTTCTGGGCAATCGACATCACACAGGCATCGAGCGTCTCAACGTGGTCCTTGGTGGGAATCACAATGCTCACCAGCGGCGCAGGCTCCGGCAGCGCATAGCGCATGCGATAGACAAACGGCGTCTCGGTCTCCTCGACCGTTCCGCAAATGCCCAGCTCGTTAAAGTGACGCTGCAGCGCAAGGCACCCGGCTTCAATAGCATACGGCTTGCTATCGGCAGAGCCATCGGCGGTCGACCCCGGATGAACGCGCCAGTGATACAGCACGTGCGCAACATGCTCAAACCGTGCGCCCGCCGAAAGACAGCGAAGCGTCAGGTCGTAGTCCTGGGCACCCGCAACGTCTTCTGGGGACGTGCCAATACGATCGATTAGCGCCTTCTCCACCATCAGGAAATGCGTCACGCAGTTATGGCTATAGAGCAGGTCGACGTTGAGCTGCGTCTTAAAGACAGGCTGACCCCACTCCCCCGTTTTCTGGAACATGTCCTCGTCGCAGAACAGGACCTGGGGACGCTCGCCCTCGGCCGCCTTATTCAGCGCGGAAACATACTGGAATAACGCGTCCGGTTCCAGAATGTCGTCATGGTCCAAGAACGCGATGTAGTCGCCCGTCGCTTGCTCAATACCCGCGTTGGTGTTGACCACGATGCCGCCGTTGCCGGGCAGCCCAATGCGACGAACGCGCTCGTCATTGGCGTCCACCGCAAGGTCGGCCACCGCGTCCCATTCGGGCGAGGCGTCCATAAGCAGCAATTCCCAGTTGTCATAGCTCTGGGCTAGCACCGAGTCCAGCAGCTCGCGCAGGTAGACCCGATCAGTCTTGTAGCACGGCACCACAATGCTCACGAGCGGCCTATAGGCAAAGGCCGCCGAAGCGACACGTTGGCACGCCAAATCGCCCGGCTTTGCGCGATGTTGCTCAAACCAACGTCGATAAGCTGCGTCGTCTGCACGCGCGTCCTTCATGCGGTTCCAACTGTCATCGAACATGCCGTTGTACAGGCGACCATCCATGGCGCAAAACCCGCTCTGGATCTGCTCTGTGGGATCGCTCACAATCGCGACAAAATCTCGTATATCCTGAGGCATCTCAACGCTCAGATACGTTTTATTGACGCGGCATCCGTTCTGCTGCGGCACATCGACCTGCGATTCAAACACATGCACGGTGGCATCGATGGCATTCATATGCGTATCGAAGATCTGGAGCTCAGGGGAGCACTGGGGGTCTCCCGCCCAGGCAACCTCATAGCGCCACACCGCGCCGGCGTCTGTCGGCAAATAGCGAATGGCATCGATCTCGTAGCGACCGCAGCATTCGCCACGCTGCGCATCGCGGATAAGCGCGCACAGCGCAGGCTTTGCTTTGTAGTTAATCTTGGATTCCAGCTTGGCCACGCGGCTATCGAGGCGAATGGAGCCCAACCTTTGGCCACCGGATGCAAAAACGACATCCATCGACGAGCCATCCAAAAACGGAAGCACCAAGACGGCGAACTCGCGCTCGTAATCGGAAACGGAAGGGCAAAGCGCCAGCACACGGCCATGATCGACCGGGAGCACCAGCGACAGCACACAAGAACCGCTCGTCGTCGCATGGGCAAACGCTTGAGAACCCTCCCGCTCAATAAGCGCGGTGACATCCTGACCGGCAAAACGAAGCAGCACAAACAGACGGCCCTGACTGCGGCAAAGTGCCAAACGCTTGATACTCATCTACACTTCTCGCTTTCCCAGGGCGTTCGCTGCCATGCGTTTGCAGGCACCCAGGCGCCCAAACCTCAAGACGTCGTAATCGAACATGAGCTTTTTGCACTCGCGGGCATTGGGGGCCTTGCTGGTAAGCGCCGCACGCACCATAACAGCAACAGAAGGAGCGCATTGTGCAAGCGCAACATCGCTGCCCACGGCAGAACCGGCAAGCGCAGTGGCAACGGCAGCAAACACCTTGCCGCAGTCCGAGCCCAGCAACCTGAGCGCGTCGTACAGCACCAGATCGCACAGGAAGTACGCCAGGTCATCGGCATGCTGTGCATCGAGACCGTCGCGCTGCCAGTCAGCCAGCACCGCAGAGTAAATCTTCACGTGCTCCAGCAGACGCGTCTCGTCGTCGTAGCGCATGGTGTCCATAAGCGAACCCTTGCGCGCCACGCGGTAGTCATACAGCTTGTTCGAGATAAGCGCGGTCTTGTGCGAACGGCCGTACACGGCAAAATCGAAGACCTGGTCCTCGCCATACTTAACGGTTTCGTCGAACACGATCCCGTAACCCAGCAAAAACTCACGCTTGCAGGCGGTGCGCCATGCAAAGGGGCGAGATGCTTCCTTAAACAGCAAGTCAGAGCTATAGCCTTCAAACGACACATCGCGCGGGCTCAGAACATAGTTAAGCCACGGATACCCCGCCTCAAGCGGATACGGGTTCGCGCCAAAGGTCAAAACGTCGCAGTCCTCGCGCTCAAAGGCATCGACGATCACGCGGCACGCATCGGGTGTAAAGCGGTCATCGGAATCCAAGAACGCGACGATAGGCGCCGTGGACGCGGCGATGCCCGCATTACGCGCACTCGACAGGCCGCCGTTTGGCTTATCGACCAGCGTAAAGCGCGCGTCCTTTTCGCAATAGGCAGCCGCAATATCGCGCGAACCGTCCGGCGAGCCATCGTTGACCAGCACGCCCTCCCAATCGGGCATGTCCTGCGCAAGCAGGGAGTCCAGGCACCAGGCCAGGCACTCCTCCACCTTATAGATGGGAACAACAACGGAAATCTTAGGGGTAGCCATAGTCACACACTCCTACTGGGCGGCCGAAACGTCATCGGGATGCGGGTTATCGCCGTAGGTGCGCTGATACGTCAGCAGGCGCCAGACCAGCGGCAGGCCGCCGATCTTAAAGTAATGCTTAAACGTATTGAGCTTGCCCGGCTTCTTAAAGTCAAAACGCGAATCGATATAGGCACGGGGCGACTTGACCATCAGGCGCAAGTCGGTCTCGCCACGCGGGTCGAACAGCGACAGATCAAAGCGACCAGCATCCCAATCGGCCTTGAGCTCGGGCGAGGCCTTTTCCCAAAACTGCTCGCGCAGCTCGTCGACCAGACGCTCGTCATTCCAGCGGTACGTATCGACCTTCATGCGCATTAAAATACCCTGAAGCTGAGCCTTAAGCTCGGGGCGCTCGTTCAAAAAGCGCAGCATCTCGGCATATTCGTCACACACGCAAAACACCTTGTTGGGAGAATTAACGGAGCTCTTCTCGTTATCCTGGCGATAGCACAAAATGGGGTCCGCAATAAACGCGGCGCGCTCGGCGCAAGCCCAAACCTTAAAGTTAAAGCCTGCGTCCTGATAAGAGGCGCCCGGCGTGGGAAGGAACCGAATCTGATTGTCGTTGAGGAACTCGCGCCGATAGATAGCCGACCAAATGGAAGGTTTGCGATAGAAGATGCCCGGACGATCGACGGGGCGATACGCGGCGCCCGTCATATGCTCGTCGATGATCCCAAACAGCTCACGGCGCTCGCTGGGCGTGGACCAATACAGGTAAAAGTCGCCCTTTACCACATCGGCATGCTCAGCATCGGCCTTGGCGACCAGCTTTTGGAGCGAATCCTCAAACATAAAGTCATCGGACTCTAAAATGCCCACGTACTCGCCACGCGCCATCTCCAGGCCGCGGTTCATCGAGTCGCCGTAGCCGCTGTTGGCCTTGTCGATCATCTTTACACGGGGATCGCGCTCCATGTACTCGCGGATGATATCCGGCGAGCTATCGGTGGAGCCGTCGTTGATGCAGATGATCTCGATGTCCTTGAGCGTCTGCGCCACGGCGGAATCGAGGCACTCGCGCAGGTAGCGCTCGACATTGCAAATGGGGACAAGCAGCGAAACTTTAGGGGTATCAGAGTTCTGCAAGAGAACCTCCTGTTGGATAGCGTGTAACAGGGTTATTTTAGCAGCCGAGTTGCGGCGGGCGGCAGCGCCTGGAATTAGATAAAGCGCTCCAGGCAGGCTTTGAGACCGCGAGTCGAAAGATAGAACAGCGTGGCATCTGCCATCGAAACGCCCGAGGTCGCTGCAACGAGCTTGTGGGCAACACGGCGAACGGCGCCCTTAGCAGGCATATCCGCCCACTCCGTTCCCATAAACGTCGTGAAAGCCCTGTTGACGCGAGCCGCCACGCGATGGAAGTCATCGGCATCCAAGCGCGCCAGGTCGAACACAATTAGGTCCAAAAACCAAGTTATCAGCTCGCCGGGGCACAGGTCCAAAAGACCGTAGGCCGCCCAGTCCTCCAAGACCTCCTCGAGCATTCTCATATGGGCATCGAGCTTTTTGGCGCGAGCCTCGGCACTGTTGAACTCGTGCGTCGCCGATTCACTCTCCATCACGTAGTGGTAGAACTTATCCGGCATGACGACGGTCTTGCGGGCAAGCGCATAAGCCGCAAATTGGAAGACGACGTCCTCGCCCAAAGCCAAACCGGGGGCGAAGCGAATGCCTTCGCGATTGAGCAGCTCGCACGAAAAAGCCGCACGGCAGGCATAGGGCTGCGCATTCGAATGGAACAGCAGTTGGGGATCACGGGCGCCGAAGGTACCAGCTTTGGGGCTCATGAGTTGCTGGACGCGCTTGGGGGCAGCATCGGCAGGTTCACAGACGCCGCCAAAAACGGCGGCCTCGGCATCTGCAGACTCCATGGAATGCAGCACGTGCTCGACCGTCCGGGCATCGATGTAATCGTCGGCGTCCACAAAAAAGACGGTCTCGCCCTCGGCGACATCGATACCGGCATTTCGAGCACACGAGACGCCCGCGTTTTCCTGGTCAATCACCAGTACGCGATCGTCGGCCTGCGCGATCTGGCGCAACACGTTCAACGAATCATCAGTCGAACCGTCGTTGACGCAGACAACCTGAATCGAGCGCTCGGACTGGGCCAACAGCGAATCGAGGCATCGCTGAATGGAGCGCGCAGAGTTGAAAACGGGGACGACAATGGTAGCTTTAGGACACGAGGCCTCTCCCATGCCGACCTACCCCCTCAGCGATTCGATGAGGAAGGCAGCGACCACGCCTGGACCTCCAACCGAGGCGTAATACTTAGCACGCCCCAAGGCACCATCCGTCGCAAAACTCGGATGCTCGTCAACCCAGCCCTCAGGATCTTTGAGGATGGCAGCGAGATTTGCGCGCTTCCACGGCTTGAGGTCGTCAAGCGAAAAGTCCCCGGCGTCCAAGGCCGCTTGGAACTCCTTGGCCATCTGAACCAGGAACTCCTTATAGAACTTGGGCGCCAGGCGCACGTAGTTCCACATGTACGAATCGTACTTAATGAGCTGATTGAACTTGAGCATGCGCGCGACGTCATCACTTGCGTGGTCGCGGGCATAATCCTCTCGAATCCAACGCTCAATCTCGGCATACTCGGTATTGACGCAAAAGACCTTAGCCGAAGAATTGACCGAGGAATTCTCGTTGTCCTGGCGATACGACAACACGGCATCATGCAGGTAAACAGCCTTTTCGGCGCACGCGATCACCTTAAAGGCGAATGACGTGTCCTGAAAGGATGCCCCCGGAGTCGGCAGGAACGTAATGCCGTTGCGCTCAAGGAAATCGCGACGGTACACGGCCGACCAAATCGACGGCTTTTGCTTAAAGAACTGCGTCGTATCGCTCGGGTGCACTGGCTTGCCACAGTCCTTGGCTTTAAACATCTCGTGCAGCGAACGGCGCTCCTCGGGCTTAGACCAGTAGAAATCAAAGTTCGCCTTCGCAAAGTCGGCATTATTGCTATCGGCGGCCGAGACAAGTTTTTCGAGTGCGTCGGACGCCATAAAGTCATCGGACTCCAAGATGCCAACGTACTTGCCACGCGCCATCTCCAGACCGTGGTTCATCGAGTCGCCGTAGCCGCTGTTGGCCTTGTCGATCATCTTGACGCGCCCATCGCGCTCCATATACTCGCGGATAATCGCCGGCGAGTTGTCGGTCGACCCGTCGTTAATGCAGATGATCTCGATGTCCTTGAGCGTCTGCGCCAGGGCGGAATCGAGGCACTCGCGCAGGTAGCGCTGAACATTGTAAATGGGAATAAGCAGCGACAGAACAGGGCTGCCAGAGGCGTTAGTAGACAAATGTGCTCCTTAGGAAATACCTGTCGTTTCATGGTATCAAAGGGCCAGCGCGCCAGCGGGCGTTTATATAATCTATGGAGCCTCTTGCGGGCAAAGCAGCCCCACGTCATGCGGCGGGCCCATGGCAGGTTCCTGCGTTTTATTCAAAGCTTGCCGCTAAGGTGCGCCGAGCCTTTACAATAGGACAGTCCCAAGGACGTATTCGATAGCTTCCGTGCAGCGCATGCGCGCCGCGCGTGAAAGGATATATTGCCCCATGCCTTCAACCCTTCCCGCTCCCATCGATAAGCTCGCCATCGTCGTCGTTACGTACAAGCGCCAGGAACTCCTGGCCAACTTGTTCGACTCCATGACCGAGCTCACGGCCGCGCCCTGGCGCATCGTGATTGTCGATAACGAGAATTCGCGCGAGACCGAGGCCATGTGCGCCGCATTCAACGAGCGCCTGGCCAACCTGTGGGGCATCGACACCGAGCAGCTCGACGCGCAGGGCGGCACCGACCGTGTCATCTACGCCCCGCAGCTCGAAAACGGCGGCGGTGCGGGCGGCTTCTCCGCCGGCACCAAATGCGCCTACGACCTGGGCGCCCAGTGGTTCTGGGTGATGGACGACGACGTGCTCGTCATCCCCGAAGGCATCGAGCGTCTTGCCAAGTGGACCGACCGCTACGATGTCATCCAGGGTTCGCGCCTGGACTTTGACGGCGGCGCCTTCTTTTGGCAATACCAACTCATCCTTTCACTCGGCATTCCCAACCCTGTCGCCAAGTGGGACCTGGGACCCGAGGGCTACCGCGCCATGAACCAGCTATGCTTTGAGGGCGGCATGTTCTCGCGCCGCGTGGTCGACAAGATCGGCCTGCCCGATGCGCGATTCTTCATCTACGGCGACGATGCCTGCTATGGTTACGTGGCCAGCCAGCACTTCCCCGCCGCCGTTGTGGCCGACCTGGTGCTCAAGCGCGCCCGCGCCGTCTCTAACTGGGATATCGCCGGCAAGCGCCAGCTCAACTCCACGAGCGACACCAACCGTTACTACATCATGCGCAACCGCGGTTATCTGGCACGCTACATGCAGATCTACGGCGACTACCACCCTATGCTGTTCCGTCTGGGCAACGCCGCGACCTTCTGCAAGGAATTCATTCGCCTGGCCGCGGTCGACAAGTGCTTTAAGACCGGCATTCCGGCGCTGCGCCGAGGTATGAAGGACGCCCGCAAGATCATCAAGGATCCCAACTGGAAGCCCATGCCGCCCCTGAAGGACGCGGAGTAACGGAAGCCGGAAACACCTCGGCGCTTAAAGCAGCTGGCACACCGTAGCCACATGCTGCCCATCAAAACCGAACCCCCAGCGCATGCGACCCACGCCGGGGCGCGGTACACGGATTTCGTCGATGCCGCCGCGCTCTATGTCGAGTAGCGACTGCACGGCCAGCAATTCCAGGCCCAGCGCATCCACACCGGGGTCATACATCAAGTTAATCGTTATCAGCGGGCGCTCGTCCAGCATGCCAATCGTGTCTGCTACGGCGAACACAGCACCCGTAGGGAAAACCTGGATGTCCCAGCGACCCGCGCCACACTTTCGCCTCGAGGCAGGATTGGCATAGCCCGGCAAGCCAAAGCAGAGCCCCTGCAAGAGCAGATGATATGGCAGCGGCGTATCTAGGTCGGTCTCACCGATTCCCGCATCACCCAGGATGCGGCTTAGCGCCCGCCTCACCGCATCCTCATCCCCACGGCACAGCCCGTCGCGAAACGCATCGACGTCTCGAATGTCTTCGGCAGCGCACTCAAACCACTCAACAATCACTAGACGCAAGGCCTGTCGAAGCTCGTTATTGGGCAATCGCAAAGCATGGAGGCGATCGCCATACTCTGGCTCCTCAGTCATATCCGTCGTGAGAAAACCGGACAGATACAGCGCTGTCCACATGCCATCGTCAGGCGAGACATCTGGCTCTGCAGTGCCCAAACAAAGCGGGACCTCAGCGCACCCATGGGCCTCGAGCAAATCAAAGAAGACCGAAAGGCGGTCGAGATTCCACCCGGCAACTACCCTACTCAGGCAATCGGCATATCCATACAGATCGGCACGCACGGGCGCCGTGCAGCCTCGGTCCAGAAAACCGATCACACGCGCTGGACTCGAGCAATAGGCCCTACCAAACCGATATCCCTCGAGCCATTCACGCGCATCATCCAGGTATTCCTCGCGCCCAACATGATTCAACAGAGCCTGGACCTCGGCATCCGAAAAGCCGAAACAACGGTCACACCAGGTCGAAAGCGGCGCCGTCAGACAATACGAGCAGCCATGCAAAGAAAGCGCCGCTTCGGCAGGGCCGGGATACTCCCCCATCAAACACGTCAGCCGCAACGAATCGTGCGCAGTGGCAATGGCGTCGAACAGTACGCGATCGAATAGCCCTGCCGGATCGGCGTCGGAAGCGTCCCTCGCGCTCGCACGGCGAGACCACGCCGCATCGTACCCATCAACGAGCAATACAACCTGCTCATCGCAGGCCATCTCCAGCAGCTCAATGAGCACACCGAGCACCGAGTCAACCTCGTCCGCGCTCGCCACGCCACGCGCGACGTGTTCGATGTGACGCACCTTATCTCGAGCTAAATCCGGAGCCTCCAAGAGCGCCAACAAGCGAGCGCACTCGCCCGAAAGGGCATCGCGCACGACGCCGGCAACAGCGGGGCCACGCCTCGCAGCGCCAGAAAAGTCCAGCGATATCACCGGATAGCAAGCGTACTCATCCCGATAGCGCCCGCCGTCTGCATCCCAAATCTGAGCATCGGCAAACAAACGCTGGCCAGAGCGACCGACCGCTGGACGCTCCAGAAAAGCCCTGAGCATCGACAAGTTCATGCTCTTGCCAAAACCCTCGGGTCGACAGCACACCACAACGGACGCGTCGCAGTCCAACACATCGGCAATAAACATGGTCTTGTCAACCAGCATGCAGCAACCAAGGGCCTCCGCATAGTCGTGCATGCCAATGGGCAAAACCGCATCGTTGGCACAGCCGATCAAACGCACGCCAAAGCCGGCATCACAACCATTATTCGCCTGTTCAGACACCAAAACGTTCCCCCTAAATCGCAACACGACGCCAATTGTAATGACCGCATCGCATGTACCGATGTCACCGCGCAAACATATCGGGCAACGGTAGCAACAAGAGGCGTGAGGGGGCACAACTAATCGTTGCACAACAAAACGGGGCCCGACGCATTCGCACCGGACCCCGTCCCGACTCTTTAGTTATCTGGCAACCGAGAGGCTACTCCTCCGAGCCGTCCTCCCCAGCAGCCTTCTTCTGCTGATCGAGCTTATGCTTACCGCTCACGATGGACGTAGCGCCCAGCGTAGCCAAGCTCGCACTGGCAAGGCTCGCCATCACGATCAAGTCGCCCGTCTTGGGCATATTGCCGCCAGATGACTTGGTCGTTGTAGTCGTCGTGGTTGTAGTGGTCACCGTCTTGGAGTCATTTTGCTCTTGGTTCTGGTTGTCGGTGTTGCCCTTACTGCTGTCCTCGCCCTGCTGCTTTCCGTCCTCGGTCTTGTCCTTGTTCTTGTCCTTCTCCTCAGATTCAGACTTCTTGTCCTCGTCCTTCTTCTGAGCGGACTTGTCGTCCTTCTCATCAGAGCTAGAACCCTTATCGGATTCAACCTTCTCGGAAGCCTTATCCTTGGAGTCGCCCTTTGCGGCTTCGGTCTTTTCCGTGGAAGCCTGATCAGAGTTGTCCTTGTTCTGGGCCGAGCCGTTATTGACGCCAGCCATCAGCGAAGAACCCAGCGTAGAACCAAGCTGCTCGGAGAAAGAAGGCTTCTTGTCCGGCGAAGCAACGGGAGCGTCCGGCACCTTATTCGAGTCGTCCTTGGAAGCATCGGAATCAGGGGTTGCGTCAGAGCCAGAGCCGTTGTTAGAGCCGGTGTCAACGGACGAATCGCTCGAGCCGGTGGATGAGTTAGAGGTGTCAGCGTCGGTCGAACCAGAAGCGTCGCTGTCCGTATTGCCGGCAGAGCTTGAAGACGAATCGCCCGCAGCAGAGCCGTTCGAATTGGAGCCGTTCGAGGTAGAGCCGTCGTTGGTAGTGCCACCAGCAGAGCCATTACCGTCAGCATCGGTCGAGGGCGCATCCATCCTGTCATCGTTGGCATCGTCACTCGAGTCGTCATTCGAATCAGGTGTCGGCGAGGGCGCCGGTGTGGGCTCGGGCTGCACGGGCGTCGCGGCGGCAGCCTCGTCCTCAGCGATATAAACCAAGCAGTCCTTTAGCTCATTCTTATAACGATTCTTCCAGCCCTCATGATACTGGGGCTGGCTCGAATACTTGGTCGCCACGTTATTGACCACGCTGTTGGAGAGCGCCGTCACAAACTCGCGGTCGGACATATCATTGGAAAGATTCGCCCAGCGGAAAAAGTCCCTGCAGCCACCGGTGCCGCACATGTTGGTAATGCTCCACACCATGCCCTTGACGCAATCGGCGCGGCCCGAAATATCAATACCCAGCCCGCTCTTGAGCCACGCCTCGGTCACCGCATAGTACGAGTTGTACGCATACGCATCTTGAAGTGCTGAGAACTCAACAGGATCGGTGTTGTACGCACCTTGGAAGGCATCCTGCGCGATATGGCCCAGCTCGGTGAGCTGGCCGTTCTCGTACATGACATTACTCGTGTTGGAAATCTCGCTGCCGCGATCAATCGCATCCTTGAGCATGCTGTATTTTTCGGGGTTGTAGTTGTAGGCCTGCTTCATAAACGGAATGAGCGACCAACGACGGTCGAACTGGTAATAACCCAGCGCGTTATAGCCGTCACCGTACGAAAAGCCCTGGTTGTAGTTGCCATGGCTCTCGTACTTGGTAAAGTACTTTATCTCGGGAGTCACGTTGACAAACGAAACGTCCTGGACCGACCTCAGCACGCCCGAGAAGGACTGCTGGGTGTAAAGGCCCTTATCGATATCGGTGGCATCCGAGGCAACGCCCGGCGTGGGCTCCTCGGCAGCGGCGGGCGCGGGCGCGGTAACGGCGCCAAACGAAAGCGCCAGCGTCAGGCCCGCGACAATAGCAGAATGCTTGGGCTGCATAAGATCCTCCCTGCATTGGTGTAGTTAAAGTTCAGTTTGCAAAGATAAAAATAAGTATTGCAGCTCGTCCACTGTTGCACAACAACCCCTCGGTAAACGGCAACAACGCTCCGCGAAATCTTAAGGAATTGCGCTCAACCTACAGCTTAATGTCAAAGTTGATTTCGGGGACGGCGGCCAGGTCGGCCAACGTCACGCCGTCAACGTACTTTTCAATCACGTCGTCCAGCCCGCGCCAGAACTTGACGGTCGAGCAAAGGTCGCTGCGGGTACAACTGTTGTCGATGCCGTCGCACGCCACCGGAGCCGTGCTACCCTCAACGGCACGCAGGATGTCGCCGGCACGCACCTCAGCCGGGTCCTTCGCCATCATATAGCCGCCGCCCTTGCCGCGCACGCTCTTAAGCAGGCCCGCCTTCATAAGCGGACGAACCAGCTGCTCCAAATACTTTTGTGAGATATGCTCGCGGTCGGCAACCTCGCGCAGGGCAATCTTGCCCTCGGCGTCGCCCAGCGCCGCGATATAGATCATCAGTCGGAGGGCATAGCGGCCCTTGGAAGAAATGAGCATACCTACCCTCCCATCGCATCTGGGACAACATCACCAGCTTTGTTTGTCCCAAATCTTAAGTAAATGGGACAAACACAACAGGTTATTTTGTCCCAGAATTTGAAAAGTCGAGTGGATTAGTCGGGTTTTCCCTTGACTAACGCCGAACCCATAGTAACTTTATTCCGAGAAGATTCCTAGGGTTTAGTACACCTATGAGTACACCATATACAGAGAGGGACAGCATGAGCGCAAATCCGCTGCTTTCCATCGAAGGTCTGACCGCCTCCGTGGACGAGAAGACCATCCTCCACAACGTCAACCTCAACGTCGCCGCCGGCGAGACCCACGTGTTGATGGGTCCCAACGGCGCCGGCAAGTCCACCCTCGGCCACCTGGTCATGGGCGACCCCGTCTACACGGTCAACGACGGCCGTATCGTCTTTGACGGCCAGGACATCACCGAGCTCACCACCGACAAGCGCTCGCGCGCCGGCCTGTTCCTGAGCTTCCAAGCACCGGTCGAGATCCCCGGCGTGCCGCTGTCGAGCTTTTTGCGTGCCAGCATCGCCGGCCGCCCTGGCCTAGAGATGAAGGGCAAGGAGTTCCGCCGTCGCGTCAAAGAGCTCGCGGCCGAGCTCAACATGGACACCGCCTACCTCAACCGTGAGCTGGGCGTGGGCTTCTCGGGCGGCGAGAAAAAGAAGGTCGAGATGCTCCAGCTTCTGCTGCTGCAGCCCAAGCTCGCCATCCTAGACGAAACCGACTCGGGCCTGGACGTCGACGCTCTGTCCACCGTCAGCCACGGCATGGACGCCTACCGCAAGAGCTGCGACGGCTCCATGCTCATCATCACGCACAACACGCGCATCCTGGAGCACCTGGATGTCGACCGCGTCCACGTTATGGTCAAGGGTCACATCGTGCGCGAGGACAACGCCTCGCTCATCCCCTGGATCGACAAGAACGGCTTTGAGACCTTCGAGCGCGAGGCCGCCGAGCAGCGCGCCCAGGCCGAGGCCGCCGCTGCCGAGCAGCAGGCGTAAAGGGGCGACGCAATGACCAAGAACCGCACCGAGGTCGCGGACATCGACCGCAGCCTCTACGACTTCACCTATGGCGAGGAGGGATTCGAGCGCCTCGACGCCGGCATCACGCCCGACATCGTGCGCGAGATTAGCGCCAAGAAGGACGAGCCGCAGTGGATGCTCGACCTGCGCCTCAAGTCCCTCGAGATCTTCAACCGCTTCCCGGATCCGACGTGGGGCCCCTCCATCGAGGGCCTGGACATGGACAACATCGTCACCTACGTCAAGCCCAACACCGACCAAAAGCACGACTGGGAGTCGGTGCCTGACGACATCAAGAACACCTTTGAGCGCTTGGGCATCCCCGACGCTGAGCGTAGCTACCTGGCGGGCGTCGGCGCGCAGTACGACTCCGAGCTGGTCTACCACAACATGCAGGACACGGCATCCAAGATGGGCATCGTCTACTCCGGCATTGAGGAGGCCCTGCACGACCCGCAGTGGGAGCCGCTCATCCACGAGAAGTTTATGACGCTCATCCCGCCCACCGACCACAAGTTTGCGGCCCTGCACGGAGCCGTATGGTCGGGCGGCTCGTTTGTCTACGTACCCAAGGGCACCAAGTTGGACTTCCCGCTGCAGAGCTACTTCCGCCTTAACGCCAAGGGCGCCGGCCAGTTTGAGCACACGCTCATCATCGTCGAGGACGATGCCGACCTGCACTTCATTGAGGGTTGCTCTGCGCCCAAGTACAACGTGGCCAACCTCCACGCCGGCGCCGTCGAGCTCTTTGTGGGCAAGCGTGCGCACCTGCGCTACTCGACCATCGAGAACTGGTCCAAGAACATGTACAACCTCAACACCAAGCGTGCGCGCGTGGACGAGGACGGCGACATCGAGTGGATCAGCGGCTCCTTCGGCAGCCACGTGGGCTACCTCTACCCCATGAGCGTGCTCAACGGCCGTCGCGCCCGCTCGAGCTTTACCGGCATCACCTTTGCCGGCGCCGGGCAGAACCTCGACACCGGCTGCAAGGTCGTGCTCAACGCGCCCGAGACCTCGGCAACCGTCGAAACCAAGGGCATCTCCAAGAGTGGCGGCATCCAGACCTTCCGCAGCTCCATCGTGGCCACGCCCAAGGCAGAGGGTTCCAAGGCAACCGTGAGCTGCCAGTCGCTGATGCTCGACGACCAAAGCCGCTCCGACACTATTCCCGCCATGGACATCCGCGCCAAAAACGTCGACATCGGCCACGAGGCCACCATCGGCCGCATCGGCGACGACAAGGTGTTCTACCTGATGAGCCGCGGTATCTCGGAAGAAGAGGCCCGTACTATGATCGTCAACGGCTTTGCCAACCCGGTCTCCAAGGAGCTGCCGCTGGAGTACGCCGTCGAGATGAACAACCTGATCAAGCTCGAGATGGAAGGAGCGATCGGATAATGAAGCAGACCACCAACACCGCTGCTACCACGCTCGAGCAGGTTAATGCGATGCCTGCGGCGACTTGGGGTTGGCTCAAGATGAACCAGACCAAGCTTGAGCTTTCGGACGAGCTTGCCGCCGCTCCCACCGAGGCCGTTGAGGTCGAGGGCTTGGACGAGCAGTTTGCCGGCACGGCCGACGCGTTCGACGCTGCCATGGACACCATGGCCGAGCGCTTCCCCGAGCGCCGCGCCTCCGCCCCCGGTGATGCCGCCGACCGCGCCCGCATCACGCCCGAGACCGAGCTTGACGTGCCCGCCACCTCCATCTACCAGGCCGGTGCCATCAAGCTGGAGGAGGAGCTCTCCCCCGCCGAGGCCTTCGAAACCGGCATGGGCGAGGCTGCCTACGCCTACTTGGCCGAGCACGCCACCAAGCACATCGTCATCGATGTGCCCACATACAAGCACGCCACGGTTACCGTGCACGTGAGCGGTGTCGATGCCGCCGCGGCCATCGCCGCCGTCGACGTCGTCGCTCGTCCCCAGTCGACGCTCGATCTGCAGATCGCCCTAGACTCCCCCGTTACCGGCGAGGGCGTCGTGGGATCCGTGCTACGCGTGTGTGCCCACGAGTACGCCACCGTCAACGTGACCTGCACGCAGACGCTCGACGATAGCTGGATCGCGCTCGACGACACCGGTCTATTCCTAGACGAGGGCGCGCGCGTCAACGTGCAGCACACCGTCCTGGGTGCCGGTGCCAGCGCCACCGGCCTCGCCGGCGACCTGTTGGGCGATACCGCCAAGGTCACCATCGATACTGACTACCTGGGCGCCCGAGAGCAGGTGCACGACTTTAACTACGAGCTGCGCCACCGCGGTCGTAAGACCGAGTGCGAGATCGACGCCAACGGCGTGCTGACCGGCACGTCCAAGAAGGTCTACCGCGGCACCATCGACCTCGTGCACGGCTGCAAGGGCGCAACCGGCACCGAGCGCGAGACCGTGCTGCTCGCCAACAAGGGCGTCGACAACAAAACCGTCCCCGTCATCCTCTGCGACGAGGACGACGTCGCCGGCAACCACGGCGCCACCATCGGTCACGTCCGCGACGAGCAGCTGTTCTACCTCGCCTGCCGCGGCCTTGACCAAAATGCCGCCGAGGACCTGTTCATCCGCGCCAAGCTGGAGGACGCCGCGCTTTCCGCCACCGACGAGCGCACCCGCGCCGCCGTCGTCCGCCTGGGCAACAACCTGATCGACAACTTTGAAGAGGAGCTCGCATGATCGACACCGAGCACGTTAAATGCGATACCTGTACCGCACCGGAGCCTATGGAGCTCGACGCCAGCGACGAGGCCTCGCGCGGCTGGCCTACCGTCGACATCGAGACCAATCCCTACAAGGCACAGTTCCCGCTGTTCCAGCAGCACCCTGAGATCGCCTTCCTCGATAGTGCCGCCACCGCGCAGCGCCCTGCCTGCGTGCTCGACGCCGAGCGCGACTTCTATCAGCGCATGAACGCCAACCCCCTGCGTGGCCTGTACTCGCTGTCCGTCGAGGCCACTGAGGCCATCGCGAAGGTCCGCCAGCAGATCGCCGACCTCATCGGCGCTCCCCAGGCCAACGAGGTCGTCTTCACCCGCAACACGAGCGAGTCGCTCAACCTGGTCGCCAAGAGCTTTGCGCCCACGGTGCTCGAGCCCGGTGACGAGGTCGTCATTTCCATCATGGAGCACCACTCCAACCTAATCCCGTGGCAGCAGGTCTGCCGCGAGACCGGCGCCAAGCTCGTCTACCTCTACCCCACCAAGACCGGCCAGCTCACGACCGAGGAGGTTCTTGCCAAGGTTGGTCCCAAAACCAAGATTCTGGCCGTGGGTCAGGTCTCTAACGTGCTGGGCGTCGAGAACCCGGTCAAGAACCTCGGCAAGCTCGTGCACAAGTACGGCGGCTACCTGGTCGTCGACGGTGCGCAGTCGCTGCCGCACATGCCGGTCGATGTGGCCGACCTGGGCGCCGACTTCTTTGCCTTTAGCGCGCACAAGGCCATGGGCCCCATGGGCATCGGCGTGCTGTGGGGAAAGATGGACCTGCTCAACGCCATGCCGCCCATGCTCACCGGCGGCGAAATGATCGATTCGGTCACCGAGCAGGACGCCGTCTGGGCGCCCGTCCCCGAGAAATTCGAGGCCGGCACGCAGGACGCCGCCGGCATCTTCGCCACGGGTGCGGCACTCGACTACCTGGTCAACACGGTGGGTTACGAGAACATCCAGGCCCGCGAGCAGGCACTCGTCCACTATCTGATGGGCGAACTCATGCAGCTCGACTTTGTCCAGATCATCGGCTCCATCTATTGGGACAACCACCACGGCGTTGTGAGCTTTAACGTCAAGGGCATCCACCCGCACGACGTCGCGAGCATCATGGACATGGACGGCGTCTGCATCCGCGCCGGCCACCACTGCGCGCAGCCGCTGCTCACCTGGCTGGGCGTCGAGAACCTTGCCTGCTGCCGCGCCAGCGTGGCCTTCTACAACGACAAGGCCGACATCGACAAGTTCATCGCCGGTCTGCATCACGTTTGGAGCACGTTCAATGGGTAATCTATACACCTCCACCACGTTTATGGAGCACAACTCGCACCCCGACTATAAGTACGAGATGGATGCCCCCACGCACGAGCACGACGGCATCAACCCCAGCTGCGGCGACGAGCTCACCTTGCAGCTGCGCGTCGAGAACGGCGTGATCGAGGAGGCCTCCTTTACCGGCCACGGCTGCGCCATCAGTCAGGCCAGTGCCGACATCATGGCCGACCTCATCACCGGCGAGACCGTCGAGGAAGCTCACCGCCTGGCAGAGCTCTTCCTCGCCATGATCCGCGGCGAGCAGCTCTCCGAGGAGGATCTGGAAGACCTGGATGAGGCCGCCCAGCTCCAGGACATCTCGCACATGCCCGCCCGCGTCAAGTGCGCCGAGCTCGCCTGGCGCACCCTCGACGGCATGCTCGAGGGACAAGCTAACCAGTAGCGTATGCTCCGAATCCAAGGTTTTTGATTGCCGAGCCGCCCGATACGGGCGGCTCTGTTTTTCCTAATGAGCACGAACACACAAAATCAGCGCGTCCGGCGCCCCGTCTGTCATTTACCACACAGCAGACGCGAACACGGGCGTTTTCCACAGCACCAAAGGCCTGCGGCAGGGCCCCGGACCCGCCAACCAAAACGCCAAGTCCCGTTCTGCTGAGCTCCGACTCGCTTCGCGCCTGCAGCAGAAGGGTCCCATAGGATGCGGCGTGCATTTTTGCGAGTATTCAGCACGCCAAGCTGTATGTATACGCATCGAAAGCGTTAATCAACGTCTCCAAGCGCATATATATTGTGTTTTAGAGCAAGCATCGCGGTCTCAGGGATCACATACATGCGCTTCGGAGGCGCATCGGAAGGCATAAATAGCTTCGGAACCCGTATGTTGCAAGATTGCGGCAGTGCCGACAGCACCACGATGCTGAAAACTCCGTTTTTTGCACGGCGCAGACGGGGGTAGGCACGGGCAAACCCGGACTGAGTTGTTATTTTATGCAAGATGACGATTGTTCTATGCATATTAAGAAGTGCAGTTACCGTACCAAGCTTTTGAACGCTGGTTGCGGCGTATGGACGACCCCAGCTGCGGTGAACAGGCGACCTTACATCACGTTTCCGCCAGCCCGCATCGCCGTTCGCGCGCGGGCGCGCACGATACGAGAGACGGTACTTTTGCCAATCCCGGTATACCGCTCAATCTGGCGCACCGTAAAGCCGGCATTGTTCAATCCAACAATAACGGTATCGCGCTGCGCCGGCGGTGCAGTTTTAACCCCATTGAGCGGAACCCCGAGGCTCTTCGCCATCTTGTCGGCAAAGGCGTGGCGTTCCCACTCTGTCTCTTTCATATCGCACAGCGCCGGCTCGCTACCGTCGGGCGTCGAAAGCGAATAGGCAGCAAAGCCCTCGGCAGAACCAAAAAGCTCAAGCACGCAAGAAGGATCAGAAAATCCCCTCGCGACATCAGCCGCGTCACCGTCGTAAGCGCACAAATGCTCCGCAAAGCTGCTCCAGGGATATCGTTCGATTAGGCTAACGCCCGCCTCCTGCGGATCGGCGTGTACGGAGCGAATAGCCTCCATCACCTGCCAGTCGGTATCGAGCGAGCGCCGGTCAAAACGGTTCTGGAACAGATGACCCGTGCGCCCCGTGCGTTTATTGAACCGCCGCGCGTACGTCAAAAGCAGCCGGTGCATCGCCGCGCTCATCCTGTCCTCGTAATCTGAAAGCACCAAATGCACGTGATTGCCCATAAGGCACCAAGCGATAACCGTCACGCCCTCCTCGCGGCAGCACTCGCGCATCAGCTCCAAAAACTCCCACCGGTCTTCATCGCCCTCAAAGATGAGCTGCTTGCCCGTACCGCGGGCACAGACATGGTAAAAGCCGGTAACCGTTCTCCAAACGCGCTGCATGGCGCTCCCTTCGCCGGGATCTGCTTGCCATCCAATACAGCATGATTGAAGCGTGCCATCAAAACATTCACGCAAAACAATACACTCGCGCGGCCAAAGGCAGTAAACAGGCGGCGAACGGCACCGTTGCAACAGGTCAACCCCTGCAACGCTTACAAGGGCTGACCAAAAGCTCGCCCAAAACGGACCCCCTCTACGGAAGTTCACGACCACAGAACATAGAGTTAAACCGTTTCAATTTAAACTTCCGGACTTCTCGCTACGAAAACTGAGCCGTTCGCCGAATATTCCGTGCATTTCGCGGTATTATAGGGGCTGCATGTCATGTCCCTTTCGAAGGGTCGCCCGGCAATCGCCAGCCACGACCCCCAGACGGGACGCCAACACGATAGAGAGGAGAGGCATGCAGTACTCACAGGAAGTGGAGAACATGTGCCCCGTTGCCAAGGGTGCATACCACGGCCCCGCACCCATCCCCGAGGAGGGCAAGTGGGTCCAGGCTAAGGAGATTTCTGACATCTCCGGTCTTACGCACGGTGTGGGTTGGTGCGCACCTCAGCAGGGCGCCTGCAAGCTCACGCTGAACGTCAAGGACGGCATCATCGAGGAGGCCCTCGTTGAGACCATCGGCTGCTCGGGCATGACCCACTCTGCCGCCATGGCTTCCGAGATCCTTCCCGGCAAGACCATCCTCGAGGCCCTTAACACCGACCTCGTCTGCGACGCCATCAACGTTGCTATGCGCGAGATCTTCCTGCAGATCGTTTACGGCCGCAGCCAGACCGCGTTCTCCGAGGGCGGCCTGCCCGTGGGCGCCTCCCTCGACGACCTCGGCAAGGGCCTTCGCTCTCAGGTCGGTACCATGTTCGGCACCAAGGCCAAGGGCGCTCGTTACCTCGAGCTCGCTCAGGGCTACGTCACCCGCATGGCTCTCAACGACAAGAACGAGATCATCGCGTTCGAGTTCCTGAACCTCGGTAAGTTCACCGACGCCGTCAAGGCCGGCAAGACCCCCGAGGAGGCCATCGCTGGCGCTATGGGCCACTATGGTCAGTGGGAGAACGCTGCCAAGTACATCGACCCGCGCACCGACGAGGAGACTCACTCCGTCGCCAGCGTGTTCCCGGTTCACGAGTAGAAAGGGAGGGAAATAACTATGACTGTTACGTTCGAAGGTTACGAGCGCCGCGCTGACAAGATCAACAAGTGCCTCGCCGACAACGGCATCGCCTCCCTCGAGGAAGCTCTGCAGATCTGCACCGACAAGGGCTTCAACCCGCGTGAGATCGTCAACAACACCCAGTCCATCGCCTTCCAGAACGCTGAGTGGGCCTACACCCTCGGCTGCGCTCTCGCCGTCAAGCGCGAGGCCAAAACCGCTTCTGAGGCTGCTGCCATCATCGGCGAGGGCATCCAGGCCTTCACCGTTCCCGGCTCCGTCGCCGAGGACCGCAAGGTCGGTCTGGGCCACGGCAACCTGGGCGCTATGCTGCTCTCCGACGACACCGAGTGCTTCGCCTTCCTGGCTGGCCACGAGTCCTTCGCTGCCGCTGAGGGCGCTATCGGCCTGGCTCTGAACGCCAACAAGGCTCGCAAGAAGCCGCTGCGCGTCATCCTCAACGGTCTGGGCAAGGACGCTGCTCAGATCATCGCCCGCATCAACGGCTTCACCTATGTGAAGACCCAGTTCGACTACTACACGGGCGAGCTCAAGGTCGTCGAGACCATCCCCTACTCCGATGGTCCCCGCGCTGCCGTTAACTGCTACGGCTCCGACGACGTCCGCGAGGGCGTTGCCATCATGTGGCACGAGAACGTCGACATCTCGATCACCGGTAACTCCACCAACCCCACGCGCTTCCAGCACCCCGTCGCTGGCACCTACAAGAAGGAGCGCATCGAGGCTGGCAAGAAGTACTTCTCCGTCGCTTCTGGTGGCGGCACTGGCCGTACCCTGCACCCGGACAACATGGGCGCCGGCCCTGCCTCTTACGGCATGACCGACACCATGGGCCGTATGCACTCCGACGCCCAGTTCGCCGGTTCTTCCTCCGTGCCTGCGCACGTCGACATGATGGGTCTCATCGGCATGGGCAACAACCCCATGGTCGGTGCCACCGTCGCCTGCGCTGTCGCCGTCGAGGAGGCCCTCAAGGCCTAATCGCGCCTGCGCGATGCTCATATAGTTGAGCTTTAGAGCCGCCACCTTTCGATTTAGAGCCGCCACCTTTCGAGGTGGCGGCTCTTTTTGGTTGTGCTGTCACAGGGCAGCTAATGCCGATATATCAGTTGAGGCTAAATACGTGATGTGATGAGATGGAGCGTCAGAGCGTCCATGACGCCCACCTGCCATATTTGCCCTTTACCGATTTGCCGAGTCTTTGCGGCCCCATTGCCGATCACCCGTGCGACAATGCGCGAACGAGAAAGGAATCCAATGGAATCGACTGATGTACTGGTAATTGGATCTGGCATTGCGGGCCTTTGCGCCGCCATAGAAGCAGCACGCGCGGGCGCAACCGTTGCCATCGCAAGCGCCGGCAAGACCATGAGCGGATCGAGCTTTTTCCCGGGCACCTGGGGCCTCGGCCTTATTGGCCCCGTCGACGAAGACGACGAGCAGGACCTCATCGACACCATCCAGGCCGTGGGCGGCGGCGTTGCCGACCCTACGCTCGTCCAGACGTTTGTCCACGGTATTCCTCAGGCCATCCAATGGCTCGAGCAGGATCTAGGTGTTGAGCTCCAGCGTCCGCAAAGTGCCGAGAGCGCCCAGCAAAAGCAATTTATCCCCTGCTTTGACCATAAGACGCGTATGTGGCGCGGCCTCACCCGCAAGCCCCTTGAGGACGCGTGTACGGCCCAGATCGAGTCTCTCGGCATTCGCCCGCTCCCCCGCCACGAGCTTATCGACCTTGTTGAGGACACAACCGGAAAGATTACCGGCGCCGTGCTCTACGACCGCGCAAACGAGCATCTCGTGCCTATGACAGCCAAGGCCACTATCATCGCTGCGGGCGGCACGGGTGGCCTGTTCGAGCGAAGCCTCACTTCCGCCGATGTGCTCAGCTCCTCGCAGGCCATCGCACTGGTGCACGGTGCGTCCCTAACTAATATAGAGTTCATGCAGATGATGCCCGGCTTCATCGAGCCCAAGCACAACCTGGTCTTCAACGAGAAGACCTGGCGCTACGTCACATTTGACCAACCGGTCGATATTGCCGACGGCAAGCTGGACGACCTGCTCGATCAGCGCTCCGGATATGGTCCCTTCACGTCACGCTTGGCCTCCCGCGCCATCGATCTCGCCATCGATCAAGCGGGCGCCGAAGGCCTCGCGCTCCACTACGACTTCCCCCGCGAGGACGTCCCCGAGTTTGTGCAGACCTTTGCCACCTGGCTACAAGAGGAGCACGGCATCGCGCCAACTGACGAGATGCGCGTGGCGATGTATGCCCACGCCGCCAACGGCGGTATCAAGATCGACAAGACCGCGTACACGGGCGTTGAGGGCCTCTACGCCTGTGGCGAGGCAACGGGCGGTATGCACGGAGCCGACCGTATTGGTGGCTTGTCGAGCGCCAACGGCATCGTGTTCGGACGCATCGCAGGCGCATCGGCAGCCCTTGCAGCGCAGAAAGAGCCTGAGGCAGCCCTGAAGGCGGATATCGCCCTCCCACAGTACGGCATTGCTACAACAGATGCCGAACGCCTGACGTACGGCCTCAAACACACGATGAGCACCTATTGCATGATCAACCGCACCGAGACGGGCCTATCCGAGGCACTACACGAGCTTGAGGGCTTGAAGGCAGAGGCAACGACCTTGAGCACACAGAAAGCCCAGGACAGCGAAGTCGCAGCCCTCGCCCGCCTGCAATCGCAGATTCAACTAGCACAAGAAATGGTCAAAGCCATGCGCAAGCGGACTGAAAGCTTAGGTTCGCACTATCGAGCAGACTAAATCGATTCTCACTTTGAGTTTGATCACAACTTTTCAACATGCATCGAGCCCTGTGAGCATGATTCCTCTAAGGAGAACACGCCTACGGGGCTTTAGCAGTGTTTTCCCTAAGGGAATCACGGTGCAGATTTCTCAGCTCCGCGCCCTTTCGGGTTCGACCCCATGAAAGGTCAACAAAAAAGACGGCCAACCGAAGTTGACCGTCTTAACATGCTTTGGTGGGCCGTCAGGGGGTCGAACCCTGGACCTTGGGATTAAGAGTCCCCTGCTCTACCAACTGAGCTAACGACCCGATATCAACACGAAGCAAGAATTGGGGTGGGTAAAGGGACTCGAACCCTCGACCTACGGGACCACAACCCGTCGCTCTAGCCAACTGAGCTACACCCACCGTGTCCTGTGCGCTTCGCGCTCGACTATTATTGCAAGGAACGCCACGCGATGCAAGCCCCAATTTTCAAGAATTTTGAAAAGAGTTTTTCGAGACCATTTCGAGCAAATCCCACCGGTTTCATAGGAGTAAACTTGCCCCACTGCAAATGCTCGAAAGGACCGGCATGAAAGAACTCTCCAACCGCACGGCAACGTTTACCGATTCCGTCATCCGCCGCATGACGCGCATCTCCAACAAGTATGGCGCCGTCAACCTGTCGCAGGGCTTCCCCGACTTCGATCCCCCGGCGCAGCTGCTCGATAGCCTGAGCACCATCGCCAGCGACCCCAAGCCGCTCTATCACCAGTACTCCATCACCTGGGGCTCCCAGGCCATGCGCGAGGCGCTCGCCGCCAAACAGGAGCACTTTATGGGCATGCCGGTGAACCCCAACGAGAATATCGTAGTCACCTGCGGCTCCACCGAGGCCATGATGGCCGCCATGATGACGGTCACGAACCCCGGCGACAAGGTCGTCATCTTCTCGCCGTTCTACGAGAACTACGGCGCCGACACGATCCTTTCGGGTGCCGAGCCCATCTACGTGCCGCTCAACCCACCCACATTCGACTTTGACCGCAAGACACTCGAGGCGGCCTTCCGCGACAACGACCCCAAAGCCATCGTCCTGTGCAACCCTTCCAACCCCTGCGGCAAGGTCTTTACGCGCGAGGAGCTCACCTTTATCGCCGACCTCTGCAAAAAGTACGACGCCTACTGCATCACCGACGAGGTATACGAGCACATCGTCTACGCACCCCATGAGCACGTCTACATGGCCACGCTGCCTGGCATGTTTGAGCGCACCATCAGCTGCAGCTCGCTGTCCAAGACCTACTCCATCACCGGCTGGCGCCTGGGCTACACTATCGCCCCTGCCGAAATCACCGAGCGTATCAAAAAGGTCCACGACTTCCTCACCGTGGGCGCCGCCGCTCCCCTGCAGGAAGCCGTCGTCACCGCCCTCAATTTCGACGACAGCTATTACGATGAGGTCCTCGACCTCTATACCGCCAAACGCGACCTGTTCTGCCAGGGACTCGACAGCATCGGTCTTGAGCATAACGTGCCGCAGGGCGCCTACTACGTCATGATGGACATCTCTGAGTTTGGCTATGACAGCGACCTCGAATTCTGCGAGGACCTCGCGTCTAAGGTGGGCGTGGGCGCCGTGCCCGGCTCGAGCTTCTTCCGCGAGCCCGTCAACCATCTGATTCGTTTCCACTTTGCCAAGCGGGATGAGACGCTTAACGCGGCACTGGAGAACCTCAAGTCGCTACGTGATAAAATCAAGCCGCGCGGGTAAGGACGGCCCGGCAACTAAAGCAACCAAAGAAGCCCCGCACCGCCGAGTTGCGGGGCTTCTTTTTATAGCGCTTTCTTAAATGGTTTAGCGCACTATACTTTAGTCACGGAGCAACTCGTCCCAGAGAGGAATACTATGGCAGAGCAGCAGCTTATCGGAGCGCTCGAGGCCGGCGGCACCAAGATGGTCTGCGCCACGGGCTATGCAGACGGTACGGTCCTGGAACGTGAGCAGATCGCGACCACGACCCCGCAGGAGACCGTTGAGGCCGTCAACGCGTGGTTTGCGAACAAGGGCATCGCCGCGCTCGGAATCGGCGCCTTTGGCCCCACCGCGGTCAACCCCGCCTCACCCCAGTACGGCAAGATCTTGGAGACCCCCAAGACGGCATGGCGCTACTTCGATCTGCTGGGCACCATTCAAAACGAGCTCAATATTCCCTGCGGCTACGACACCGACGTCAACGTCGCCTGCCTGGGCGAGGTCACCTTTGGTTGCGCCCAGGGCCTCACAGACGTGATCTACCTGACCATCGGCACCGGCGTGGGCGCCGGCGTGCTATCGGGCGGCAAGCTCGTACACGGCATGATGCATCCCGAGGCCGGCCATATCCTGGTCACGCGCGACCCGCGCGACACCATCGGCGAGCATAGCGCCTGCCCCTTCCACGACAACTGCCTCGAGGGCCTCATCGCCGGCCCCGGCGTTAAAAAGCGCTGGGATGGCAAGAGCGCCGGAGACATGGCCGATGACCCGGAGGCCATGGACCTGCTCGCCGGCTATCTGGCACAGGCGCTCATGACCTACACGCTGTGCTACGCGCCGCAAAAGATCATCATCGGCGGCGGCGTGGCCGACCACACCCCCATCGTGCCGCTCGCGCGCAAGAAGTGCGCCGAGATGCTCAACGGCTATATCGTCACGCCCGAGGTCAACGACATCGATAACTACATCGTCAACAACAGCCTCGAGGGCAAGCAGGGCATTATGGGCTGCCTGGCCCTGGGCGCACAGGCGCTTCAGTAGCAGACGCACCCACAGGGCGTGGCGCGCTCGGCAAATCCAACCTACGGAACGACGCCACCACGCCTCATATAAGCCCTCAAATAAAAAAGGCCGCCTAGGACTAAACAATACGTCCTAGGCGGCCTTTTTGGCGCACATCAGCGACCGTAAGAGATATCGGAGCACAACGCCCGTTGCCGCTCCACAGCAGTCGATCATCACATCGGTAATCATGCCGGCGCGTCCCGGCACAAAGAGCTGAATCGTCTCGTCGATCGAGGGAATCAGCAGCAGGAACACCGCCGTGGGCAGCAGCACGTCAAAGGTGCGCCGGCCCTCAAAATCAAAGGCGTGCGTTGCCAGGATGCCGAGCACCATATACTCGGTAAAATGCGCGCACTTGCGAACAACAAAGTTGGTCACCCATTCATATGGAAGTCCCACGCCGTGCAGGAAACCGCGGATAGTTTCCATGACCGTTAGGCTCAGCGAGCCCGACCCCGAGCCGGGAACCAGCGAATTGCCCCAGATCAAGAGCGCCATCAGGCAGGTCACGACCGCCCATTTTCGATTGATCTTAACCATGCAGAAGTTATGCCTCCGCGCGGAGCGGCGCGAAGCTGGCGGTACCGCCCTCGATAACGCTCAGATAGGCACGGCCCGTACGCTTGGCGGTAGAGGACTGCAGGCGCTCGATCTCTTCCTCGAGGATCTGATTGACGCGCTCGTGACGACGATTTTCCATAATGCCGGCGGCAATAGCCTCGGCCCGCTCGATGCTCTCGCGCGAGATACGGGCAGTATCCTCGGGGAACACAGCACTGTGACGGCCGACATAGGCGGGGGCAGCAGGCTGAGGGGCAGCGACGGGAGCGGGGGCCGTAACAGGAGCAGGCTCGTCAATCTCATCCAGGATCGCGGTGGCGGCGGCCCACATGTCCTCGTGGCCCGAGTAATCGGCCATGGGGACATCAACCTCGAGCGAGGCATCTGGAAGGTCGCCGGTGTCGATGCGATCTTGGGCATCAATCGATGCGGTGATGGCTGCAGGCTCATCGAGGTCATCGAGATCGATGTCCGCGGCACCGGAGATGATAGGCATGCTGGCGAGGTTTGCATTGTACGGCGCAGCCTCAGCCGCCTGCTGCTGGGCAGGAGCGCCCCACAACGAGCTTTCGGCGGCACGGCGGGCGGCAACGGCCTCCTCGTCAGCGGTCATGGCTTCATCAACGTACGAATTGTCGGCAGAAGCATTCGCGTCGCCCGAGGTAGCGTTGTGCGCGTTATTGGCTGCCGCGTTGGCAACGAGTGCCACGAAAGCCGCCGTGCTGCCCGCAGGGGCGGCCTGGGAGCCCGACACGGCGCGTGCCGCGGCAGCGATGTCGTCGCGATTGAAGGAGCCGGTCTGCCCGCCGTTGGTGAGCTCGTCGATGGCGACTTGATAGACGTCGCGCGAGTGTGCAGGGTCGCAGCTCACCGGCGAATCGTCGTCGAGCATACTGTCGATCATGGACCAAGCCTCGTCCTCGTCCATAGCATCTGCGGCTCGAGCGATGGTAGGGACACCATCATCGGCATGACGGCGCTGGAACGCACCGGTCAGGCCGGAAAGGAATGCCGAGGTAGACTGCTCCGCCTGAGCCTGAGAAGCAGAAGCCGCAGCGTAAGGAGTCGCATCCTGCTGCTGAGCTGGAATCGAGGCGGTCTTGAACTCGCTTTGATGCTGATTGAGATTGGCGGCACCGCCCATGGCATCGGGCTGGAACAGACGCTCTTCACGCTGCGCACGATACTCGGAGATACCCAGCGAGGCGGCATAGATACCCACGCCCGCCACCGCGCCCACGGCGAAGGGAACCGCACCCGCCACGACCGTCTCGTTCACAGACGAAAACGGCAGCGTCGCGGCATACATAACCACGGGAGCGGCAAGGCCGATCCCGCACGAAAGTCCGGCAAGGACTGCTCGTTGTGTTGCATCAGAAGAAGCCATGAGCTCTCCCCATCTTCCAGCACCCAAATCGCATCATTCAGTTGGCTGCGCGAGAGAAGATGAAGCGGGGCTATGCCCCAAAGCAACGGTATATGGTTCGTTTCATCTGCGTTTTCCGTCGCGAAGCTTAAAAGCTATTATGCGAAACCGCCCCGTCGATTGCAAGCGACGATGTCGGATTGAAACGGGAAACCTGCTGCTCGTCGGTCTTATGGTTAAAAATAAGCGCGGAGCGGCGATATGGAAAAGGGCCGAGGCTCAAAGCCCCGACCCTTTATCGCATTGATGGCTATCGCTGCGTGTGGATGACAACCTAGAACGTCTGCTCGTAGTCGCTGTGCTTTTTGGCCGAACGCACCAGGAACTCCTGGTTGGTGTTGGTGCCCTTAAGACCCTTGATAAACGATGCGGCTGCGCGCTCGGTGTTGTTCATGCCGGCAAGAATGCGACGCAGACCAAAGACAAACGGGCGCATCTGCTCGTCGACCAGCAGATCCTCGTTGCGCGTACCGGAGGCAACGGGGTCAATGGCCGGGAAGATACGACGGTCGGCAAGATCGCGGTCGAGCTTAAGCTCCATGTTGCCGGTGCCCTTGAACTCCTCAAAGATGACTTCGTCCATCTTGGAACCGGTGTCGATGAGGGCAGAGGCCAGGATGGTGAGCGAGCCACCGTTCTCGATATTACGGGCTGCGCCCAGGAAGCGCTTGGGCGGATACAGGGCCGCCGAATCGACGCCGCCCGAAAGGATGCGGCCCGAGGCGGGCGCCGCCAAGTTGTAGGCGCGGGCAAGACGCGTGATGGAGTCGAGCACCACCACGACGTCGCCACCCAGCTCCACGATGCGCTTGGCGCGCTCGATGACGAGCTCTGCCACACGAGTGTGGTTGTCGGCGGGCATATCGAAGGTCGACGCCACAACCTCGCCCTTGATGGAACGCTGCATATCGGTGACCTCTTCGGGGCGCTCGTCGACGAGCAGGCAGATGAGGTGCACCTCGGGGTTGTTAATCGAGATAGACTGGCAGATCTTCTTGAGGATCGTGGTCTTGCCGGCCTTAGGCGGGGACACGATCAGGCCACGCTGACCCTTGCCGATCGGCGACACGATGTCGATGGCGCGACCGGTAATGGAGTCCTTGCCGTGCTCCATGCGCAGCGGCTCGTTGGGATAGACCGGGGTGAGGTCACCAAACTTGGGGCGATTGCGAATCTGCTCGGGGTCCAGACCGTTGACGGTCGTGATCTTGGCGAGGCCGGCGCGCTTGTCGCCGCCGCGCGAAGGACGCAGCGAGCCCTCGATGACGTCGCCCGTGCGCAGACGCGCGGAGCGGATGAGGTAGGCGGGCACGAAGGCGTCGTCGTTGGACTTCATGTAGCCGTGAGCATGGATGATGCCGGAGCTATCCGGGCGAATCTGCAGGATGCCCTTGATGTCGCGGAAGCCCTCGGCCTTCGCGGCGGTGGTGTAGATCTCTTCGACGAGTTCGGCCTTCTTCTTGCCGGTCGTCTCAATCTCGAACTCCTTGGCCTTCTCGCGCAGCTCGGCGACCTTCATGGCCGCGAGCTCCTCGCGCGAAAGCGTGGGCTCGGTGGGGGCGGCGTTGCGCTCCTTGTTGCGCTGTTTGCGATCGCGCTGGCGGTTACGACGGTCGTTGTTGCGCTCGTCCTTGCGGTCGCTGCGGTCGTCATTGCGCTTGTGCTGGCGACGGTTGGGGCGAACGCCGTCTTCGGCCTCGGCGGGCGCGACGCCATCGGTTGCGGCGGCGTCGGCATTGGCCGCAGCGGCGTCATTGGCCTCGGCGCCGGAATCGATCTGCGCTTCGACATCAGCCTGCCGCTCGGACGCCTTGGACTTAGCGGACTTCTTACGACCGCGCTTGGGCTTCTCGGGCGCAGGCTGTTCGACGTCCTGGGACTCAGCGGCATCAATCGATGCATCGGCGGTCGTCTCGGCGGAATCCTCGGACGCGCCCTTCTTGGCAGCCTTGGCCTTGGACGTGCGCTTAGCAGCAGTACGACGGCTGCGACCGGGACGGACGTCGGCGGGCTCGGCATCGGCGGGAGCGGCCTCGGAAGTCGTAGCATCCTGGACGGGCGCGTCGGCAGCGGTTGCAGACTCGGCGGTCGCCGCAGCATCCCGAGCGGCGGCGGCTGCGGCTGCGGCCTTCTCGGCCTCGACGAAGGCCTTGGGCTTGCGACCGCGACGGTGCGGGCGCAAAGCCGGATCGACAACGGGAACTTCGCTGGCCTCGACAGGCGCAGCGGGCTCAGCAGGCGATGCGTCCTCCCCCGCTGCGGAACGGACCGAAGCCTCAGTGAGCTCGGGGGTTACCTGATCGGCAACCTGCTCGGCCTTAGCAGCCGTGCGACGGCGCGTGCGCGGTGCCGGCTTCTCGGTCGGCTGGTCGGCGGCAGGGGTCTCGGTGGCGGCAGGCGTCTCGGGCACAGACGGAGCTGCAAGCTCGGTCAGAGCCGCGGCCTCACGTTCGGCAGCACGACGGCGGGCGCGCACCACCTGAGCCTCGCTAATCTGCGCCAACGCACGTGCCTGCGCGACCTCATCGGAAATCGGCGCCGAGGAGTCAGCTACAACGGTGCGCTTGGCGCGCGTCGTGCGCGTAGTACGGCGCTTGGGCTTGGTGACCTCCTCGCCGTCAGCGACAGGCTTGGCCGCGCGGCGCGTGCGCTTGGGCTTTGCCGGAACAGCCTCCTCACCAGTTGCAGGAACGGCCTTCTCAGCCGTTGCAGGCGTAGGCGTCTCAGGAGCCGAGGCTTGCGCGGGCGCCGCGACCTGGTCCGACGCAACCGGTGCAGCGGGAGCGGCCTGCGTCGTCGTTATTTCGTTTTCTTGCTGTTGATCAGACACAGTGTTTGCTCAACTTTCTTTTCAAGCCCTGTGATCACATGCTCCCTGCATAAACCTTCAGAGCGGCTAAACAGTCTAGCTCCGTCAAATACCGACGGACATCATTGATCTGTATCGAGATATTTGCGTCATATACGCAGCGTTAGTGTAACACAACCGCCGCCACCTGCAACTTAGTCATTGGGGACGTTCTTTCATTGGGGACATTCTTAAACGACCAGTCAAAAGGGACACTCTTTGGTTTAACACCCACAAATCTGACTGCCTCCGCCAAAACTATGGCGGTTTACTACGATGAATCGCTCAACCGCGACCACTCCGAAACTTGTTGAACTAAAACCGCAGGTAGATGCCTTGCACTTTTTAGCGAAAAGCCGGCGTGGTTGGAATATCTCAATTCATCGTAGTAAACCGGCATAGTTTCGTATTTCCAGCAGTTCCAAATTCGTCAATACGTCGGCGTTTGCAAAAAGCCCGACCTCCGTGGGAGATCGGGCTTTCAAGGCTCAGTTAAACCAAACTTGCGCGGTCAACTGACTCGCAGATTACATCTGCTCGGGCGCGGAAACGCCAACAAGGGTGAGCACCAGGGCGAGCGTCACGCGGACGGCGTCGCAAGCGGCCAGACGGGCACGCGAAAGCTCGGGGTCGACGGGACGGCCCTCGCTCGGCAGAACCTGGCAGGCAGCGTAGAAGCTGTGGAAGTCGCCGGCGAGTTCCTCAGCAAAGTGCGTCAGACGGAACGGGGCGCGGTCGCGAGCGCAGCTGGCGATGAGGTCGGTGAGCTCGTTGAGCTTACGCGAAAGGGCGAGCTCGGTCGGGTCGGTCAGCAGCGAGTAATCGACGTTCTCACCGATGGCCTTGGCGGCGACGGCCTTCATGCCCATCTCGTCAGCCTGCTCGGGCGTAACGTCAGCGGCACGGCGCAGGATGGAGCACACGCGGGCGTGAGCGTACTGCACGTAGTACACCGGGTTGGAGTTATCGCGCTTCTTAACAGCCTCAATATCGAAGTCGACCATCTGGTTGGAGCTCTTGGAGATGAGCGTGTAGCGAGCGGCATCGGAGCCGACCTCGTCGACGAGCTCCTGCAGGGTCACCATGGTGCCCTTGCGCTTGGACATACGGACGGGCTTGCCGTTACGCAGCAGGTTGACGAGCTGGCCCAGCAGAACCTCAAACTTGCCGGGATAGCCAAGAGCGTCGCAGACGCAGCGGACGCGCTCGATGTAGCCGTGGTGGTCGGCGCCCCAGATGTCGATGACGTGGTCGACGCGCTGGAACTTATCCCAGTGATAGGCAACGTCGGAGGCGAAGTAGGTGTACTCGCCGTCGGACTTGATCAGAACGCGGTCCTTGTCATCGCCCAGGTCGGTGGAGCGGAACCACAGGGCGCCGTCCTTGGTGTAGAGGTAGCCCATCTTGTCGAGCTTCTCAAAAGCGCGGTCGACGGCGGAGGTGCCGGCGGTCTCGCCCTCGGTGTCCTTCACATACAGCGAGCGCTCGGAGAACCAACGATCGAAGTCGCAATTGACGGCGTGGCAGAGGTCGCGCATGTTGTCGACCATCTTTACATAGCCGCGCTCGCGGAAGCTCTCCATGCGCTTCTGCGGATCGGCGTTGACCCACTTATCGCCGTCGGTGCGCCAGAACTCGGCGGCCTCGTCGATGATGTAGTCGCCGCCGTAGGAGTCCTTGCCCAGAGTCTCGGCAAAGTTGTCCTGGTACGGATGGGTCTCGGGGTGCTCGTCGTTCTCGTCGGCAACAAAGGCGTCGCGGTCTGCGATCAGCAGCTTGTGAGCCTCGTCGATATCCACGCCCTGCTTGGCGATGATGTCGGCAAGCTGCATATAGCGCGTGCTGATGGAGTTGCCGAAGGTGTTCATCTGAGAGCCGTGGTCGTTGATGTAGAACTCACGCTGGATGTCGTAACCGGCGTGGTCCATAACGCGGCAGAGCGAGTCGCCCAGCGCGGCCCAGCGGCCGTGGCCGATGTGCATGGGGCCGACGGGGTTGGCGGAAACGAACTCGACCTGGGTCTTCAGGCCACCACCGACGTTGGACTTAGCGAAGTCCATGCCCTTCTCGCGAGCCTCGCCAAAGATGGCATTCTTGACGGCAACGGAGAGGTAGAAGTTGATGAAGCCGGGGCCTGCGATCTCGACCTTCTCGATCGCGGGGTCCTCGGGCATATGGGCAACGATGGCCTCGGCGATCTTGCGCGGGGCGCAGTGGGCCAGCTTGGCGGACTTCAGGGCCATGGTAGAGGTCCACTCGCCATGAGAAGTGTCAGCCGGTCGCTCGATAGCGCAATCGTCAAGTTCAAATGCGGAAAGGTCGCCGGCCTCCTGGGCCGCAGCAAGCGCAGCGCGTACCAGCTCTTCAATCTTCTCGGGCATAGATCCTCCTTGTGTTAAAGCCCCCGAGCTCTTGGTCACTCGTAGGGCAAAAGCCAGAGTTTGTAGCACTCTATCACAAGCGACGGGCACTGTCGCGGGGTAAAGCTAATAGATATTGCATATGCACAAAAATGACTACAGCTTGTATGGAGTCACTCAAAGATGCCGGTCTGCCTGCAGATTATGCAGGCGTTGAAAATGCATAAAGGTGTGAATGAGCTGCGCCTGTTATCGAATACTCTTACCTATCGGAGTTGTGTGCTTTTCCTGCATAAAGTGAGGGTTGATTTCCGATCTCAGCCGAACACATTGAGCGGATAGGCCATTCCCGCAGT
>ERZ827197.709-NODE-709-length-35103-cov-4.095526_pt1 | contig 35103 bp, 46 predicted proteins | sample MGYA00519867_ERZ827197 | MGnify/ENA primary metagenome ERZ827197 (study PRJEB31778, sample SAMEA3449278) | human gut metagenome | biome: human gut; feature: human-associated habitat; material: faeces | place: United Kingdom | collected 2010/2012 ...
GTGGATCCGTCCAGTGCAAACTATAAGGTGGCGGCACATCCGTTGGATGGAATGCAAAGTCTGCGTATTGCCGTGAAGCTGATTGCACAGAGTGTTGTGGAAGATATGGAACAGGAGACAGAGAACACTACAGAAGAGCCGGGGCGGGATTCGAGTAGTGATTTAGAGGATTGGTAAAGGAGAGATTGAAAATGAAGAAGTTATTTATTAGTCAGCCTATGAATGGAAAGACGGAAGAGGAAATTCTTGCAGTAAGGAAGAAAGCTATCGAAAGTGCAGAAGTTGTGCTTAATGAGGATGTTGAAGTTATTGAATCATATTTTGAGGACTATAATCCAGACAAAGGGTGTGTACCTTTGAAGTACCTTGCAAAGTCATTGGAATTACTGGCTGATGCAGATGTGGCATATTTTGATAGAGGCTGGGAGAGTGCAAGAGGTTGCCGTATTGAAAATCAGTGTGCTATTGAGTATGGTATTGATACGATAGAAGATTATACAAATGGTTCTTTGGAACAGGGATATAACTTCGGTACTGCTCTTGAAATTTTGAAACATGGTGGTAAGGTTGCCCGTGAGGGTTGGAATGGCAAGAAACAGTACATTCAGTTGGCAACAGGCATCTCTTATTCGTCACCAGATGGAGAGATTGTAAATTGTGAGCATGATGCAATTGGTAATAAAGCAATTGCTTTTGTCGGAACATCTGGTGTGCAGATGGGATGGCTTGCATCACAGGCTGATATGCTTGCAGAGGATTGGGTTGTTGTAAAGTAGGTGATTGCCATGCCAACACAAATAAATTTCACCTACGACAGCCTATCATCTATTGACGCTGCCATTAAAGAAATGCAGGCATATCAGGAACAGCTTACAAATAAATGTCGTATTCTTTCTCAGCGTGTGGCGGAGATTGGTGTGGAGATTGCCAGAGTGAACATCGCGGACTTTGACGCAATCTACAGCGGTGAGCTGTTATCAAGTATTCGTGCAGAGTACAGTGGTTCTGTGCCGGATGGTGCAAGCTGGCTTGTGATCACGGATTGTCCGTGGGCGGCATATGTGGAGTTTGGTACAGGCGTCGTAGGTCAGGAATCCCCACATCCGGATACTTCCATTGTGGGGTGGAAATATGATATGAATCAGCATGGCGATATGGGTTGGTATTATTTTAAGGATGGCGAATGGCATTGGACAAAGGGAATGCCAAGCCGTCCTTTTTTGTACCAGACCGGTATGGATCTGCGGGAAAGAATAGAGGAGATAGCGAGGGAGGTGTTTGCCGGTGCTTAGCGTATGGAACAAGGTTAATAAGCGTATGATGCAGAGGCTGAAAACAGATCCGGATGCACCGTATCCGAAGTTGTATCTGACTTCTACGGATTCATCCAGTGCACCGACACAGTTTCCGTGTTTGTATATCAAATCGCTTGGAGAACCCACAGCAGGCAGAGACTTCCAGAATACGCAGTGCTACATCACATCCACGATCGAGTTACATGCGTATTCGGCAGCATCGCCAAATGGATCGCAGACAGAAGCGAGAAAGATCATGGATGCGGCAGGAAATGTGATGCTTAGCATGGGGTATGATCTGATTGCTGGTCCGTACCCAGATAACCGGGAGTATTTCCGGATCATTGCAAGATTTCGCAGGATTGTAGGGGACGGCGATGAGTTGTAAAAAATAAATATGGAATAAGAAGATCATTGATCTTTTTATGATAGAAACAGTAAATGAAAGGACTTCGAGATTTCGGGGTTCTTTTTGTTTTTCAAAAAGGAGGAAAAGCAGATGGATTTATCTACGATAGGAGTGAAATTTGGATGGGCTGTTGAGGAGACAGCTGGAACCAAGCCAAAGGCATTTACTTGGATCAAGCGATGCAGCAAGATTGCCGGGATCAATGTCACTAAAGATAAGATCGATGTATCCTGTTTTGAGGATAAGATCAAACAGTACATTGCTGGTGTTGGTGATACTGGTGGAGACTGGAATCTTAACTTCAACGGATCGAAAGATTTTGTTACGGCTTGGGATGCATTACTGGATGCATCTTTGGAAGGTAAGGCGGCAGGAAAAGCTACATGGGCAGACATTTACATCCCTGGCTTTGGTTCTTATTTTCTTAAGTTTGAACCGGGAGAGATTCCTATGCCGGATTTAGAACCTGGTAGTAAATTGGATATCCAGATTTCCAATGTCATCAATGAGTACGATGGACTTGGAGAATCTATTGAGCCAGTGGCAGCCTAAGCAGTTGCTAGAGCAACATGATATTTTTTTGAGGGGGGACAAATCAGTGTCCCCTTTCATGAGAAAGAAAAGGAGAGATTTGATATGAACATTACAGTGAATGGTAAAGAGTATATTTTGGAATATACATTTGAAGCAGCAGAGTGTCATGAGTGTATTGATGCAGCAATGGATATTTTTGGCGGCATGATGACGGCAAAGATTGACAGTAAACATTCGGAAGAGATGCAGGTGAGAGATTTTCTGATGAGTCTTTCAGATCTACCAAGAATGGCAATGGACATGTTTTATGCTGGTTTACTGGAAAATCACGGAACGGGCCCAGATGGAGACGGAACAATTACAAGTCGTGCAGATGCGAGATGTTTGTATAAACAGTTTTGCAAGGAAAATCCTGAAGATGAAAGAGCAACATCTTACTATGCTCTTTGTACTTCTATTGCAGAGCAGATGGAGAAAGATGGTTTTTTCAAGCGAACCGGAATGGAAGACATTCTGGAGAATATGGAGAGTCTGGTCAAGAGCAAACAGAAGAAACAGCCGAAGAAACCGATGGATCATCAGCGGAAGAAGCCAACCAAAGCGCAGAAAGCAGCAATGGAAGCGAGAGCGGAGGGCAAAGAAAACGATTTTCAGAGCTGATTTGGGAAGAATTTCTGCCAAAAGCTTTGCTGTATGGCTGTCCGTATGACCTGTTTTGGCACCTGAATCCTACCAAGCTGACGGCATTTCGTAAAGCATACGAAGAGAGATTGCAGCAGAAGGAAGATGCAATGTGGCGAAATGGTCTGTACACAATGCGTGCCATCAATGCTTGCTTTGGAGGGGAATACCCTGAGAAGCCGCTTTTTGAAGTTGGAGAAAGCAAGGAATCCACCGAACGACAAGAGCATGATGGTTATACTGAACAAGAAATTAAAGAAGCTAGAGAAGCGTTGGTCATGCAATTACAAATCATGGAAGGACAGCAGCGGAGAGCAAAGCGTAAAAAAGAGTTATTTGAGCATTAAGTGGAGAGCAGCCCAATGTGGGTTGCTCTCTTTTCTTTTACCGTAGGAGGTGCAGAATGGCAGCAATAGACAGTTTGAACATAAATGTGGATGCGTCTGCTCGAAGTGCCAACGAACAGTTGGATAAGCTTGTAAAGAAGATGATGGAGTTACGCCGTACATTGGGCGGTCTTAATGCCAATGAACTTAACGCATTTGCGAGCGGTATGAGCCATTTTACCAAAGCAGCACAGGCATTGAGTGGTGTGAAAACTTCTGATTTTACCAAGCTTGCAAAAGGCTTGGATAAGTTGGCAGATGCTAGAAAGTTGGAGAATACAGTACAATCTGTGGAAAAGTCAGCGGGCTCTTTGCAGGAATCTGTATCAATGGCACAAAAGGCACTGGGCTCCGGACTAAAATTTGATAGTAAGGGTATTCAGAATGTAAAGAAATCTGTCCAGTCCTTGGCAAATGAATTTTCTAGTGCAGGTACCGGTAATGCATTATCTAACAATTTGTCAGAAATTGAGAAAGAGGCAGATAAACTACGCAACAAACTGGATCAATTAAGTGAAAAAGAGCAGAAAGCGTTAGCAGTTGGAAATTCGTCACCAGAGAATAAAACATTCCGTAGTTTACAGTATGATATAGCTGTTTCTTTGAATAAATTATCAGAATTGGAACAGAAGATCTCACAGATGAAAACTCACAAGGTGCAGGATTTAGCATCCACTCCTATCATTCGCTCGGATGCTGGAAACGGATTTTCCGAAACAAAAGCTGTGGCCAAAACAATGCTAAATACGAGACGTGTGCCAAAAAGTGCTAAATATTCGGTAGATGCTTCGGCAGAGTCTTTGAAAGAGTCGCTAGAACAGGTGAATCGTGCAGAAAGTGCAGTACAAGGCTTTGCGGGAAAAATAGCAGAGGCGAAAGCTCAGCTTGCAAGTATTGAAAAAAGTGGGAAGAGTTTAGGAACTGATGAGTGGGATGAGGCATATATTGCATTACAGAAAGTAGTTAAAGAAGCCAAAGTATACAAAGCTGCCTTAAATGAGAGGGCAAATGGATTAGAGACAGATATTAAATCAACGGACAGCTTAGATGTAAAACTCCAAAAATTAAAAGTAGATCTCAAACAACTTAAAGCAGATGGTTTTGGATTTGGTGACAAGGCTTTTGATAATACTTACAAGGAAATCTTAAAGACCGATGGTGCTTTGAAAAAGTATAAGGCAGATTTGAAAGAATCTGTTGGAGGTGAACAGAGTCTTAGTACATTCGATAGAGTGAAACAGGGGTTTCATTCTATTTGGACAGAATCTCAACAGGCAGGAAATTCTGCATCTAGTTTTGGTAGTAAGTTGAGAAATCTTATGTCCTCATTGCGTGGAAATGCTGTGTCTGCGTTTGGAAGTCGTCTCAAAGCGTTGATCCCAATCTTTCATGGGACTACTAGCTCTACGGGAAATCTGATCAGCAAATTGGCTAAGCTGTATGTTGGATTCCGCTCTCTTCGAGGGATTGGTGAATTTTTGCGTGGTGCCGTAGAATCATCCATGGATTACATTGAAGAATTTAATTATTTTGATACCACAATGGGGAAGATTGCTTCTGAATGGGGCAAGGAATACAAGAAATATGGTTACCAAAATGCAGAGGAATACGGAGAATCCTTTAAAAATCGTTTGACGCAAACAATGGGGAAAATGACCGGGTTTCAGATTGAAAACGATGGAACTTTGTCTGATCTTGGAAAAAAGAATCTTGGACTGGATCCGACACAAATGACCAACTATGCTGCCAGTGTAGCGCAGGTGACAAATTCAGTTGGAATGACAGGAGAAGCATCTGTGGTAACATCCGAAGCTTTATCTATGCTTGCCGGAGATATGTCTTCCTTCAAAAATCTTGATATGGATACAGTTATGAATAACTTTTCATCGGGATTACTGGGGCAGTCTAGGGCATTGTATAAGTTTGGTATTGATACATCAAATGCAACATTAAAACAGTATGCCCTTGCAAACGGAATCAAAAAGAATGTTTCGGCTATGTCACAGTCGGAAAAAATGCAGCTTCGTATGATAGCTATTTTGGATCAATCCAAGGTATCATGGGGAGACCTTGCAAAAACCATTAATTCGCCATCAAATCAGTTACGCTTATTGAATAATAATTTTAGATCGTTATCGAGAATAATAGGTGCTATAGTGTTGCCTGCAGTGGCAAAGATACTGCCATATATCAATGGACTGGTTATTGCCATTCGCAGACTTTTTGAGTGGACAGCATCCATGCTTGGAGTCGATTTAAGTAAAGTGATTGGCTCTTCCGGGGGTGGCTATTCAGATGCTTTTGATGGACTGGAAGATTCTGCTGACGATGCTAAGGATGCCGTTGATGATACATCAGATTCTGTTAAGAAACTGTCCAAGCAGCTCATGGGATTTGACGAGCTTAATGTGATCAATACTAATTCTGATAATACAAAAAAGGATGATGATAAGAATAGTAAGCCTATCGATCTTACCAGTCAATTGTCTAATGCTTTAGCTGATTACAAGACTGTTTGGGATAAGGCTTATAAAAATATGACTAATGATGCAGAAAAATTTGCCGATAAGTTGACTAAGTTATTTAAAAAAGCTTGGAAGTCGGGGAATGGTACAGACATTGGCTCTGCCATTGCTGGCTGGCTCAATAAGGGGATTTCATGGGTCAACGACAATGTGGACCAGTTTGCAAAAGGGGCGAAAAAGGTTGCCAAATTGCTTGCAACTGCTATCAATGGGTTTGTAGCTAAACTTGATTGGGCAGGACTTGGTAGTGCTATTGGAAAATCCATGAAAGCGGCAATTGAAGCAGAAACAACATTCTTTTCGACAGTAAATTGGTTGAATCTTGGCAAAGCTATTGCCACAACACTTAATGCTTGGATCGATACCGGTGTTATTCAATCGTATCTCAAGGGCACGGCCACCAAAATAAGAGCAGCTATTGAACTGGCTTTCGGAGCTATAAAAACATTTCATTTCAGTAGTCTTGGCACTGCCTTGGGACAGGGGATTAATGATGCGTTTGCTGTCATGAATAAAGTCAACAAAAAAACTGGATTAAATGGTTGGCAGGAGCTTGGTCAGACTATTTCTGGGGGGATTTCTGGAATCCTTACATCCATCTCAACGGCACTGAATACTGTGAAATGGGATAGTGTGGGGCAAGCAATTGCAACTGCAATTGGTTCTATTGATTTTAAAGGAATTGTGTGGAATCTTAGGGATGTTGCCATAAAAATATTAGGGGCACTTGCGGAAGCGATAAAAGGTGCTTTTGCACAATCTCCAGTCGAAACAGCAATTGTTACTGCGTTAGGTTTTATTAAGCTTTCAACGCTTACCACAAAATCAATGGAGAAGGCAGCAACTAAAATATTGAAAGTGCTTGGTATTTCCTTAGAAAAAGATGAGACAGCATTAACAGTATTAGGCGGCAAAATAAAAGGTGCTATAGAAATAGCATTAGGCAAAGTGAAGGACTTCGGAATGAATTATGTCAAGCCATTGGCGGGGAAAATAATGGGTAAAATTGCAACTGCAGTTGGAGCTGAAACAGCTACAGTGAGTGGAATCGCAAGTGCAATTGGAACTGGAATTACAACTGCCTTTGCACAAGTTCCAGCGCTTATGACAGGAAGTCTTTCTGGGCTAGCGACCGCAGGCGCAGCGGCAACAGCGGCAACAGTGGCAACAACGCTTGTAGCAGCAGTAGCGGCGGTTGGTATTGGTGCAAAGATTGGAAAATCCATCGGCGATGAACTTGTTTCTGAAGATATGAAACAATATCAGGTTGATTGGAAGTTTTCAGATTTTATTCATTTTACCGATGATGATTGGTCAGATTTCTGGTCAGCGTTTGCTGATTGGTGGGTAGATGTGCAGGATTGGTGGGGAAATAAGGCATTAGCGATTAAAACAACTTTTGGAGATTGGAAAAAGAGTATTTCCGGTTGGTGGAACGGTGTTAAGGCTTGGTGGGGTGATAAGTATGTGACTCTTAAAGCTGCCGTACAGGAAAAAGTAGATGGGGCGTTGGACAAGGTAAAAGGTGCTTGGAACGCTATTAAGGACAAAGTATCTACATTGACAGCAGATGCCAAGGAAAAGGCAGCAGGGGCATTAGCAGCACTTAAATCCCGTTGGACGGCCATTAAGGATAGCAAAGCTGTTAAGACACTTGAGCAGACAGGCAAGGATATCATTGATAAGGCGAAGAAGTCTTGGGATGCTATCAAATCTGGACAGGCAACAAAGACCTTGAAGGAGAAAGGTAAGAGCGCAATCGAAAAGGTGTCTAGGATTTGGAATAAAATCAAGGACAGAGAAGTAACCCAGACTCTCAAGCAGGAAGGTACGAAAGCATTTAATAAAGTCAAAAAAGCTTGGGATAGCTTGACTGATAAGAAAATTTCAGTCAGTCTCATTACGGATGCTGTGAAAAGTGGAATAAAATTGATCATTGATTGGATCAATAAGTATATTATCGGTGCGATCAATAAGATCAAGGTTTCGATTCCTAAGTGGGTTCCTAAAATTGGAGGTAAAGATTTTGGTTTTAACTTAAAATCGATAGCAATGCCTAAATTTGCCACGGGTGGATTCCCGGAGCAGGGCCAGTACTTTTTGGCACGAGAGAAAGGACCGGAGCTTGTAGGTACGATTGGAAATAAGACTGCTGTAGCCAACAACAATCAAATTGTACAATCCGTGTCAGATGGCGTATTTAATGCTCTTAATCCTGTGCTTACTCAAGTGTGCAATGCTATCAACTCTATGGGTCATGGATCAAGTGGACAACCTTTGTATGTGGAGGGCGTATCAGATGGAGATATCGTGCGTATAACCACCAAGGCGAATACCGATCATAAAAATCGATTCGGAAAACCGCTGTATATATAAGGGGATGGCATACACAACCGAGAAGAGAATGTATGTTCGCCTTTCGGTTGACTTTTTAATTTCTTAATGCTACACTATATCTATAATATAAAATGTTATAGATATAGTGTAGCATATTAATAGATAAGTAAAATAACATGAGTGATCAACATGGTAATGAATAACCATGTTTTTTTCATAAAGTGTTAGACACGGGGTTATATAAAGTTTTTTGAAAGAGGTGATATGCATGAGAAGTGCTTTGGATATTGCAAGGTATGTTATTTGGTATTGTGGTCGGCATGGTTTTGCTATTAGTAATTTAAAACTTCAGAAAATGTTATATTTTATACAGGCAGAATTTTTGGTTGAAACAGGGTCGCCTTGTTTTTTCGAAGACATAGAGGCGTGGGATTTTGGACCAGTTGTTCCAGAGGTTTATAGAGAATATAAAATATTTGGAAGTTCAGATATTCCTACATTTATTGTTAATAGAAGAGTTTCATTAAGAAGCAATGAAATGGATTTAATAAATGGAATGGTCGATGAATGTTCCCAATATACGGCATCGCAATTGGTTGAAATCACGCATAGTCAAAAACCATGGAGAGTTGCATATAACAGAGGTAGAAACAGAGTAATAAGTAATGACTCAATTAGAAAATATTTTAGCGATATATGAGGATGATTATATGATAAGAATAGATCCAGAAAAAGGAAATAATAAAGGAACAGCACAACATGAATTGAATCAAGATATCTACTCGGAGATGTCTAGTCAGATGTTTAATATTTGTGAACAATTGTCTGGTAAATGGAGCAATGATGTTGATAAAAAAAGTGAAAATGTAGTGCGTGATTTGGAAGAATATTTGAAAAAGCATGAAAGGATATTATATTCTTCAATATCAAATTATATATTTGGATTATATGGAGATGATTTATCTGATGAGTTCGGTGATAAAAAAATAGGAAATATGCAAACAAATATTACAAGTGTTTCTCGGTATGCATATGGAGACAAGTTTAAGTCTTTTATCGATTCTAAAACTGAAATAGAAAAAAGATTATTAAAAAAAATACCAGCAATTACTCTAAAATTGTTGGATCATATTAACTTGGCTTGTCAGCAGTGCAGTTCTCTTAAGCAAACGGATGAGGAATATAAGGAAAAATTTGATAAAAGCATAGTTCCATTTAAAGATAAATTACAAAAAGAGATGAATGCTCAATTATTGACGCTTGTAGGTATATTTACAGCCCTTTCTTTTTTGTTGTTTGGTGGAATAAGCTCTTTGGAAAATATATTTGCTGGAATACAAACTACTTCAATTTTTAAGTTAATTATTTTAGGTTGCATATGGGGATTATGTTTAGTAAATTTGATTTTTGTTTTTTTATTTTGTGTGGCGAAAATGACAAATTTACCATTTGCATCAACGAATAAGGATGGAACTACAATATTTAAAAAATATCCTATATTTTGGTGGACCAATTATATCTTGGTGTCGATATTTATTATTGCAACAATGCTGTTATATTTCCAAAAAAATCAAATGCTAGAATGGATTTATAAAAAATGCGCGGAAATACCGGCTTTAGTTTGCTTCGCAAGTTTTGTATTGATATTTGTTATTATGGTTGCCGTTGAGCGTTTTTTGCAAAAGGCATGCAATGAAAAGGAATATTGATAGTTTCACACAATTCACATTTTAGTCATGTTATATTGTTATCAGAGATTTAAGGCACTCACCAAATGGTGGGTGTCTTTTTTGTGTGCAAAATAAGGAGGATGGTTGAATCATGGCTTATTCCGCATCTAAGGGATTGCTTGCTTTGCCGATAGATTATAGCAAAAGTAGTGGCTATACCTATCAGAAGCTATCGTACAAATACATACAGCCTAATGGTGCGTTGACTATTACCCCTAATCAGATGCAGGATCTTGATTCTTACGTAAATGGTGACGGCTATTTGAAGCGTAAGGTGTTGAAACACAGTCGTACAAAGATTGAGTGGAACACGCCATATTTGACTTATGAGGATAAATGTAAATTGATCTTGGCAATACGAAAGGGGTATAAGCAGGGGGATGGTGACTACTCTTCTCGAACTATTCGTGCAAGGTACTACAACGACTGGGAAGATGATTACTCCACGGGTAAGTTCTACATGCCTGATGTACAGTTTCAATATGGCGGGTTGTATCACGGAGCACCAATGTATTTGCCGATCCGTTTGGCGTTGATTGAGCATTAGGAGGATGATTGTAATGATTGAATTGACTGAACAGCAAAAAAGAGCGTTCTACTCACAAGGGTATTTTAATCGATACAAAATGTATTTTCCGGATCTTGATTTAACGATCGATAATGAAACAATCCACACAGAATCTGTGAAGATTGAAGAGAGTATTTGCAGTAATGAAGATTTAACGCTTGGTGGCTGCATTGCATCTTCGTGCGAATTTGAGGTGTCAGAGATCTTGCAGAATGATCTTAGTGGTATGGAGTTTATGTCTACGTTGGAGACAGTGGACGAAGAAGGCAATGCTGTGGCAGAGATCCCAATGGGAAAGTATCGTGTTTATTCTGTAGGAATGGTGGACGATAGGGACTATAAGAGAGTTGTGGCATATGATGCGATGCACAATGCTTCTGCTAGTATATCTGATTGGTATGAGGGATTATTTCCGGTGATCTCATCGAACGCGGTCACCAAGACCGATGATAATGGCACCGAGATCACGGTAATAGTGAAAAACTATGGGACGACCACGCTTAAAGCAATGCGCAAATCATTGTTGCAGCACTTAGGGATCCCGTATGAAGAGCAGTCATTAATCAACGATGACATGATCATCAGCAAAAGTCTGCAGCCATCGGGAGACAATTGCACCGGATTAATGATGCTCAAGTGGATGTGCGAGATCCACGGCGGTTTTGGCCGGATGAATCGTAATGGCAGATTTGAGGTAACGACCTTGCAATCTTCCGGGCTGTACCCGGATGAAGATCGGTACCCGGATGTAGACCTGTATCCGGAGAATGGCAATGCATCCTCAGTTACGCTTGGCATTTCGGACGAGGAACCGAGAGCAGAGTACATAACGGCAAAATTTGAGGAATATATGACGAAATACATTACCGGCATCAATGTACGTACAGAGGACGATGATGTTGGATGCACAGTCGGAACAACGGAAAATCCATATATCATTTCCGGAAATGCTTTGCTATTTGGAAAGACGGCCGCAGAACTAAAACCGATTGCTGAAAATATTCTGAATGTAATCAAGGATATTATTTACCGCCCAAACACAACGGAGTTGATCGGTCTGCCGTATGTAGAGGTTGGCGATGTATATTCGGTCGAAAAAGAAGATGTGGTGGAATCTTATGTGCTAAGCCGCACTCTGTCCGGCATTCAGTTATTAAGGGATACATACGAGGCAAAGGGCAGTGAAACACGATCCAATAACGTGAGCGATTCTTCGGAGTTGATCCGGACGAAAGCCAAGATCCTAAAGATTCAAAAGGATATTGATGGCGTGCGGATTGAGATGTCAGATCTGGAAGAGGAGACATCATCACAGTACGAGCAGACCAACAACAAAATAGTGCTTAAGGTAACGGACAAGGGCAATCTCGTACAAGTCAGCTTAGGATCTGACCCGGAAAAAGGTACAGAGTTTAAGGTGGGAGCCAACAATATCGAACTGTCGGCGGACGAGGTTATTGAACTGTTATCGGGCGGAACGATAAATTTGTCTGCCGGCGAGGGAATAACCATTGAGGCCCCGAATTTTCAGTTGAGCAAAGAAATCATCAAGATACTGACTAAGAATTTTACGTTAGACGAAGAGGGCAACGTAACAGCGGCTAACATTACGATCACTGGCGGCAGTATCAAAATTGTATCAGACAGCAATGAGCCTTTGATCGAGATGCAATATGGCACTGACGACAATATGGTTACGGCCGGATTGTCACCAGAAGGCGTGTATTATACTAATGTAACGGACACATGGGAAGAACGCAGCACTAGTGGTCTGATGACAAAGTATCGCACAGCAGTCAGTACAGAGCATAAAAACGGAACATGGCAGACAAACATGATAAAACAGCGTACATTTGGCGATGCGCAGGACTGGGAGACAATCGAAGAGTACCCTGCGGCAGAAATTGCTTACCATGCTGTAAGTGGCAAGGAGATAAATCGCTTTTACAGCGCGCAGGTGAGCAGTTATTTCGCTTCCACGGCACCATTTTTTGACGCTGTTGATCTATGGAAAATTGATACGATCAATTGGGTTATGGCGAATGGATTTACCATAAATGATGCCTATACATCATGCTTTAAGCTGGCAGACGGCGTGGTGCATCTTGCCATGGATGTGAGAGGTACGATTCCGGCCGGTAAATGGACAACGGTAGCGATGTTCCTGCCGGATGTATTTGCAGGATTCAACATTGCACCGGTAACGATGAACGCTAAGCAAACAGTCATGTATCCCATCTTGACTTCGCAGTCCGGAGCTGGAGCACAGGCGGCGGCACGGTTGACCTTAATCGGACCGGAGGTTGGCATAGAAATATATCAGTATGGGACAGCGGCAGCAGATTGGGCGCAGATAACGATGGACTACTGCATCGAATTGAAGGAGAGTGATTAACGTGTACGAAAAAGTAACGCATGATCCGATCGGATGGAAAAACAAGCGTGTAGGGGGTACTAGCTTATCCGCGGAGAACCTCAACAAAATGGACGAGGACATCACCAAGATAGCAACGCAACTGGACAATGCCTACCAAGATTTATCGGGCAAGATAGAAGAAACGTCAATGCTGGTAGATACTATCAATGGGGAGGTGATCTAGTGGGAACCCTGAAAGAAAAGCTAAGCTATCTGTCGGAGACGAAAGAAGCAATTAAGCAGGCCCTTATCAAGCAACAAGTAACGGTGACGGATGAAGATACGTTCCGGAGCTATGCAGATAAGATAGCCGGGATAGAGGGTGGCAGCGGGGGCAGTAAGGTTATAAGTACAATGCCGGCAAGTAACGCTGGAAGTATCAATAGTGGCAGTATGATCGAAATATGTTCAAGCGATGGTGCAAATTATTCGAGTGAGATCGGAATACAAAATATCATGGCTAACAGGGTTTTTGCAAACGCAGAGGAAGCACAGGGTTATGCGTTTGCAAACTCGATATACAGCAGTGACAGGCAGCCATGGCGAGCTTTTGACGGAAACACATCGACATTGTGGTCGACTGAAAGCACGGACAATCAGGACGGAAAGTATTTAGGTTACAACTTCCACGATGTGGTGTATGAGGCAATAATCAGTTTGACGCTAAGTACGGATAACGCGGGAACACCTAAATTTAAGATACAAGGATGCGAGAGCTCTACCATAGATGAGAACTCAGTTTGGGAAGATGTATCTGACGTGGTGGAATTAGGTTCCTATGAATCTACGCAAACACGAACCTATAGTGTAACCAATGGAAAAGGATATTGCGCATTCCGTGTGCTGTTGCTTGCAGGTGGTAGGCAAGGCAGTACATATGGATGGGCGATATACGAAATGAGCATAAAAGGTAAAAGAATGGAGGGATAATATGCTGACTAATAACTTTTATCTTGCAGTAGCAGGGCAACTTGCATGCAATACCGAAGCAAATAGATATGACATGATAGGTACGGATGGAAAGAAAATAACAAACGGAACTTCTTATGTAACGCCTGATAATTTCAATCCATTTCATTACGGAGCTATGGCGTTTTTGGCGAACAGAAATCAATTAACAGGTGCAGGAAGTCCAGCAATAGGGATCATTATAGGTGATGGAACTACTCCGCCAACTGTTGATGACTATAAGCTGGAAAATCAAATAACAGATGGCTTTGGCTGTGTCACTTCATATCCGTCTGATGTAAACCAAGTTTATAATAGTCGTGGCATCATTATATGCGCCAGCATTACGAACAACAAAGCTGACGATCTAGTAATCAAAGAGATTGGATATATCAGGTCACAAAGCAGTTATTGGACATGTTTATATGATCGCACGGTACTTGAAGAACCGATCACAATTGCACCAAACGAAACGAAAACTATAGAATATAGGCTTAAAATGCCACAAGCTTGAAAGGAGATAATCGTATGCTTACTAAAAATTTTTACTATGGATTGTACAATCAGTTATCACAGGGGACCGATTACTGCAGTAAGATGGTCTCCACGCAAAATAAAACAGGCGTTGCCGCGCAAAGTGATTTTAATCCATTCTTTCAAAGCTACAGTGCTTTTCCTGCCAACTATAATCTTTCTGGTTTTAGCGCAGTTGCAGGAGCGGGCATAGTAATCGGGGGGGGGGGGTCAACCCCAGCTACTGTGGAGGATTATACGCTGGAAGATCAGATATATAGTGGGTTTTCTGCATTATGCAATTGTTTCGCCTCGCCAACTGATATAAGCACGAGCAAAAGTATGATGTGTACGGCTACTATCACCAATACGAGCGATAGCGACATAACCGTAAGAGAAATCGGCTATGTCAGATCATATAGATATGAAGCAGTTCTTATGGAGCGAACAGTTTTGGAAAATCCGGTCGTTATCGCGCCAAATGAAACAAGAACATTTGAATATCGGCTTAAAATGCCACAGCCGTAAGGCGGAAAGGAAGGTAAATAAAAATGGACAAATTACAAATTTACGCAGCACAGTTAGGACTGTCAACAATAACGGCAACCATTGCGTCAAAGTGTGGATTGCTTGGATGGATGCTAGTGGCGGTAGCTGCAGCAATGGTCATTGATTTTCTGGCCGGTATGGCCGCAAGTGCCAAGGAGGCAGTGGAACACCCGGATGATAAGTCGTACGGATGGAGCAGCAGAAAAGGAATGATAGGGATCTTCAAGAAATTTGGTTACATACTTGTCATTGTGGCATCAATGATCGTAGATTTCCTGATCTATAAGCTGTCAGGAGTATTGTCGGTCACACTTCCGATGACCATGTTCTTCTCTACGCTGGTCACAGCGTGGTTCATTCTGAACGAATGCTTGAGCATCACGGAGAATGCCGGGAGAATGGGAGTGAAGGTACCTGCATTTCTGACAAAAGTGATTGCTGTCCTGAAGGGAACAGTGGAACATGAAGGGAATATATTGAAGGAAGATACAGAAATGGAGGAAACAGACTATGAAGAAAGAACATGACGTTAGAATTGACAGAACGAAGCTGCACCCTTGGCTGGATTATAAATTGACGGTGCTGCTGAAAAAGTGTGCAAAAAAGAAAATATATTTGATCATCACAGAAGGATTTCGGACGAAGAAATATCAAGATCAGTTGTATGCTAAAGGACGTACAAAGCCGGGCAAGGTAGTAACGAACGCAAAAGGAAGCACATACTCTAGTCAGCATATGTGGGGCATTGCGTTTGATATTGCGATTCAGTACAAAAAGGATCTGTATGATATTAACACGATCAAGAAAGTAGCAAAAATTGCTAAAGGTATCGGACTTGGTTGGGGTGGAGATTGGAAATCCATTGTCGATACGCCACATTTCTACTTGCCAAAATGGGGTAGCACGGCAACGGAATTGAAAAGAACTTATAAAACACCGGAAATGTTCAAAAAATCATGGACAAAGAGGGTGGTAAGAGATAAAGGACTGCTGCTCTGGAAAGCCACAAGTAAATTGACCGGTAGCTATTTGCGAATTCCAAAGGGGGCAAAAGTTGAAGTTCTTTTTGTGAGTTCCAAATCCTGGTATGCTAAAGTACGATACAAGGGAAAAGTAGGTCACGTAAACAAAAAGTTTATAGAATAAACAAGGTTTATATGATAAAATAGGTTTGTTACCGCCTCCTAGATTGGTACGGAAGGGAGGTGAACTGCGTGGAATATATCATTTCTCTTATTGTCACTGTTGCGGCTGGTGTAATTTGCCATTACATCATCAAATGGTTGGACGGTGACAAATAGTCGGTAGCCAGCCTGTGGAATTAAGCCTTTCCACACCAAAAAATAGGAATAGAAAACCCCGGTGCTGGAACACCGGGGTTTTTGTTTTGAAGTCGAACTGCATGGACTTCTCATTTCTCTTTGCCTATTGGCATTATAGCATATGCAAAATTCAAATACAATATACAAAAATTAGATATTGGTCAATTTTTCTGAATTTCCCCTATACTATTCTAATTATTCTATTCTTATCTATACTTAATCTATACTATACTAATCTAATCTACTTATGAGACCTAAAAGTAACCATTTGACAACCAATCTGTAACCAAAGATTCTAATTATGTATTTTGACGTATTTCATTTTTATTGTAAATACAGTATCTTTAGTGCCAGTAAGTGCTCTAGTCATTTCCTCCGGCTTTTCTATAGTCCCATATACAGTGATTATATCATTGGAAAGCAATTTAGGCGTTTTAGCTGCACGCTCGTCAAATACTACATACTCATCATCTGCATATATATCATATCCACTATAGGAATAGCATCTCAAAAATCCCTGCGTGAACAAACCATCTTCGGAAATTTGGTTTATTTGGCATTTGAGTTTGATTTTTTTGCCAACGTATTTGTTTGGATTGCGCATTACCTTTTTGTAGTTATATGTTTTACATGCATTTATGAATTTTGCCTTTTTTGCTTTAGCAGCTTTCTTTTCCTTAGCCTTAATCTGCTTCGGTGATAATGTTGGCTTAGCCTTCGCTGCCTTTTTAGGCTTTGCCTTTTGCTTAGATTTTGCCTCTTGCTTGGGCTTTGAATTTGTCTTGCTTTTTTGTGAGTCTTTTTTGACTGCTGGTGTGTTAGTAACTTTGTTGGACACGGATGTACTATTTGTATTTTTAGTATCAGGATCTTTATCCGAATTACCGCATTGATATAGTAATGCACATACTAAGAAAAATATTATAATAGACCATAGGCATCCATGTTTCTTTTTCTTTGGGACATTATTGATATTTTGAACCCCGGCACTCTGAAATCCATTATTAGTTGGTTGAACCGGTGGAGTTTGTTGGATTTCTACCCTTATTCTGCAATTATCGCAATATGCGAAATCCTTAAATATGGGATTTCCGTTTATGTCAGTTCCACATGCTTCTTGACCAAAACGCATTTCTTGATTACATTTTTTACATTTCATTGTGATTCCTCCTTATTTTTGCAATCGTAACTCAATTAGTTTTTTTTCATAACCAGTTAAACGACTTAGTTGATTGATGGTATAATCTTTGTATTCGTATAGCATATCATCAGTAAGTAATAGATTCATAGCAAATGTGTTGGCTTCAATTTCCCTTTTGGAATTAAGTAACAGTGTTTGATTCCGGATGAAGTAGCAGTTTACTTTGCGATGCATGATAGCATGTCCAAGTTCGTGTGCCATAACAAGAGTTCTATCGTGATCTGATAAATCTTCGCTTAAGAATATGCATCTATGGTTTTTAAGGAACATATAGCATCCTTCAAATCCAAGTTTTCCTGTTTGAACAATTATTCCAAGAGCATCTGCTATTTCAAATGGATTTGTTGTATGAAATTTTTTGATATAGTAGCTTGCAAGTTTCTTAATATCCCTTTTCAATAAAATCACCCTATCCTTTATTTCCTGTTTTTATTCGGATTGTATTTCTCCTTGTTGATTATTTTTAATTGGGTAAGCATAGATTCCAGTTGTACCTTGAATAACTCTGCTGCTTCAGGTGAAAGTTCTTGACCATCGAAAGTCGCTGGTCCGTCTTCACCGGACTGTAATTTTTGCATTATATTGTCTAAGTCTTTGGCGATATCTCGTTGATCTCTCATATTAATTTTTACTTCTTTTGGAACAGATATAGTATCTCTGTCCGCAGTACCAGTTTGAGTCTCATCAGATCCCATTATGTACGAAGCAGAAATGTTGAGATAGTCTGCTATTTTTAACAGCCTGTCATCTGGAAAAGTTCCTTTTCGTAATTGACCTATGTATCCATTTGCAAATCCTAAGTCCTTTTCAAGCCTAGAAATTGGTATTTTACGTTCTTTACATAGTTGTTTTACTTTTTCTACGCTATTCATAGTGTACCCTCCTAAAACAATTTAGGGAAAAGCCTAAATTTAGTGTTGACAAAATAGAGAATACCCTATATAATCTACTTGTGAGTTAGAGAAAAGCCTAATGCATATAGAGTGATCTCGATGTGTTTTTGACAATTCATATTTTAGATTATTCTCTAAGAAATGTCAATAGGAACACTCTAAATCGTCTAAAAATGCTACGCGCAGAAAGGAGATAATGAAGTTGATTTTTGATAATGTTAAAAGGCTGTGCGAAAAAAACAAGATTAGTATATCAAAGTTAGAAAATGAATGCGGTCTCGGAAATGCAACTATAAAAGGATGGAAAAATTCAAGTCCTACAGTTGAAACAATCAAGAAAGTTGCAGATTACTTCAACGTGACAGTTGATGAATTGATTGCAGAGAAGGGAGAAAAATGAAGAGATTTTTGAATTGGATAACAAACTTTTTCAAAAAGCACTTTGTGAAACATGAAGTCCATTGGGTTCAAAGCACATTGGTTATTCCTTTAACCCATGATGGAAAAATGGTTTTACACATTGAGAGAACAAGTAAAGACGGGATTATTGACAAAAGGAATTACCAAATCGAGCATCTGCTGGATGAAAACTTGCAGGTTACGGAGCAGACACTCGAAATGGAAAAGCAATGGTTAAAGAAAACTACTAAAATTTAGCCCAATATGGATTTCCGCATACAGGACATACAGGAAGTTTTCCTCGTTTGTCTAAAGTGATGATTGCCTTATCATCTTCATTATCTTTGTGCGGACAATTCATACAAGCATACTTGCCAGGTTCTACAATTTGTCCAGCAGTTGGACAGCCAATATCTGGATAAATACTCACAATAGCACCCCCTATCATTTTTGATATGGAGATTATAACACAGAAAGAAGTGATTTGATTCAGTGAATGAAATTTTAACAGTAAACAATGATACTCAGACAGTATCAGCAAGAGAGTTGCATGAAAGATTACATATTAAAACAGCATTTAAAGATTGGTTTCCAAGAATGTGTGAATATGGTTTTGAAGAGGGCGCAGACTTTTGCTCAAAATTGAGCGAAACATCACAAAAGGGCGGAAGACCTGCAAAAGATGCTGATATTTCAATTGATATGGCAAAGCAAATATGTATGATTCAGCGTACACCAGAGGGGAAAGCTGTACGGCAATATTTAATTGATCTTGAAAAGGCATGGAATACACCAGAACAAGTCATGGCTAGAGCGTTGAAATTTGCAGACAAGGAAATTGAAAAATTGAAAAAGTCAAATGCTGGACTGCTTGAAGATAACAAACGCATGAAGCCAAAAGAAATATTTGCCGATGCGGTATCAGCAAGCCATACATCAATCCTTGTCGGAGATATGGCAAAGCTGCTGAAACAGAATGGGGTTGAAATAGGTCAGAAGCGATTGTTCGAGTGGTTGCGTGAAAATGGATATTTGATCAAGCGAAAGGGTTCTGACTGGAACATGCCAACACAAAAGTCGATGGAAATGGGGCTTTTTGATATCAAGGAAAGCACCGTCAACAACCCGGATGGATCTGTTCGCATCAGCCGGACTACAAAAGTGACCGGTAAGGGGCAGCAGTATTTTATCAATAAATTTTTAATCAAACAGGAAAGGAGGGCGGTTATATGTTAATGGATGAAATGACATTAGAAGAGGCGTTGGAGTTACATGCTATTGGATTTGAGATTACTCTGAGAGCAGGACAAGTTGCAGAAATCAAGGAAAGAGAGGATTAGCCATGTTAAATGTGACAAGCGATAAGGGAATTTTTGATATTACCAAAAAGGAAATCACAATTCCATTGTCGGAGTACACGGATTTAATCGCAAAAGAGGCGATGTTGTCTCAAATAAGACATGCAGTCTCTAAGGAATCTGGAGACTACGGAACTATCGGCATTGTCAAAGCAATTTTGCAGATTGATGATCCAGAAGACAAAAAATAGGCCCATAGGTATTGCAGTACCGATGAGCCAAAAACAAAGGACTATAAAAGTCCATCACATACAAGTGCATTGTAGCACGGAAAAGGAGAGATTGCAAAGTGAAGATTTTATTGAAGAAGTTACATATGGAGAACTTCAAGAAAACGAAGGATCAGACGATTGACTTCGGCCATATAACTAAGATCAGCGGGCAGAATGCGGTTGGAAAAAGTACGGTGGCGGATGCGTTTATGTGGTGTTTGTTCAATAAGAACAGCTTAGGAGAAGCTAAGTTTCAGGTGCGCCCATTGGATGCCTTTGGTAACCCGATTGATCATGTGGATATTAAAGTTGTCGTAACGCTAGATGTTGATGGTAGAGAGTTCGAATTATCCAAGACACAGAAACAGAATTGGGTGAAAAAAAGGGGGACTTTAGAAGCAACATTGCAGGGCAATGACAATCTTTATGAAATTGATGGCGTTCCAAAGAAAGAAAAGGATTTCAAAACATTTGTGTCAGACATTATCAATGAAGATCTTTTTCAGCTGTTGACTAATCCGCAGGCTTTTGTAAGTAAGAAATGGAAAGAGCAGCGTGAAGAACTGATGAAGATGATACCGGGTGTAGATAATGATACAGTGATCGCATCCAACCCAGATGTGTTGTCGGAGTTGAATCTGGCGTTGTCGCTACACACTCCGGAAGATCTGCAGGCTAAAGCTAAAAAGGCATTATCAGAGTACAAGAAAAAGCAAACCGAGATTCCGGCAAGAGTTGATGAGGTCAGAAAGTCAATGACAGATATTGATGTGGCAGAATTGGAGTTACAGCGTAACAGTTTGAAAGAGCAGATTGCTACTGTAGAAGAATCCGAGGCGGATATGACAGCACAATACGAGGCACACCAGAAAGCGACTGATGATCTGATGGATCTCAAATTTTCTCTTTCGGATGTGGAGCGCAAGGCAAATGAGAGGAATGTTGCAAAAAAGAATTCATTCAGCGATGAATTAGCGCAATATGAAAATGACATCACTTCTTGCAAACGCAGAATGGAAATATGTGATCAGAACATCAGAGATGCCGATGGAACGATTTCGGCTTATGAGAAAAAGCGTGCGGAAATGCACGAAAAGTGGATTGCGGAAAAGGAAAAGGTATACTCTGACACATTGGCATTTGACGAAAAAGAAACGGTTTGTCCATTGTGTGGGCAAAGCTACCCGGCAGATAAAATTGCACAGATCAAGGCAGAATTTGAAGAGAAAAAGGTTGCATTGAAAGCAAATTGGGAAAAGGAACACACCGATGCATTGGAGCGCATTGTAGCAGACGGCAATCGTTATAAAGATTTAATTTCCCGAACGCAGGAAAAAATTGTGGATCTGCGCACCAATCAGGAAAAGATTAAAGTCAATTTGCAAAGTGCAGAAACAGAACGAGACCGGGTGATAAAACTGCTTAAATCTTTACCAGACAAGGTTGATTGCTCAGCAAATGCAGAGTATCAGAAACTGCAGGAACAGATTGCATTAAAGGAAGAGTATTTATCTAAAATGAACAGCGGTGCAGAGATTAGACAGCAGCTGAAAATCAAAAAGAATGGTTTGATGGATGAACTTGCTATCGTGGAAAAGCAGATCGCATCAGCAGATAATTCTGCCAAAGAGGAACGCATCGAAGAGTTAGAGGCAGAAATGCGTGAGATTGCTCAAAGTGTGGCAGATGAAGAAAAAATGCTCTATCTGCTGGAGAAGTTCATGAAAGCCAAAATGATGATTCTGTCAAAAATGGTTAATGAGAAATTTGGCATTGTGAATTGGAAGTTGTTTGACAAGCAGGTCAATGGTGCTGTGGTAGAGTGTTGCGAGTGTATGGTCAATGGTGTCCCGTATTCTGCCCTTAATACCGGGCATCGTATTGTAGCTGGATTGGATATTATCCATGCATTGTCTGTTATGCATGATGTGACCGCACCAATTTTTGTGGATAATGCCGAGGCCGTGAATGATTATAACATTCCAGAGATGGAGGGGCAGCTTGTATTGCTGCAGGTGACTGATGACAAAGAATTAAAAGTGGAAAGAGAGGACATGCGGAATGATTAAAGTAACTATTGAAGCGGATGGAGAGGAAAAGAAGATTTTAACAGGAGAAATGCTTAATATGGCAGTATTGGGAGAAGATGGTTGTAAAATTGCGATGGTAAGTCAGCCTACAAAACGAGGAATTAGTTCTAATAATTTTATTCAATCATTGCAGAAGTTAGTGCAATGCTCCATTAAGTCTTTTGCACAGGGGGACAAAACAATGGAGTCCATACTTAAAGTGTGCTTTGCAGAAGCGATGATAGAACGTCCTGATAGTATGAAAGACACTAAGGAAGAGGAGCAGGACAGTAAAAAAGATGTAGAACATCGTGGACTTGATATTCTGCTCGAAATTTTGAGAAAGGTGGTTGAAGAATGATGGCGGCAGAGATTGTGGAAAAGAAAGAAACAAAGGTAGCAGTAAAGCATGACACAGAACTTAGCAAAGGGATTTGGGGAAGTTCCGATAACTGGTTAATGGCTGGGCAGATGGCGAAAGCTCTTTCCTGCAGTACGATCGTACCAAAGGATTATCAGGGAAACGAAGCAAATGCATTGGTTGCCATCGACATTGCCAATAGATTACAGACCAGTCCATTGATGGTTATGCAGAACTTGTATGTGGTCCAGGGAAGACCGAGCTGGTCAGCGCAGTTCCTGATTGCATCTGTAAATGGAAGTGGCAAGTATGACATGGAATTGCAATATGACGAAAAGAATGACAAAAACGGAAAGCCGTATTCCTGTCAGTGTTGGACGATGAAAGATGGAAGGAAAGTAACTGGTCCGGTCATTGATATGGAAATGGCAAAGGCAGAAGGATGGACTACAAAGAGCATGAGTAAATGGAAGACTATGCCGCAGATCATGCTTCGATACAGAGCTGCTTCATTCTTTGCCCGTATGAATTGTCCAGAACTTACACTTGGTTTCTACACACAGGAAGAGGTCATTGACGGAGATTTTAAGGAATATCCGGCGGAAGAGATGCGGCAGAGTGTGGAAGATGAGATAAAGGCAAATGCCAATACAGAGGATTTTGAGGAGGTTGTTCCGAAGCAGGAAGAAGGCACTGCTGTAACTGAGACTATAGAGGAAGAAGTTCCGGATTTTATGAAGGATTAGGTTGCTCATATGAAACTGAAGTGTTTGGGTAGCGGTAGCAGCGGAAACTGTTATCTGCTTATTGCTAGCAATGGAGAAACGCTGATCATAGATCCGGGGATACCAATCAAGGAAATTAAGAAAGCCTTGAACTGGAATGTTTCGTGTGTGGTGGGTGCTGTGTGCACTCATCATCATACGGATCATGCAAAATCTGTTAAGGATCTGGAGCAGATGGGAATCCCGGTGCTTAAGCCATATGAGAGCTCAAAAAAGATAAGCGTTGATGGTGCAGGATGGACGATACAATATTTTGAATTGACGGATAAGAATAGAAGATTTATGCACACAAACACCGATGGATCGGAGTGTCCTTGCTATGGATTTCTGATTTCACATCCGGAGATGGGACGATTGCTATATATCACAGATACGGAGTTGATCAAGTGGCGCTTCTACGATATCCATCAGATATTGGTGGAAGCAAATTATTCCAAAAAGATCATACAAGAAGATGATCCGAACTATGAGCATGTATGCCGGGGGCACATGGAGCTAGAAACAACATTGGAGTTTCTAAAGGTAAACAAAAGCATGGATCTTCGGAATGTAGTACTGTTGCATCTGAGCGATGATAATTCCGATGCAGATATGTTTGCCGCCAGAGCAAAGGAAGTTGTAGGAATGGCAGATGTTTATGTTGCTGATGAGGGAATGGAAATTGAACTGAATAAAGAGCCGTTTTAGAAAAGGAAAGGATGTGTGCATTATGGCAAAATTTAAGGTAAGACAGGACGCTGATTATTTAATGGGCCATTTAAGATATGGTCACAGAGAGGGCGTTATTGAAGCAAATTCAGTAGAAGATGCTTTGAATAAATTACAATATGAGGGATATACAGATTATCTTGATTTGGTAGTAGATGATTATGAGGTAGAGGATGCAAATTATGGTTCTAATCCATTTAAGATTGACCCAGTGGAGGAGTAGCTATGAACAAAGTAATTTTAATGGGCAGACTGACAAGAGACCCTGAAATCAGATATGCCAACAATGAGAATAACACCTGTATTGCTAACTATACATTAGCAGTTGACCGCAGATTTAAGCGTCAGGGTGATGAGCAGACCGCAGACTTTATCCGGTGTGTTGCAATGGGCAGAGGTGGAGAGTTTGCTGAAAAGTATCTGCATCAGGGAACTAAGATCGTGGTGGAAGGTCGTATTCAGACCGGAAGCTATACGAATAAGGATGGCCAGAAGATTTTCACTACAGATGTGATGGTGGAATCTCAGGAGTTTGCGGAGAGTAAGGCAGCGTCTGCGCAGAATGGTAATCAAAATGCGTCTGCGCCAACAAGACCAAATGTGGCACAGAATGATAGCGATGGATTTATGAACATTCCAGATGCCATTGAAGAGGAGTTGCCATTTGCAACCAGTTAATGACCGTAATGTCATAAAACTAGGAATCGAATCAGAGCGCTTTGAGATAGTAACAGTTGACACAGCATATGACAAGAAAGGAAAGAGAATATGGAAATCAGTTTACAAGAGTTAGCTGGCGGTGCTTTACAGGAGAAAGTAAATCAGGCGTTTGAAAAGGTTATGCAAAATATGCAGGATCCAAATACGCCGTGGAAAAACAAAAGAAAAATCACCGTTGGGATAACATTTGCACAGAATGAGGATCGCACTGACTGCACCTGTGATATTTCGGTAGATACCAAATTGGCAGCGGTTAAGCCGGTGAGCACCAAATTTTGTACGCAGAAAGATTTGGCAACTGGTGAGGTTTATGCACAGGAATATGGACCAGGAATCAGAGGGCAGATGTCTTTTGCGGATGTAGATCAAAACATGGTAGAAGTTGATGGAAACATGGTTGATACGGAAACAGGAGAAATCAAAGAAGACGGTGTAATTGATCTTAGAGGAGCAAAGCAGGCATAAAGAAAGAAGGTAGGTAAAAATGATTAAAGAAGCATTACAATATGTCGTTGGTTTAAGCGAAACCAAAATAACAGAGATTGATGGAAAAAAGTATGCGGACAAGCCGTTGATTCGCATGGACTACGCCCCAAAGGCTAAGGCGATTAAGATGACCACTCTTAGAAGTTTGGTCGATTATATTAAGTCACAAGCTGACACAATGAGTGATCAGATGATAGTCCATGTAGTGAGTCCTACGCAGGTTAATTTGTTTTCAAACTTGGATTCTGATCGGATTCGCGAATGTATGGTAGAGGTTCATGCGGAACTTCCAGAGTTTCCGTTTAACAAATTTGTTGATCACGAAAACTTCATCATTGGCGTGCAGTCAAAATTTATTCCAAATAATGACTCTGAGCTGTTTTTGAAATTTGCCGGAACTGTGGAGGGCGGAACGATTACTGATTACGGAGATGATGGTATTTCGCAGAAAGCAACGGTAAAAACAGGAGTTGCTTCAAAGGCGGATGCAGTTATTCCAAGTCCGGTTAGGCTGAAACCATATCGTACATTTACCGAAGTGGAGCAGCCGGAAAGTGATTTTGTATTCCGCATGAAGGAAGATAAATACGATGGGGTACAGTGTGCATTGTATGGAGCGGATGGTGGAGCGTGGAAATTGCATGCAATGGAATCCATTCAAGAATATCTTGAGGAGCAGTTAAAGGGTGTCGATGGTTTCACAATCATTTCGTAGGCTTACATTGTTCACAGAAAAAGGGGCAGGCTTCTGCCTGCTCCGGTATGATGAAAGGAGAAGCAATGATCATATTGGAAGATATGGGGCAGAAAGAGGAAAAACACACAGTTAAAAATCAATGGTTTTATGAGAACGGTATTGATGTGGTGCGTGTACCGCTGCCGGTGGGAGATTATGTTATAGCAAATGACAAGGCTATAAATGTGTTGGAGCGCAAAGGACAACGCAATATTAAGCCAAAAAAAATGGACTTCTTGGGTACATATTCTACGGCTGTGGACACGAAAGAGAACATAGGTGAGATTGTTAATAACATATGCGGCAAGTCGCATGATCGATTTCGTGATGAATGTATTTTGGCTCAAAATAACGATGTGCAGCTATATATATTAGTAGAAAACGAAGATGGAGTAGCTTGTATTGGAGATTTATACCGTTGGCAGAATCCGAGATTGTACAGATACAATAAAATTAAATATATGCATGGTCTTGGAAAATGGCAGCACATTAAATTGCCAAAGAGACCTCCGACAAAGGGAGAGACACTCGCAAAGGCGATGCTTACAATGGAACAAGAATATGGTGTGCATTTTCTTTTTTGCCATCCAAATGAGGCAGGAGCAAAGGTAGTTGAATTGTTGGAGGGTGGTCGTGATGATGACAGAAGAACAAAAGCTGTTGGTTGAAAATAACCATAATCTGATTTATTTTATGATCCACAAAATGAATGAATCAGTAGAAGAATATTATGATTTGGCTGCGATTGCACTTTGCAAGGCAGCTATAAGTTATCAATCAGATAACGGATCCTTCTCAAATTATGCCTGCAGATGCATCAGAAACGAAATTCTATTGGATCATAGGGCAAGAATGATGCCCAAGCGTTGGATGAATGAATATTTGATCAGTTATGATGCCCCGTCGGTTGTTCAAAATGAAGATGGGGAAGAGAGCATTCTTCTTGATCAGCTTAAGTCTTTTGAATCTGTGGAAAACGAGGCGTTAAGCAGAATTATGTATTTGGAAGTCGTGGCGGAATTAGGGAAGACAGACAGCAAGGTACTGAAATTTTTTGAAATGGGTCTTAAGCAACGGGAAATCGCTGAAATAATGGGAGTGACTCAGGCAAATGTTTCCAGAGTGAAAAGACGTGTGGAAAAGATGTTATGTTGTGATTGATTGGAGGGACTTTATGGCAAAGCAGCAGTTGATCAACAGGGCAAAATATAAAGATATTAAAAGATATGATCATAATCAGATGGAGCGGTTCGCGCGATCGCTGTATGAGAGTGGTCTCAAGGATGGAGCAGTACAGGCAACGGAAACGGAAAAATCCAATACGAGACAGATGGATTTTAATATGCTAAACGAGAGACTTCTTACCATTAAGGGGATAGGAATTGTCAAGGCGGAACAGATCGTAAAGGTCGTGAAAGGGGCGCTGGAAAGTGAGTAGCCGAAGAGCGGCAATGCGCCGTGAAAGAAAGCAGCGAGCAAAAATTGGGAAGAATAAGTCGTCCAATGGCGTAATGCTAAGAGCTGCGGAGCAGGGCAAATTGGACGGCAGAACCATTGCTTTCTGTGTAGCAGCTAATTTGCTGTATGATTTGCACGGATTCCGCAGGCGGCGAATATACAATTTTTTGGAAAAGTGTAATAAGGAAGCCGCAAGATTTGATGATTCTGGATTGCAATTTGTTCTAAAAGTATATGCAGATAGAATTGTTGAAAAATTTAATGATCTGCTCTTGATGGAACACCCTGCGGATGTGGTGGAGCATATCTATTGCAATCAAAGAGATGATTTTTTCATTTCATCGCTGGCACTAATGTTTACTGTCCTAAACGGGGAATATGGCATGGCGTTTAATCAGAAGAAAACAGGAAGGTTGGATGTCATGCTGGAGTACTGTGCAAATGAATACTTGAAATTGCAACTGGATCCGGATGGGCATGATGTGGCATGGTATGTGCGACAGACGAGGGAAAAAACAGGGATTATTATTTAATAAATACAGATAGAACTTGCGGAATATCTGGAGGGATAAACATGATAGACGAAAAGAAAGTGATCAAAAAGCTGCAAGATCGCATTGATGATTTTGTATTAAAGCATTCTGACAAGAAAGATTGTGAATCGGTTCAAGTAGTAAAAGAGTTCATACATCTTTTGGAGGAAGAAGCAGTATATGCAGAGCAACAAGAAATAGAAACGTTTGGAAAGGAGTAATAACGAATCCCGGTAAACCGGGTTGACTGCCAAAGCGTGAAAAGTGGCAAGAACAAAAGGGCTGACAGTAGCGTGAAAGAGGCATGAGTGGGAACAATCTTGTGAAAGCCATGTTGAAGTAGCAAGGGAAGCGTAATGCCCTATCCACGAACGGAATTTGTTTCGTGGTGTTATGAAACAAAAACTAACAGTATGCTGGATCAGTGCAGGAATATCAAGCTTTATGGCAGGTTATCTTGCCGGAAATGTAGACAAATGGATCTATATTGACATAGCTGACCAGCACCCGGATAGTATTCGATTTATCAAAGATTGTGAGAAAGCAATCGGAAAAGAGATCGAGATACTACGATCAAAAGAGTACAGCAGTGTAGAAGGGTGCGTCAGAGTATTCGGGGGATTTAGAAATCCCGGAAACGGCTTCGCACCATGCACGAACTGGCTGAAAAAGAGAGTGCGGAAAGAATGGGAAGAGCAGCACAAGGATTACGAATTGACCTATATCTGGGGCTTTGATCTAAAAGAGAAGAACCGGGCAGAGAGGACGATTGAAGCGAATCCGCAGGCAAACCATGAGTTTCCGCTTTTCGACAGGCAATTATCAAAAGAAGAGGTTCATGGACTGTTTGAACGGACTTTTGATTTTGCCCGACCTCGAATGTACGAAATGGGTTATCCCAATAATAATTGCATTGGATGCGTAAAAGGCGGCATGGGTTATTGGAATCATGTAAGGAAAGACTTTCCGGAAGTATTTGAGAGTCGGGCTAAGTTAGAAAGAGAAGTAGGATATTCGATCCTGAAAGACAGCAAAGGTAAGCAGATTTTTTTAGATGAATTAGATCCGAACAGAGGAAACATGAATACAGAGATTTTCCCTGATTGTGGGATTATGTGCTATTTAGCAGAGAAAGGAGCAGAAAATGACGATTGATATGGCAATACATGACCTAAAAGTAGCGCATGCAAGCGACTATAATAAGCAACTGGCTGAGTGGCTAGAAGAGCTGAAAATGCTTAGAGAATTAAAAAACGAGCATAGAAAGATCGGAAATATAGAGGGGTACAATCAAGGGTATAAAGAGGCTAACAATATTAAAAATGCACCAGTAGCATATGATCTTGATAAAGTTGTGGAGCAGTTAAAAGAAAGAAAATCTCTGTATCAAAGATTACAAAAATTACAAGACAGAGATTGTCTACAATATGGCTACAAGATAGAAACCCTAAATGATGCAATCGAGATAGTAAAGGCAGGTCGAAGAATGACTAATGCTGAAAGAATAAGGAATATGTCGGATGAAGAATTGGCAGATTTTATTGTAGGACTAAACCTACATTGCCTTGCAGGATTTGGAAAATGCGATTGTAGAGCAAATAAAACTTGTGATAATTGCAATGTAGAAGTCAAGAAATGGCTACAGCAGAAAAGTGAGGGATGACAATGGCAGAAAAAAGAATGTTTTCTCGTGAGTTGGTAGAAAGTGATGATTTTTTAGAACTTCCATTATCCGCGCAGGGGCTTTACATGCATATTTGCATGGAGGCGGATGATGATGGCTTTGTGAATAATGCAAACAGGATCCGGAAGGTCGTTGAAGCTTCAAAAGAAGATTATCAGATTTTATTTGACCGGGGATATCTACTGCAGATGGCAAATGGTCTGGTGGTTGTATCGCATTGGAAAATATGCAACAGCATTCGAAAAGACCGGTATAAACCAACAATGTATCAGTCAGAATGGAGTAAATTGCGATTACTGGATAATGTTTATGTTTTGGACGAAAAGGGCGGTACGCAGACGCAAAGTCAAAGTATCACTGCGGTATCAATGCAGCAGGACCCTCCGACAGTGAAGCGTTTTGAAGATTTTTGGAAGGCCTACCCAAGGAAAGAGCATAAGGCAATGGCAGAGCAGGAATATGCCAAATTGATAGTGCAGGGAATTAAAGAGGAAATGTTGATTGCATCGGCCAAGGCATATGCTAGAGCAAAGGATGGACAAGATCCTAAATATTTGAACTGCCCGGATTCGTGGCTGCAGAAATGCATTTATTCGGATTATGAAGTGAAAGAGGAAAAGCCAAAAGGACCGCAACAACCGGAAGAAGAACCGGGAATAGATATGTGGAACGGAGAGGATGAACCGAAAAATGGGGAAACTGTATGAATTTAAGGAAGAGGATGCCTATTCTTTCGCTAGACATGTACATATTCAGGCTAAGGCAAGAGGGCGTGAACTTCAATTTTTTCATTGTCCATACTGTAGAGGCGGCAAAGGTGGCAAGGACAAGGGAACCTTTTCTATCAATTTACAAACTGGACAGTTTAAGTGTCTCAGATCAAGCTGCAGTATTTCCGGCAATATGATCACCTTGGCAAGGGACTTTGATTTTTCATTGGGAATAGAGGTTGATGAATACTATCAGCCTAGAAAACAGTACAGGCGTTTGAAGACGCCTAGCAAGCCTATAGAGCCACTACCTGAATCTGTTGAGTATTTGGAGGGTAGAGGAATTTCGGAGGCAGTAGCAAGACAATATGAGATTACAGTGCATGCAAAGCGGGATGATGTCTTGGTGTTTCCGTTTTTTGATGAAAATGGAAAGCTACAATATGTCAAATATCGAGACACGACCTTTTTCAAGGGGAAAACCTATATAGATAGGGATGGACAGCAGAAGGCAGCTGCAAAGGAATGGATGGAAAAAGATTGCAAGCCGATTTTATTTGGCATGAAACAATGCGGGAAGGATCGCAAGCGGTTGGTGATCTGCGAGGGACAGATGGACAGCCTTTCGGTGGCAGAGGCAGGAATTGGATGCGCAGTAAGTGTACCGGGTGGAATGAATAACTTCCGTTGGATCCCTTATTGTTGGAATTGGGTGTGCGAATTTGAGGAAATTGTGGTTTTTGGCGATTATGAGCGTGATCATATGACATTGCTTGAAGACATCCGTAAGCGATTCCCGAACAAGATCCGCTATGTGCAAGAGGAAGATTATAGGGGATGTAAAGATGCAAATGAAATCTTGCAAAAGTATGGAAAGGATGCTGTAAAGACTGCAGTTGAAAATGCTATTGAACAGCCGGTGAAACAGGTGGTCGAGCTTGCAGATGTTAAACGGCGCGACTTAAAGGATATACCAAAGTTCAAGACAGGATTTCGACAACTTGATTCATTCCTTGGCGGGTATTTTTACGGTGGGCAGCTTATAATTCTCACTGGAAAGCGTGGACAAGGAAAATCCACAGTGGCAAATGAGTTTTGCGTGTCTGCACTGCAGCAGGGTAAGAGTATATTTGCCTATTCCGGAGAGCTACCGGACTGGCAATATAAAAGCTGGATTGATTTTCAAATTGCCGGTCCGCAGAATATTGTGGAAAATACACTACCGGATGGTTCTGTAAAGCGTTTTATCACAAATAGCAATCAGGATCAGATTGAAAATTGGTACCGGGGTAAATTTTACTTATATAGCAATAATGATGTTGAAGATGATGAGCTTGTGGATCTAGTAACGACAATAGAACATTCCGTGATGCAGTATGGCATTGAGTTGGTCATTGTGGACAACCTTATGACGGCGTTAGATGTGGATATGGCTGCAGATGAATATCGCTGTCAAAGCAAGTTCGTAAAAAAGTTGAGTCGGTTAGCGAAGCGGTTGGATGTTGTCGTGATTTTAGTCGCACATCCACGAAAAAACAGCTTTACAAGCGATGAAAACGATGCGGTGAGCGGTTCGGCTGATATAACCAATGCTGCGGATATAGTGATGACATTCAAACGAGATGAAGATACACCGGATCACAATTATTTGTCTCTGAGCAAAAACCGCTGGTTTGGAAATTTGACAAAGAAAGATGGCATTGATCTCTGGTATGATCAAAGATCACGGCGAATCATAGACAGATCCAAGAAAGATTTTTTCTACGAGACTGGTTGGAAGGTCGAACCGGAGCAACAGAATTTTGATGGATTTTTCAATATGCCAGACGATATGGAAAATCCATTTGAGAAATGAGGGAATGCGAATGGCAAAGAAAATAGAAGGAGAAAAGGAATTTTTTGGAGAATGGTATATTTTACTGCAAAAATATGGATTTCCTCCGGATATTCACAACGAATCCAAAGAGGCAGTTCATTTTTGGAATTGTCTGTGTGATGATGTGAGGAATTTGAATAACAAATACAGGACGCATCAATTACAACCGTTTTTTAGGGAATTGTGCCTTGACCTGATCGGTGAGGTGCGGCGCAGAAGCAAAGCAATAACAAAGGAAAGGATGGGCTGATTAAAATGGATAAAGAAAGATTAGAAATCCCTGTATGGGAAAAAATGAACCTGACAGTGGAAGAGGCTGCTGCATATAGCAATATTGGTATTAGAACATTGCAGGATAAATTGAGAGAGCCAGGATGTCCGTTCGTTATAAAAATAGGAAATAGGAAACTGGTTAAAAGAAAAGCGTTTGAAAAATACATAGAACAGAATATTAGACTGTAATTGTATCATAGGCAGGATCATGTTATTATAGAAATACATAAAAGATTCTGCCTATTGCATTGTTGAAAGGATGATTGCTATGGGCAAAGATTTAAAAGGAAAAGAGCTTGGAAAGGGGATACGACAAAGGAAAGACGGAACATACGAGGCAAGATTCGTAAACAGATTTGGAACCAGAAAATATGTTTATTCTTCTACAGAAAAGGGAATAAAACAAAAATTTGATGATGCATTATTTGAAGATCGTTCCAAGAAAAATGTTGTAGATGATAGCCTGACGCTTGATGATTGGCATAAAACATGGATGGAAGTCTATAAGGAAGGTGATATCAGAGAAAATACAAAGAGACAATATGAACATATATATAATGCTCATATTTCACCATATCTTGGTAAAATGAGATTATCTGATATAACAACATTGCAAATAAAATCCCTAATAAGAATACTGGCAAAAGATGGATATCAATTTGAGACACAGAATAAAGTAAGAATTTTGATCTGTGATATGTATAATAAGGCGATCCTCGATGAGATGGCAATCAGGAATCCGGCAAAAGGGATTAAGGTTGTTAGAGATGAAGAAATTGAGAGGAGGGTATTATCAAAAGAGGAACAAAAAATGTTTTTCGAAACAGCCGCTGGTACATTTTATAATAATCTGTTCTGTGTAGCTGTCATGACTGGATTAAGACCGGGGGAATTATTTGCATTGACTGAGAAAGATCTTGATTTTGAAAATATGCTTATTACTGTTGATGAAACTTTGGTGTATCAAAAATTTGATGAGGATGATAAGAAAAAGTTCCATTTGGGACCACCTAAGACGTTGGAAAGTGTTAGAAAGGTACCTATGACAGAGGAATGTGCGCAGTATTTGAAAAGACAGATTATAATGTCAAAATCAGTTAAAGCGAAAGCAAAAATACGGGTGAAAAATTTTGTTGAAAGTGATTATATATTTATTACTACTCATGGAAATCCTATGAATTCACAGAATTTCTGTGATGCAATAAAACGAGTAGTTAATGAAATTAATATGCAGCGGCCAATGTTAGAGGAGATGGAAAAGTTTAGCGGTCATACATTCAGACATACATTTGCGACAAGATGTATTGAATCAGGAATCCAACCAAAGACATTGCAAAAGTATCTTGGACATGCTACACTTCAAATGACTATGGATTTATATGTTCATGTTACAGAAGACTTCAAAAGGGAGGAAATTAAAAAGTTAAATATGCCGATGTTTGATGGGGTACAAGAGTGGTAGAAGTTGCATGGTGCGTGGTAGTATGCGGAATAAAGAGTAGTATTTAAGGCACTTGCGAGAATATCCACCTATTATACAGATATTCTTACTACGTATACCAAAATACGCCTTATGAGTGGTCATAAATGTGAGTGCGTAGCCCCGTCATGGGTTATTTGAAATTATGTGAGCAATTATTATGAAAAATGAAAACAAATTAAAATACGAAAAATATATTATGAATATATCCCTGATCGGAAGCGTTCTATTTATGATCGCAGAAGGTGTCATGGCATTTTGGACGAGATCACATTCTATTTTGATGGACTGTATCTTTGATTTGACAGATCTGATCATGATCGGTCCGTTTTTATTACTGGTGCCATTGCTGTATAAGCCGGTAACAGAGCGCAGGCCATACGGTTTTGCCCAGGTGGAGTCATTGTTTGTCGTTATTAAGTACAGTGTGCTATTGGCGATCACGGTCCGACTGGTTTGGGATAACTTTTATGCGATATTGCATGGTGGTCGTGAAGTGGACGGCGGTAAGATTGCAGTGTTTGAGCTGATTGTTTGTGCATGTTGTCTGATCGTTTATATGTTACTGCATTATTTTAGCAGACGTTATGCATCTATGACGATACAGGCAGAGATTTACATATGGAAGCTGGATGTGATCTCCAGTTTGGGTGTTTCTCTTGCATTTTTTGTAGAACAGTTCTTGCAAAAGACAACATGGAATCATCTGGCAGCTTATATTGATCCGATCGTTGCCATTATCATGTCGTGTTTGCTTTTAGTAGAGCCGGTCAAAATGATCATACACAATGTAAAAAGTCTGATATTGTTTGCACCGGATCAGGAAATCATGGATTCTATCCGGCAGATTGCAGAACATCACATGGATAAGATTCATTATGACATTGAATTTTTGGATGTGATACAGACAGGACGTAAAACTTGGGTTGAGATCTATCTGACCAGTCA
>ERZ827197.727-NODE-727-length-34605-cov-4.818524_pt1 | contig 34605 bp, 27 predicted proteins | sample MGYA00519867_ERZ827197 | MGnify/ENA primary metagenome ERZ827197 (study PRJEB31778, sample SAMEA3449278) | human gut metagenome | biome: human gut; feature: human-associated habitat; material: faeces | place: United Kingdom | collected 2010/2012 ...
TATTTCTGCTCCACATTTCTCTTAAATCGTCACCTGTTGATTATGGGTATTCAAAAAAAAGTATGATAATTAGATGCAAAAACATCTTTGTCATACTTTATGTGTTATCGGTACCTATATGTGACCTGTATAAGCAATGAGATACTTATGTTATCTTATGCTAATTAGTCTTCGAACTTTTCGTTTTCTTCACCTTTAATAGAATAGTCTCCTAGCATGAACCATCTATAAGCACGATCAGCAATGACCTTTGTTTCCACAAAATCCAGTCCACCGCCAACAATGGCACCTACCCCAGGAACCATCTTTCCAAGATTCACAGCGCCTTTTGTACCAAACTTCGTAATGAATCTGAAACCTACCTTTTGATTAATTTTAGTCAATACTTTACCTGGTATCTTCTTGACAACGCCTGTTGCGAGTTTGAGTCCAAAACTAATTCCTGCCTTTTTCAATAAACCATTCACTGCCACTCCAGCTAGACAGGCATAGACAAAAGTCTGTGTCTGATCACTATTCAAATCAAACCCTGCCATATAAGCTGTGCAAGCAATCATTCTCATTTGAACATACATGACATTTCCTACATTTGCAGGTAAAGTAACTGGCATTGTGATAACGCCCCCAAATCCTGTCACAAATCCAGATGTTGTACATTTAGTAATTTGATTTTTCAGCATTGCTTTACAAGCATCTTCTGTACTGTCATATTTAGTTAAATAGTCATTAGCCATATCCTCTATACTAGGACTGACCTTTGGTATACCGTCCAAGCATTTCGTATAACAAGTATCTAGTAATCCCATGACGTCTTCTTGTGATAAATCTTTAATTCCCATTTTATTTCCCCTTAATACCTTTATTCTTATAATCTTAACTAAGATTATAGTCCTCATTAACTATTTACTCAATGATAGATTATTCGTTGTTTGTTAACAGTTAAATACGATTTTTTAAACAATATTCGGCTTTTTGCTATTTTGCCGAATTTCAATTAAATTATAGTTATTATACGTTCATAAGTCGCTCACATCATACAAAAACAGACAGCCATCTAGACTGTCCATCCTGTTATTATCTTTTATCTACCGCAAACATCTCTTCACACTTGATCATGGATTTATGTGAGTTTTCTATCATTTCTGTCAAGAATAAGAAGATAATCTCTATCACTGTACTTGCTGATACTCTAGAGAAACAGAATTCATCAAGGAAAAGCTTTTCACGAGTTGCTGTTGTTATATGATATTGTACTTCTTCACCAATCGCTGAGTGAGGACTATTAGTAATACCTATTGTCATTGCTTTATTGTTATTTGCGATTTTAACTGCTTCTAATACTTTATCGGATTCTCCTGAGTTACTGATGGCTATTAAGACATCTCCCTTACCCAAAGTAAAAGAGTAAGAGAGCTGAGTTTCCCAGATTGTTCCTGCAGTTGTTGGTATACCTAATTCATTGAACTTAAAAGCTGCATCAATGGCTACAGGAATCGTATTTCCTACTGCTATCACCTGCACTCTAGAGGCATCTCTAATACCCTCTAGAATCTCTTTAAATTCGTCTGTGTTAATAAGATTGACTGTCTGTTTGAGTTCAGTAATCTTATTTGCGAGAATATTCTGTAAAGACTGTGGAATATTATCCACTGAAATATCATTAGATACTTCCCCACTCTTATGTGTATCTACAAGTTCCTGGGCTAAAGATATTTTTAATTGGGCAAAACCTTTTAAACCCACCTTACGACAAAATCTTGATACAGATGCAATAGACACATCACTTATTTCTGCAAGTTCAGATACAGTCATATCGACTACTTTTTTAGGATTATTAAGTATGAACTTCGCAATCTTCTTTTCTGCATCAAATAATTGATCATAAAGGACAGTAATGCAATCTAATACGCTTTGTGACTGATTCATTTGATTTTCTCCTTTCATAATGAAATTCCTTACATCGTCATGTTAACACAAAAAAATAATTTACACAATTACCTGAATCTATCACATATTATCACAATGAATATATGTAAAATAAAAAGAAGTTGATTATTCAACTTCCTTAATTAAACCATGAGCGACAAAATCGTTGATGAATGACAATACATCAATTCTGATTGTTCCTTCAGGGTCTTCATATTCTTTATATACTTCATCCAATACTTCATCATAAGTCACTGGATGATCAAAAAGTTTCCATAAGAAGACACTTGTTTCATTCAATGAAATAATAGAATTAGATAATTCTGTATTTTCTCCTACTGGTACAAGAACGGCTTCACCGGCAATTTCTCTTAAGATGAAATCTTCATCTCTGATGAACTTGATACCATGTATATCTCTTGTATTCTGTTCCATTATTTTCCCCCTAATTCTGGATGATAAGTAGAGACAATCTTCTGTACTTCATCACGGATTGCATCTTGATGCATATCATCAATCGTACCTCTTAGATGATGTAACTTTTCAAAATAAACTTCTTCATCAAAATCTAGAGGATGACCAATGAAAATAGAACCATTCTCGGTCTTCTGTAACCCTTCTTCATCCATTAATAATTCTTCATAAAGCTTTTCACCAGGTCTTAGTCCTGTATAGATGATTGGAATATCTACATCAGGAGTAAAGCCAGATAACTTGATTAGATTTCTTGCCAGATCATCAATCTTGACTGGTTCTCCCATATCTAGAACGAATATTTCTCCACCTTTCGCAAATATACCTGCCTGCATAACAAGTGATACAGCTTCTGGAATAGTCATGAAATAACGGATAATATTCTTATCAGTCACTGTCACAGGTCCACCATGTGCAATCTGCTTCTTAAATAAAGGAATAACAGAACCATTAGATCCTAATACATTCCCAAATCTTACAGCTGTAAATACCGTACGAGAATGACGGCTGAATGCCTGAATAATCATCTCGCACATACGTTTACTTGCTCCCATGATATTGGTTGGATTAACTGCTTTATCTGTAGAAATCTGTACAAAACGCTTAACATGATACTTGTCTGCAGCTCTTACGACATTCAAAGTACCAAAAACATTGTTTTTAATTGCTTCATTAGGAGAATCCTCCATAAGTGGTACATGCTTATGGGCGGCTGCATGATACACCACTTCTGGTCTTAATTCATTAAATAAAGCATCAATCTTTTCTCCATCACGAATAGATGCAATACGTACATCGAGTTTCAATTCTGGATGTGCATTTCTTAATTCCATCTGAATATCATAGGCATTATTCTCATAAATATCTACAATAATCAATTTTCTTGGATGTCTCGCAGCGACCTGTCTACATAACTCACTACCAATAGACCCTCCGCCACCAGTCACCATAACTGTTCTATTTTCTACATATGAGGCAATCTGATTCATATTAACTGAAATCGGATCTCTTCCTAAAAGGTCTTCAATCTCAACATTTCTAAGCTTAGAAACCTTCACTTCCCCATTCATCAACTGGTAAATACCTGGCAGAATCTTGATCTTACATCCTGTATCATTACAGATATTCATCAATTCTCTTCTTTGATTGATAGATACAGATGGTAATGCAATATAAATCTCATCGACCTCATACTTCTTAACCATCTCTCCAATGGCATTCCTATCACCCGCAATCGGTACATCATTCATATAATAACCTTGTTTAAGCGGATCATCATCAATGAAGCATACAACCTTCATTGGAAGATGAGAACTTCTCTTGATTTCTCTAAGAAGCACATTACCTGCTTCCCCAGCTCCTATAATCATTACATTGATTAAATGCTTGTCCTGTTCAAATAGTGGACTGTCATTTTTCATTGAGCGCATTCCACGATATAAGAAACGCAAAGTAGAACTCAATATAAGAAGCATACATGGTTCAAGAATAAACCATGAACGTGGCAGTTCTACCCTTAATACAAATACATAGAGAAGCATTCTGAAAAAATCAGAACAGATAACGGCTAGAAGCAATCGTCTGACCTCTACAATAGAAGCATACCTCCACATACTTTTATAAAGCCTAAATACATAATAAACAACAAGTGTAATTAATATATCAATCCCAACAATCTCTAAATAATTATTCCATACCCACCAATCAATCTTGAACTCCATTCTTGTAAAAATGTCTACAAACGAAGCAAGTACGGTAAACATCGCATCTAAGATCATCAAGAACAACATACGCTGATACACACTCGATTCTCTTTAAACCTGTGCATTTTATCCCTTCCTTTTTTTGTCAATGTACAAATTACCATTTATTTGTAAACTCGTCAATATACCCTACATAAAACCTTTATATATTGCATCAAATTTCAATTACTATTATACCCTATATTTATATAGGATGATATGTGTAGAGGCTTGATAAAACCTATTTAGAGGTGTTTAAGTATTTTTTTATACAACTTTATAGTTTTAAGTGTCTGTATACTACTATTTAGTCTGTAAAAACTTTATTTGTACTAATTTTAACTGTACATCCATGAACATATAAAACTTATTGTTTATGAAAAAAGCAGACCTCTCAGTCTGCTTATTGTGCTGTGAAGCTTTCACCCTTCAACATCTTCTTAATATATTCTTTATTCTGTTTAACGCTATTTTCATCAGGAATCATATAATACAAGTTTGTGTTAGGCATATAATAGCCACCCTTCATCATCTTACCACTACCTGATACCATAGATTTCTGGAATGACCATTCAGCACCCGTATTAAGCTGATCATTGGCCACACGCGCCATTTCATTCATTGGCATATCAGTGACGAATGTACCATCAATCGCATTGAGAATATCCGTATAATGAGTAATGATGGCAGGAGAAGCCATTTTCTTAATAATAGCCTGTAATACATCCTGCTGGTTCTGTGCTCTATGACGATCACCACTCGTATAAGCATGACGTTCTCTTGAGAATGATAGAGCCATCTGACCATTCATATGGTTCCAGCCTTCTTTAATAGGCTGTCCTGTCCAGGCTTCTAAGTTCTTATCAGAATAAACATCAATACCACCTAAGGCATCTACAACTTTAACCAATGATTCAAAGTTCACACGTGCATAATAGCTGATATCTACATCTAAGAACTTTTCTACAGTCTTGACAGTATTCTGAGTCCCTGTTAAGCCAGAATGTGTTAATTTATCCTTCGCTTTCGCATCAGCAAGAGTTACCCATGCATCACGAGGAATACTTGTCACAAGTACCTGATGAGCAGGGACATTGATTGTCATCAAGATATTAACGTCACTACGTGATACTTCCTGAACACTACCACGAGAGTCAATACCGGAAATATAAACGCAGAATGGATCTTTTAAAATATCCAGTGTCTTTTCTTCTTTAATCTTATTATAAGATTTAAACTTACAGCTCCAGATAACTCTTGTATCCTTGTCGAATGACTCTTTGTATTCATTCACGAGTGTACGAGATCCTTCATTCATAAGAATGGCATCTGCCTGCTTATTATATAATGCATCCACAACGGCTTCTACACCATATAATTCACTAATACCATAACTCGATACTTTTTTACTTAGTCTATCTAAGGCTTCATTGATTTTTGTTCCATTAGGATTATAAGCCACTGTCTTATTTAAGATATCTTCAGCCTTATAATAAGGACTCTCCTTCTTTACGACGAGAGAATATGTGACATAATCGTATTCACTTGTCACCTGATTAACGGCTGCCTTACCTGTTTGAATAAATACACAGCATACAAGTAAGAAGATACTAATAACTACAGAAATAATCTTACCAATAAGTGGTCTGATCTGAACATTTCTAGATTCAATAGAACTAGGTTTTGCGAATAAATACATAAGTAATGTAAGAATTGCTAGGAATGCCCCTATCACTATTAAAAAACGCATTGGCAAGATATTAACTAACGCAATACTTACCACAAGTATAATACTTAATACTGCCTGTATACCGATAATAAATCGATGATCAGTTATGAAATTCAATATTTTCTTCATCTTTGTCCCTCGCTTCTATTTGATGATCTTATATTCTTTCATTAAAGCGACACGTTCTTTCCCTATCTTAATTGTCTCTGTCGCTTTATTATCTTCCCTTGATGAAGATTCCTTCATATATGTCACTATACGTGAGAACCATGCAATAGGCAATAAATAACCATGCTTTTCTAGATAAGGATATCTTCCTACTAGGTCCTTACGACTTGGGAAGAGTGTACTTCTTAAAGAAGCATGGGCTTTTTTACCTTGTGCATCTAAAGTAATCGCTTCGAGTGTCATATTAGCTGAATGCTTACGGCTCATAGAACTATTACCATATACCCCTGCATCAAGTATATCTTCTAATAAGTGATCCATATTCTCACTTAATTCTAAATACTTATCGGGAATAGGTGCATCTTGTAAATACTTCTTACCAATAGATAATAATGTTGCCCCAAAGACTTCTAGATGAATCTTCTTAAGATCATTAAAAATAGAGTCATAATCAATCTCATAGTGAGAAGCAAACATCATAATATCTGCAACCTGTCTAATACCTACACCACTGTGCAGGAAGTGTTTAAAGGCATGAAGTATAAGAAATAAGAAATGATCTGTTGGACACATAGTCGATACTTCCACACCCTCTATTACTTCTATAGTACGTCTCTCATGGGCTTTTTCAAAGAACTGATTCCATGACCCATAAGCAACTGATTCTTCCTGGAAAAGTGTCTTATGAAGCTCTATATAAAGTGAACTCCCCTTTAACTGATAAGGGACTTCATAAGGTTCTAAATCATCTCCTGTCACTAAATTATGTTCAGTTAAGAACTGGTGGTAAGTAGGAAATAATTCTTTAGTAATCAATAAGTCCTCATCCCCTGATACTCTTTCATCAGGAATAGGATAAAGTTTTCTTGCAATAATACCCTTTACCACTAATGGATAAAGTTTTGCTTCATTCATCTTACTAACAAGCTGTAAGAAATCTCTTGTAGAAAGTGCCTGAGTCATAGCTGCACGCATAGAAATGGCTTTGACCTGTGGGTTCACACCCTGAGATTTATAAACTGCTTCATAAACCAAAGGTAATATTTGATGAATATGTGCAAGATTATATAATTCTGATAATTCTTCTTGTGAAAGTGGTTCCCATTCAACACTCTCACCCTTCAAAGAAGCACTTAATGCTTCTAATAGTTTTTCTTGTATTTCTGTCATATCAATTCCCCTAATGAGACTATTTTATAATAAAAATACAATTACTGCAAATCACCTTCGCAAAAAGGCAAAAAAGAAGAACCTCTTGCGAAGTTCTTCCCTTATCTTATGCTTCTTTCTTCTTTAAAAGAACATAACCTAATAATGAAATCATAGTAAAGAATGCAGCGAAACCTAACATCGTAGAATCACCAGTCTGTGGTTTTTTGTTTGGTTTAGTTGTTTCAGTACCAGTTCCAGGTTTAGAAGGTTTAGAAGGTGTAGAAGGTGTAGATGGTTTAGAAGGAGTTTCTGGAGTGATTTCAGGGTTCTTTTCTAACTGAGCCACCGCATCACTTAACTTCTTAGTAAGTGCATCTACTTCTTCCTGAGTTAATTCTTCTTTATTTTCTAGTTCTTCCTCGATAGCCTTAATGACTTCTAATAAGTTCTTATAGCTCTTTTGTGTATATAACTTACTATCTGTATTCTTAGCCTGAGCAAGTAATAGATCAAGTTCAGCAGTATTGCCTCTTCTTACAAGTTTCTTAGAAGCTGCATCTAACTTTTCAGTCAATGCAGTGATTTCTTCACTTGTATGTTCAGCCTTTAATGCTTCCTTCACTTCTTCTAATACTGGTAAGAATGCCTTATAGCTAGAAGCTGTATAGTCTTCTTCCTTGAATGAAGCAACTTTATTTTCTAATACCTTAACTTCTGCATCAGATGCCTTTAATACAAGGTTCTTTCTTGCTTCCTGAAGTTTCGCATAAGCTTCTTCAATTTCAGAAACAGTTGCATCTTCTTTATTCAAGATAGCTTCTGCGTTCTTTAAAGCATCCTGGAAAGGCTTAACTGTTGAAGTTAAGTAAAGTGAAGTATCAAGAGTCTTCAAATTATTCGAATCGATATAGTCTCTTAATGTCTTCTTGCTGATAGAAGCCTTCGTAACAAGAGCAGCTTTCGCATTACGTAATGCTTCTAACATTTCATTGACTTCATCAACAGATGCATCCTTGTTCTTAACAAGTTTTTCAGCATCTGCTTTTACTTTCATAAGAGCGTTATAGCTTTCTTCAGTATAGTCATCCTTTGAAAGCTTTTCTAATGCTTTGATTTCTGCTTCTAATGCTTTGACATCGCCACGAGCCACTAATGCATCATAAGAGGCTTTAAGGTTTGCCTTTGCTTCTTCTAATGCATCCTTTTCACCCATCTGCGTGTTATAAACATTAAGTGCAGCAGCTCTAGCCGTCTTATATGCTTCATAAGTTGCAGTCGTGTATTTATCTTCTTCTACTTTTAATGAATCGATATAATCCTTAAGATCCTTAGCACATTCGCTCTTGAATTCATCATCCGTTAAGCGGATGATTTCAGAAATGGTAGGAATACTATTTTCTTCCCATTCAAACTTTAACTTATAAACATTACCACGAGGTACATAGAATTCATTAAGCGACTTTCTTAAAGTACCTAACTGAATCCATTCCTTATCTTCTTCAGGAATATTACGTGTAGTCACTTCTTTATCAATTAATGCATATACCTTAGCATTACTGATTTCACCCTTCTGAATAATGTTGAATTTCTTCACATTTAATCTATCAGAAAGAGTATAAGTTAAGTAACCTGCTTTATTTGAACCAGGCTTATAAGAAGTTAATAGGTCACCATCAATCATATACTGAGGCTTGTAACCTTTTGCTTCTGTTACATTAGATTCAAATGTAGGGTCATTGTCTTCTGGTGCATATTCACCATCATTGATCATGATTTCGTTGAATACAACAGCTCTATTGTTGTTAGAAGCAGTAAATAAGATTCTTAAGTAACGAGCTGGTACATGATCGGCAGTACCTGATACATAAACCTTATTTGGATATGTACTAGATGCCTTGTATCCTGCATCAGAATCGATACACTGAACACCTGCATCACCAATGTTTTCAACACCATCACCAATTGTCACAACATCTGTCCAGTTTTCTAAATCACTCGAAACACTAATAGTAGCATCTCTGATATAGTTAACGGCACTATCCTGACAATACATAGCAAGCTTATCGATATTTCTCATCTGACCTAAGTCATAGATGATATACTGACCCTTCTGTGGAAGGTCACCAAATTCAGTTGTAGAATCAATGTTGCCATCAAATGCAGCACCATTGTTTCTAGTATCTTCTGCTACACCCCAAGATGGGTTGATAGTCATAGTTGTCTTATATAAGTATGGTGCAGTGACTTCTGTAGAATGTACTACAAACTTATTAAGAGTTAACTTAACATCAGAACTCTTCTTATTGATTAAACGTACATAACGTGCATCTGGAAGATTGTTGTTTAAATCAGTGACTTCTACCCAATCATGAGCGTTCACTGATGCTTCAACAACAACATCACCCGTATAATCAAGTTCTAACTGTTTTAAATCTTTAACACGTGCTAACTTCACACCTACATACTGTTTAGGTGCTAAAGTCATTTCTTTTTTATACACTAAATCAGTACGATCTAATGTACTCTTAGAATGTAACTTATAGTCTGTATTTGTATAAACAGCCTTGTCATCATATTCATTGACGACATCAGTATGGTTGAATGTCTTTACCTTCCACCAATAACCTGCTGTATCACTCTGAAGATTTAATTCAAGGTTTCTTACACGAATAGCCTTAGCAGTGATATCCTGGTCTTCAACATTTAAATGAACAGTGGCATCGCCTGCATATTCTTTTAATGTCTTCCAGTTAGTACCATCAACACTATATTCTAATGCATATCTAGTGATCTTATCAGTACCACCATCCTGTACGAAGTTGATAGTACCTAGCTTCTTAGGATTATTGAATGTAAGAGTCACTGCAGCATCTACTGGAATATAGTCCTTGATTTCTCCTGCTTTATATGGAGATTCTGCAAAATGCGCATATGTAGATTCATTATCATCTAATAAGTTATCTAATGAACCACCCTTTACACCAATCTTAGTCATAGATAATGTACCCTTATCAGTGCTTGTAGAAGGAGTAGTCGTTGGGTTAACTAAGATATCTCTTACACCTAACCAAGTATTGCTCTTGTCTGCAGTTGCAATCATACGGATACCCTTAACACCCTTAAGGTTAAGGTCTGTTAATTCTACATTGTTTGGTAAGTCATATTCTGTATCATTGACATCCGTCCAGTTCTTACCATCCGTTGTATACTGTACTTTTGCTTTTAAGAATGTATCTCTTAAGTTAGAGTTAGCACCCATTCTAAAGATCACGTGGTGTACATCAATAGCCTTAGAATACTTGATACCTACATAAGTACCTGTAGAGATACTATTAGGGCTCTTATAAACTAATTCTGTAGAAGCATTACCATCAAAGATGTTATCTTCTTTGCCTGCTGGTGTATCTTCACGGTTAGTAATATATTTCGCAATCTGCTTATCTGGATTAACGATTGTAGATGCAATTTCAGATAAGTATGAATCAAGTGATTTAATGAATGGGACAATATGCTGTACACCTACTTCAGCATATTCTAAATGATCCACATAGTGGAAACCATAAGACTTACTCTTTTCAAAAGCAGCCTGTGCTGTTGAATAGTAATCCCAGATAGTTGCATTGTCTTCTTCATTCTGTGCAGCTTTAATACCTTTAATATAGTTTAAAGCAGCATTTGTTGTATCATCCCAGCAGTTTAACCAGTAAACAATCTGAGACTTGATTCTTTCATTACCGCTTTCACGATAAGTCTTAGATGCATTCTGTAATACTGTGAAGGCATTGATTAATTCATCAAATTCTTCATCAGAAATCTTTTCACCTTTAGTTACTTTAGCCTTGAATGCTTGAAGTTTATCTCTTAATTCAACAGATTCTTCTAAGCGAGTCACTCTGCCATCCATGTTCTGGTTGATCATATGCTTAGATAATTCTCTTAATGCCGTTGAAGCGGCTGTTTCTTCATAACCATTATGATCCACATATTTGAATGAAGCATTATAGCACTTATTTGCTTCTTCTTCAGTCTGCCAGATATTCCATGAATAACATGCATTACCGAATATTGCAACCTTACTTGGTTCAGACTGCTGCATTGGGTTTAATACAATACCCTGTATCTTAGAAGGATCAACACCTGGATGAAGGAATGTTGTATAACCACCCATGATTAGATGCTTCTTAGAGTTATCAGTACATGGCCAGTTGATCCACATATAAGGACCACGACCTGCAGTATTAGTGAATGATGATGTGAAGTTATTTGTTACCTCACCCCATACACGTCCACCAGTCATGATAATCTGTACGTTTTCAGGGAAATTACGGTAATATGACTGACCATAACCCATATATTCCTGAGTACAGAATGGTAATGTGAGCTTTAAGCCAGGGTAAGAAGGCTGTAATTCTTTAAGCCAGTTAGACATATCTGTCAATGTTCTTGTATAATTAGCGCCACCTACGTTGCCCGCATCGTCTGCAAGAATTGCAATCTGACGAACACCAGCATCAATAACCTGTTTAAACTTAGCCTGCATAACCTTGAGGTCAGCCTGATAGTTTTCTTCAGAGTTATAACGAATAGCGTGATTCATATAAGGATGTAAGGCAAATACGAAACGGCATTTAGATTTGTTTCCAGCCTCAGCAAGTGGTTTGATCTTTGTTTCAATTTCCTGATCAGTATAAAGTTCACGCCACTTAGCGTTATGCTTTGGATCATCTTTAGGAGCATAGAAATATGAGTTAAGCTTATAATAGCCACCCCATTCCATCAATTTACAACGATCTTCTGTTGACCATGGATTACCATAATAACCTTCAATAAATCCACGGCTTGCAACATCCGCATAGTCTTCGATAGAGAAGTTTCTAATTGTTTTCCCCTCTACCTGCTTAAAAATGTGATATAAGCTTGTAAGGCCATAAAAAGCAGCATCTGTATCTTTACCTAAGATAGAAATAGTGCCTTTATCTGACTTTAAAGCATATGAATCAAGCTTATCAAATAAGCCTGAAGTAGAATAAGAACCAAAATGCTGATCAACATATTGATTAGAATTCTTAATACCAACAAGAATGTTTGTCTTTCCCGCTTTCTTTTCGCTAGAAACACTTGCATTCATGCCTTTTAATGCAAGAACTTCATTCAGTCTTGCTTTTGTATCAGCATCAATACCATCTTCATAGACAACATTGACCTGACTAGTCATTTCATAATCCCCATTTGAATAGCTCATTGTATGAGGATTAGGATAGACTTCATACCCTGTATCTGCCTGTACAGTCATTGGAAAAGCAGATACACAGCCTAATGCAACAAGAAAACTTACTGCATAAGTAATGACTTTCTTTCCTTTCATCATGTTCTCCTTTCTTTTATATTTTTTCTCATTTTATGCTCCTTGAAAATTGTAAAATGAGTATTCAACATGGATTATTACAAAAAATAAAGACCAAATAAAGTATGACAAAAAAGGTGTCATAATCTTTATTTGGTCTTGCCTGCTTAGAGTAACAATCCACATTTACTTGAATAGTATAGCAGTATATTTTTTATATTACAAGCGTTTTCATCAATTATTGCATGATACATTTAATATGTATACACAAGAAAGTCTGTTCATCCGGTGATAAATCATATTTATATTTATCTTTAATATGTTTCACAATACGGTTAATGCACATAGATAATCTTAGATTCTCTTTTAAGAGTTCTCTGATATCCTCTGTTGTGTCTTTTAGGTTGATTTCCTGTCCTGTGAAGATACGTTCAGCTAAGTATTTGAGATGAGTAGAAAGTCTTGCATAGCTTAAAGACTGTGGTGAAAGAGTGATCTTCATACTATTTTCAATAATGCCGATAATATCCGTCACAAAGCTCATGATCTTAGTCGCATTATGCGTATTATTGTCCATAGAGAAGTTAACAAGATGTAATGCGATATAATTGGCTTCTTCTATATCTAAAGTTATACCTGTCTTTTTCTTAATATAACTTAATGCCCATAAGCCAATTTCATATTCATCTTTATAAAGAACACTGACATCTCCAAGTACGACATAAGGCAGTTTGATATTTTCTACCTTGCGTTTTAACGCGAATGAGATATGATCAGTCATTGTTAGGAATATTTCTCCATAATAACGTGAACGAAGCTTCTTAATCGCACGTGACACAATCTGATTGGTAATTTCATAACAGTCTGGAGAGATATTATCTTCTCTTTCTAATCTTTTATGTGGATCTTCCTTAAACAGATAAGTCTTCTCAATTTTTTGAGAATCTACGACATCCCCTACTTTCTTCTGAAAGCCAATACCTGAACCGGTTAAAATAATGTCACCTAGTTCTGGAGAAATAGCGGCAACACTATTATTATTGAAGATCTTGATTATTCTCATAATATTCCCCTTTACATTAATATATCGTTCATCGCATCTGCTATAAACTGAGCATGTGTACCAACAAGTATCTGCACATAGTGTTCTCCTGCCTCCACCACATGATCAAAGCCTAGACGTGTAATCTCATCTCTATTAATAAGACTTGTATCCTTGACTTCGAGTCTTAAACGTGTAATACATGCGTCTGCAGATAAACAATTACTTCTACCACCAAGTGCTTCTACAAAAGAAATAGCGAGATCATCATAATCAAATGCGAGACTTGTCTTCACTTCTTTTGTTTCTTCTTTCATTCTTCCTGGTGTCATGAGATTAAAATGAAGAATCATACTTCTAAATACAACATAATAGAGTGCACCACAGATAATTCCTAAAGGAATCAAATGAATAGCCTGATAAGAAAATGGTGCCTTAAAACTTAACATATAATCAATAAGCCCTGCAGAAAAGCTAAATCCTGCCAGCCAATGCATACTTGCGGCAATAAACATCATTATACCAGTCATAATAGCATGAGCGATAAAGAGACTTGGTGCTAAGAACATGAAAGAGAATTCCAATGGTTCTGTAATACCTGTCAAAAAAGAAGCAAGTGCTGCAGAGAACATCAATGCACCTATTTTCTTTCTATTTTCTTTATCAGCTGATTGATAAATAGCCAATGCACCACAAGGTAAGCCAAACATCATAACAGGGAAAAAGCCTGCCTGATACATACCTGTGATTCCTTTGATTCCACCAGATACTGTGCCCCAGAAACGTCCTATATCATTAATGCCTGCTACATTGAACCAGAATACTGAATTTAATGCATGATGCAGTCCTGTAGGTATAAGTAGTCTATTAAAGAATCCATAGAGACCTGCACTCATTGGTCCTAAATGGGACATCCATGTTCCAAAATGAATAAATGCATCATAAAGCAATGGCCATACATAGATAAATACACCTGCAAAAAGAAGTGTAACTAGACCTGATATAATAGGAATAAATCTCTCACCACTAAAAAATGAAAGAGGTCCTGGCAGTTCAATATGATTAAACTTCTTAAAACAATATGCCACTATAAGTCCTACTATAATACCTATAAAGGCATTACTTGTATCATGAAATGCAAGTGCAACCTTGCTGATATGAAGACCTGATATAAGGGAAATACCTTCGGGTGATAATATTTTAGTAATCATCAGATAATTGATGACAGCTGCAAGAGATAGCGTTGTATTCTTCTTATCTGTCATTCCTATAGCAACTGCAATCGCAAATAGTATAGGAAGATTATCAATCACGACACCACCTGATAATATCAAAAAAGCAGCGAACGGATTATTCACTCCCCATCCCAAAGGGTCAATCCAGTAGCCAATACCTTTTAGTAATGCAGCCAGTGGCATAATGGTCACCGGAAGCATCAGGGATTTACCTAATTTCTGTAAAAAGTTCAACTCGATCCCCCTCTTCTGTAGTGTATCTACTATTATTATACATTTATTTCTTCCATAACTGTAAAAAATCACATTACTTAAAACATTTTGTTTCTTAAGAAGAAATGAAGAAATACAATAATCATAAAAAAAGTGTTATATTTTCATAGCGTGGTAATTATATCATTTTTATACCATTATGTAACCCTTTACGCTCATTTTTTGTATTTAATTAATATCATATTAAAAAAAGGAAGATTTCTCTTCCTCTAGTCTTTCATAAATTTATACGTACATACACCAATCAATGCACCAACAAGTGTAACAATCATGGCAAAGATCAGCATACTTGTTAAACCCAATGTATCCTGTAAAACACCACCTAAATAACTTCCTAAGCAGAACCCAAAACCATTAGCCATCATTGTAATAAGTGTCTGTCCTGCCATCTGATCTGCTTCAGACAAGACATCATTACAATAATATGTATAAGTAGCAAAAAGCAATCCATAAGAACATCCCTGGAATACCATACCTACTAATAAGACAAATAGGCTAGGTGCTAAAGCAATCAGAAAGTTTCTAAAGATATACATAACGAGACCAAAGACAATAAGCTTCTCAGGTCCAAATCTTTTCTTTAAGCGATAAGTCATTGTCATGAATGGTGTTTCACTTGCTGCCATAAAGAATATGGCGATACCATAGAACGATGAATCCCCACCTAGTTTCTTAACTATATTAATTAAGTAAGTAGATAAAGAAGTGGCACCTGCAATCGCAAATCCAAACCCTAACAGAAAGAAGAAGAACTTCTTATATTTAGTAATCAAGCCAAATGGATTGGCTGGTTTTTCTGTTGACTCATTCTTAATAGTAGAGTGTGGGAGAATCAACAAATTAATGATAAATAGAATGCTTGAAACAATAAAGACAATATAAATAACAGATGGTTCTAACCATTCTACTAAGTATCCCATTAAAAAGGCACTTGATGCATAAGAGAATGACCCAAGTCCTCTAGCAAGCCCGAAGTTGATATCTTTACCCATTTTTACATAATCCATTGCGAATTGTGATAAGAATGGAACAACACAAGTACTCAAGAATAATAAGGCGATATAAAGTACCATAACAATGACTTTAGGGAGTGTGACAAAGTACAGGGCACTAAATGACGCAAATAATATAGCATAGATTCCTAAGATGACATTGTGGGGAGTCAGCTTTTCAAATTGATTCGGTAAGTTAGAGATATTTGCGGAAAGCAAAAGCATCATGATACTTCCCATAGCAGTCACTATCCCTATTTCTGTATTCGTTAATCCCTTATATTGTAAGAAGATGGCTACATAGCCAAAAATCGTACAGTTAGTGATCCAATATAAGAACTGGATACAATTGTATTTCATTTGTAGGTGTTTCATACTTTTCCTCCTGATAACCTACGCCATTATATCTAAATCAGTTATGCGGTTACAAGGATTTTCAAGAAATGAAAAAGAAAGTATTACACATCATGTAATCAAAAAGACATGACTCTTAAGAGTCATGCCTGAATATTCAAACAAAGTGCCCCGGTTCTAGGAACCAGCATGCTCTACATGACTAGTTATAGAACATGCTTCAGGGCAGTTTGCTGTGTCCGCTCTCTAGACACAAGTCTATTTTAAAAAACATTTTTTCACTCGTCAATACCCTTTTGTAAATTTCTTTCAATATGTAATAGAATTATAGTTATTTATGAATTTAACAATTCAAAAAATGGCATTTTTTCTCATTATCATGAGTAAAAAAGTTCTATTTTTGTTATTTTCCTAAGTGTATTAATTGCCTCAATATGAAAATACATTATAATTTCACAACATGTGTAAAGATATTTATTTTATAAATGATTACATATAATAACATGAGATTCAGACTCTCTCTGACGTTTTCAAAGCATGAAAAAAAGCCCCTATAAGTAGGGACTTCAGAAATAATTATTCAGCTTTTGAATTCACTAACTTACCAGTTGAATGGAAAGTAATCATAAGACCAAGAGCGACTAATAATACGGCAACGACTAATTGTAGGCCATCTGTCATGATCATGAAACCACCAGTTACGAATAACTTCATGCAGATACCATAAATAGCCTGTACTAATGCAGTCATAGTTACAACAAACATTAATACCATTGGTACATATAACATGAAACCTTTTCTTCCAGTAACCTTTAAGAATACAGCAAGTGAGATTAATACCATTGCAGCAAGTAACTGGTTTGCTGAACCGAATAATGGCCAGATGTTAACATATCCGCCTAAGCTTAATAAATAGCCAAAGAAGAGTGAAATGAGTGTAGAGACATATTTATTAGTTAAAACTGATACTAATTGTGATGGTGTTTCTCCTTCTTCTACTTCGAAGAATTCCTGGAAAGACATACGTGAGATTCTAGCAACTGCATCTAATGAAGTTAATGCAAGAGCAGAAACGAACATAGTCATGATACAAAGTCCCCAAGACTGTGGTAAACCAAACTGTGCGACTAAACCAGTTACACCAGCAGAGAACTTAGTGAAAGGTGTAGCAGTATCAGCTAAAGCCATGTTAGCAAGAGCTGTATCTAAGACACCAGTCTGTTTTAAGTTTGGTAATGAACCAACGATGACGATAACTAATACAGCAAGTAATGATTCTAATAACATTGAACCATAACCAACCTGAAGCATATCTTTTTCATTCTTAACCATCTTAGAAGATGTTTCAGAAGATACAAGAGAATGGAAACCAGATACGGCACCACAAGCAATAGTTACAAATAATGTTGGGAATAAGTAACTTCCTGTAGCTGATTTGAATCCAGTGAATGCTGGTACAGTAACAGTTGGGTTACTTAAGAATACACCTACAACTGCAGCAGCAATCATACCGATGAATAAGAATGTAGTTAAGTAGTCACGTGGACCTTTTAATAACCACATTGGTGTAACAGATGCAAAGAAAATATAAACAAATACTAAATAAATCCAAGTAGTTTTAGTTGCATATACAGGGAATTTGATACCCACTGCAAGCATTGCAACGATTAAGACAATTCCAAGTACAACCTTTGGCCAACCTTCTAAGTTAACCTTACGTAATAATAAACCAAATGCCATAGCAACAAATACATAAAGAATAGAGATAGAAGCAGCACTGGCATTAGGTGCAAGCTTAGCTCCTTCAGCACTGAAACCATTGAATGTTCCAGCAACCATATCTGCGAATGCAGCAATAACGATTAATGTGAAGACCCAGCAGAATAAGAAGAATAATTTCTTACCAGTTCTACCAATGTATTTTTCGATGATCTGCCCCATTGACTTACCTTCAGATTTAACTGAAGCATAAAGTGCACCGAAGTCCTGTACAGCACCAAAGAATACACCACCGATGACTACCCATAAGAATGCAGGTAACCAACCAAATACCATAGCCATAACTGGTCCAGTAACTGGTCCAGCCCCAGCGATAGATGAGAACTGATGTGCAAAGACTGACCATTTATTAGTAGGTACAAAGTCTGTGCCATCTTCTTTCGCAACAGCAGGTGTTGTTGCATTAGGATCAATACCCCAAGTTTTTACTAAATAGCGACCATAACATAGATAGGCTACTACTAGGATAAGGGCTGCTAATCCAAGTAAAAGTAAACCATTCATAAATAAATTCCCCCCAGAATTACTTTATACATATAAAACAGATATAAAAAAGGCTTTCGTCTTAGAATGACCTGTCTAAGACGAAAACCATTGTTTCCGCGGTACCACTTAGATTGTGATTGACATCACCACTTCACATCCCATGAATGCTATTTCTTTAACGCAGAAATTACGGCTTTCTTTACTATTATTTTCAAGAAAACAGCTCACAAGGGATGGTCCCATAATCATTACCTGCATCCTTTCCACCAGCTGGATGCTCTCTATAGGAAGCGGATTAGAAATCGTATCTTGTTCAACGCTCTGTTTCGTATGTATGCCTATATAATAGTCCAATATCATTTTTTGTCAACACTTTATTGCGAATAATGTAAATATATTTAATAGTTTTATGTTATTCGTAAATGTAAGCGGTAGTTACATGTCGAAGTATTCTAAATCAGCATAGTAAAACTTCACCTATATTTGGATTTAATATATTGTTTAATGGCCTCCATATAGTCTTCTTCCCTATCATAATCCTGTGGATCAACATCATACATATCAGATGGATCATAGTATTCTTTCCATTTTACTCTTAAATCGTCTAAATAATCACTTTCACGATCATACTGTGTAGGATCTATAGAGCTAAATGTGTTAAAGGAATTATGTTTATTCCCCCAAGACTGTTTACTTTCTTCAGTTGGATTTTCTTCTATATCAACCAGATTAGACTCAGATTTACTTAAACGTTCCCTAGACAATTGTTTCTTCGCTTTATTACGATTACTTGTATATGAAGGGGATTTTGCATCAAGTCTTGCTATATGGCGCTTCCACTTTTTAATAGCTTCAACATAATCATCTTCATACTCATAAGCACCTGGATCTACATCATATTTATCTTCAGGATCATGTTCTTCTTTCCACTCTCTTCTTTCATCAATCGCAAAATCATATTCAAAAGGATAATCAAATGAACTAGGATCAAGTCCTGGAAAATCATCATAGGGATCATATTCTTCTCTTACCTTCTGATACAATGCATCAAGATATTGTTCTTTAGTATCAAAATCTAATGGATTTACATCATATTTATCATAATCCGGTTCAACTTTCTTCCAATCAAGACGATCTAAATACTCTTGAGCTGCTTCTTCATATTTCTCAAAATTCTTATACTTTGAAACATCAACATACCCATCACATATTTCAAATGGATCCACATATTCTTTCCATTCTTCTCTAAGTGCATCCAGATACTCAGCGACAGTTTCATAATCATACTGACTCACATTGAATCTTTGATCAGAGTTATACCTCTCAGCCCACTTATCTTTTCTCATCATATCTCTCACTGCATATAATAGTAATGATCTTTTTCTCATAGTGTCACCTTTACTTCGACTATTCTCTTATCTCATTTTCATTTTTATAAAATTCTGAATAGCGTCCATATAGTCTCCTTCATTATCATAATCATGTGGATCTACATCATACATATCAGAAGGATCATAATATTCTTTCCATTTCACTCTCAAATCATCTAAATAATCACTTTCATGATCATACTGTGTAGGATCAACTGAACTAAATGAATTATAGAAATTATGCTTATCTTCCCAATACTTTTTATCATCTTCAGATACATTTTCCTCTTGAGAAACTTCTACTATGTTATCCAAATGATACTCAACAGAGTTTGGACGTTTTCTAGACATTTGTTTTAGTGCTTTATTACGATAATCATCCATATCATCAGACTTTAAAACTTCTTCTTCATCTAATTCTGCATCAAGACTTGCAACATAGTCCTTCCACTCATTGACAGCTTCTACATAGTCTTCTTCATCACTAAACTCACTTGGATCAACAGGATATTGATGATTTGGATCATATAGTTCTAACCAATGTATTCTTTCATCTATTTCATATTGATACTCATAAGGTGAATCATAATCTAGAGGATCAATACAATAAAATTCATTTTCAGGATCATACTTCTCTTTTATTCTCTTTGTTAGAGCATCCAGATAAGTATTTTCATTCTTATAGTTTTGTGGATCAATATCAAAATCGCCATATTTAAATACTTCTTCAATCCATTCAAGATGTTCTAAGCATATATTAACTGATTTTTCATAGTCTTCAAAATTATCATATTTAGATACATCAACATAATGATCACATTCATCAAATGGATCTGCTTCAGATTTCCAATCATCACGCAAAGCATTTAAATATTCTTCTTCAGTATCATACCAATCAACATCTACAAAGAATTGTTGGTGAGGATTATATTTTCTAACCCATCTATCTTTGTTTAGATCTTTAATTGTTTGAAATAGTGTTGATATTCTTCTCACAGTATCACCTTAATCTTCTATTGTTTCTTGATAATCCACTAAAGAATTATAATCATATAGGTTTATATTGAAATAATGGTCTGAATTATATATTTCAGCCCACTTGTTTTTATTTACCATATTAAGTTATTCATGTAATAGTAATTATTTATTCATTGTAATCATATACCTTAATTATATAAAGTTTTTACTTATACCTCCATGAGAAACGTAAAATGTAAAATTATTCTTGTATCTTTCTGAGGCATTTCTACAATTTTCTGATTTATTACTTATTAACAATTGACTTTCTATGCCATATAAGGTATATTATTTTTAGTGATCAGATTGCAGATACTCGTGAAGCCTGCGATCGCGGGAGGTGCCGAGGCTCCTCTCTTTTTTATGCCCAAAAAAATATTCTTAAAAAGAGTAATTTCCCAGTTCTAAAGGTATATTTAATATAGAGGCGTCATCTTAGATGCTTTTACTCTAACTTTGAATTAGAGTAGCTTTCATAATACATATTTTTACGAGGTGCATATGAATAAACCCTTTATTACCTATACCGCACAAGTCGAGAAATTAACAAACGAAAAACATTTAATAGTTACAGATACTAATTTTGCAATAACATCCCTAAAAAACATCAGTTACTTCGGATCAATCGGTGGTTATAAACATCCATTTATTGATGTTCAGACTCATAAGTATATGAATAATACTTCTTTCGAAGATATAGTAACTCTTTATGAATTTGATGAAGAATTACGTGGACTATTCTTTAAGTATTTATGTCACATAGAAATAAAACTACGTTCATCTATTTCTTATTACTTCTGCCAAAAACACGGTGAACGCCAGGAAGAATACCTTAATCCTGCTAATTACAGTAAAACTAACAAAAAAGGAATAATCAAATTAATTAAAATGCTAGGTAAGATGGCTAATAAAAACAAAGATTACAAATACCTTATTTACCAGCGAAAAAAATATCATAACGTCCCACTATGGGTAATTCTAAACGCTCTTACTTTTGGGCAGATATCCAAGATGTTCGAATTTTTGCCTCAAAACATACAAGGACTCATCTGTCAGGATTTTGGAAATATCAAGAAGAACGAAATGATTAAATATCTAAAAGTGTTAACACTCTATAGAAACGTATGTGCTCATAATGACAGACTTTTTTCTTATCATATATCTATTGACATTCCCGATACATTGATACACAAAAAACTAAATATTCCAAAAAAAGGTTCAAAGTATAAATATGGAAAAAATGATTTGTTTTGTGTAGTTATCGCCTTTTATTATCTACTACCACAAGTTGATTTTTTAAGATTCAAAACACAACTGGTACATATTTTCAATCAATACGAAAAGAAGAATTCAAACTTGAAACTAGATAAACTTTGTGAATATATGGGATTTCCATCTAACTGGAAACATATCACAAAATTCCGCAAAATATAATCATAGTGTCTAGAAAATCTTATTTTTTCTCATTCACAATCGACATTTTGATTCATCTAGATTATATTAGTTCTACGATCAGATTGCAGATACTTGTGAAGCCTGCGATCGGGGGAGGGTGCCGAGGCCCCTTTTTTTTACATCAAAAAAGCCTGAGTTAATTCTCAGACTTGTGTGTAAATGTAATAATAATACCCGCTATAATTGTACCAGCAAGAAGTGCTAAGACATACTTGAGTGGATTAGACATCAAATAGATAATCCAGATACCACCATGAGGTGCCATCACTCCACACTTAAAGTAAGCAGATAATGCGCCGGTAATAAGTGAACCTAGGATACATGCAGGTAAGACATGTTTTTGATCTTTCTGCATAAAAGGTATAGCCCCTTCTGATACAAATGATAAGCCCATAATAATGTTCTTTAAAGTAGTACCTCTTTCTTCTTTAGTCCACTTTTCTTTAAATACAAGTGTAGAGAAGCCAATCGCAAGAGGTGGAATCATACCAGCACCCATAACAGAAGCCATGATAATAGCCGCATTATTCGCTCTAGTAAAAACTAAAGCATTCGCAAACAAATAAGCAAATTTATTAACAGGACCACCCATATCAATAGACATCATCGCACCAAGTGATGCCCCAATAATAACTAATGAAATAAGAGGTAGGTTATTCACACGTTCCATAATAAATGAATGACCAATCACTAGATATGTATTAAGTACTGTCATCACAATACCTGATGATAATACGCCTAATACCGGATATAGTAAGACTGGTTTAATACCCTCAAACATATCTGGAATCTTAGTACAGAGTTTCTCAATCGCAAGTACAAGGTATCCTGCAATAAAGCCCCCTACTATAGCCCCTAAGAAGCCTGATGTACTCAAAGTTGTATAAGGGTTATTTAACCAGGCTAAAGTAAAACCACTATAGGCAATATAACCACATGCAAGTCCAGGTCCTAAAGCTGGACGATCTGCAATACTCATCGCAATATAGCCTGATAATACAGGTAATACAAGTAAGTAAAGAATGTTTCCAAAGACATTCAGTATATTCGCAAATTGTGTATTAAATGTAAGTTTAGTTGCAAGTACACTCATAAATCCTGCTGCAACTAGAATAGGTAAAGCATGAGAAAAGCCATTCATTAAATGTTTATAAGGAATATGCCATCCCTTTTCCTGGTTATTCTCTACCTTTACTTCTTCACCTTTATAGATAGGTGCTTGTTCATCTAGAATAATCTGAATAAGTTTTTCAGGTTCATCAATCCCTCTTGCAACAGGACAACTATAGAGTGGTAAGCCATTAAAACGATTTAAAGAGATATTCTTATCAGCTGCAATAATAACACCCTTTGCGTGTTCTATATCTTCTTGAGTGAGTTCATTCTTAACCCCTACTGAACCTTGAGTTTCTACCTTAATAGATACACCCATTTCCTTAGCCTTTTTTTCTAATGCTTCTGCAGCCATATATGTATGAGCAATTCCTGTTGGACAAGCAGTGACTGCTAAGACTTCAGGGTGTTTGACTGCTTCTGTTTCATGTTTAGCACTTTGCGCTAAATCAATAATAGATAAGAATTCTTCAGGCGTTCCCGCATTCTTTAAATCTTCACAGAAATCATGATCCATGAGTAATGCAGAGAGTTCACTTAATACCTGTAAATGTACATTATCGCCATTATCTGGTGCTCCAATCAAGAAAATAAGAGTTGTAGGCTGACCATCCATAGATTGATAATCTACACCCTCAGGCAAAGTCATAGCGGCAATACCTGCTCGAGTAATCGCAGTTGTTCTTGCATGAGGAATCGCAATACCATCCACCATACCTGTAGTAGAAAGATTTTCTCTTTCTATAACTGCTTCTTTATATGCTTCTTTATCAGAGACATTGCCCTGTTTATTCATTAAAGACACCATTTGATCAATTGCATCCATCTTGTTAGAGGCATGACCATGAATCTTGATGGCTTCTTTACTCATCAAATTTGTTATCTTCATATTCTTCTCCTAGTTATAATATACATGCATTCTATCATAATTTTATGTAAATAAGTACGATAATATTATGTTTATAAGAAATTATTTTTCTTATCATTTAACACTTCATAGAAATAAGATTATAATAAGAAAAGAAAGAAGGTGTTACTATGTATGCAGTCATTTATGGTGACATGGAAAATGGCGAAAACATTGAAGTAGAAGGACTATTTCAAACACACGTTGAAGCAGTGAAGGCATTGTATGAGAGTGCTTCTAAGACATTTGATTCTATGAATATTGATATAGAATCATGTGAAGAAGATGATTATGACTGGAGTCCTCGTGGTGAAATCCATAAGGAAAGTGCCTGGGCTAATAGTGGCGGTAAAGATGGATATGCTTTGTTTTGGAATGTGATAGAGATAGATAACAGAGCTTTTCAAAACAAATAAATGTAAAATATGACATATAGAGTGAAAAGCTTCAACTTCAAAAGAGTTGATGCTTTTTTATTGCTTCTAAATAAGGTAAAATTGAAATAAAGGCGGATCACAATATGAAAAAAGAAGCGAAGAAGAAACTTTATGAAAGCACTGTGGAATTATTGAAGGAGAGTGATTATGAAGATCTCACAGTAGGAAAGATATGTCAAAATGCCTGTCTTTCTAGACAATCATTTTATCTTTATTATCATTCCAAAGATGAGATATTAAAAGAAATCTATTTTAATCTATTTAAGTATACTTATCTAGATAAAATAGAAGACAAGCAGTATATAGAGTCTGATGATTTTATTATGAAAGTAATTGATGTCTATGAAGCGCATGCAACTATCTTCATTACATTAGAGAAGTGGTACTACCAGGATTTTTTATCACAGGAGAAGCAGCGTTTTCTAGAAGAAGTTTCTCTTCGTGAATTTGATAATCCATTTATTGAGAAATACTTTAAGTATTTCATGATTTCTTTCTTAACACCCCTCCACTATATCATGATGGGATGGCTCAATGGGGATAAGAAAGAATCAAAACAAGAACTACAGACAATCATTAAAACATTTGTATATCACAAATAATAAAACCCTCTCATTTTTGAGAGGGCCCTTTATTTTATAAGTCTTTAGTTAGATTATATGCTTCAGTAATAGCTGTCTTGATATTACCAATTTCATGGGCATCACCAATCATATGGTAGTTAAGACCACTTTCCTTCAACATTTCTTCTACAGCTGGGTTCTTCTTATAACCTGCTGCAAAGATAAGTGTATCTGCATCCTTGATTGTATGAGTAACACCTTCAAGTGTATAGTTGATTTCAGTTTCAGTTACTGATTCTACCTTAGCACTTGTAATAATCTTGATACCTTTTTCCATCATTCTTCTTACAAGTAAGCTTCTGCCTGGTCCAGATTCATTCATCATGACACCATTTGCCATTTCAAGTACTGTGACATCTCTATTTCTAGGGAATAAGTCATTGATTAATGGTGCTAAGTAATCTGCTGTTTCACAACCTACTGAGCCACCACCAATAATTACGATCTTACGACCTGGGAACTGTTTACCAGCTAATACATCATCTGCAGTCATCCATGATTTGAACTGAGTAAATGGATTAATAACGATTGGAGAAGCACCAGTACCTGCAATGACTTCATAATCCTTGAATTCATTCTGTAACATATCTAAAGTCACTTCTGTATTTAATCTTACATCAACACCTTCAAGTTTATGAGCCATATACTTGATAACTAATGTTAGATCCTGTTTTGCGATAGGTACTGCAGCTAAGTTCATTTCTCCACCTAACTTATCATCCTTTTCGCATAATACAACATGATGACCTCTCTTATGAGCTACAAATGCTGCTTCCATACCTGCTGGCCCACTACCAATCACAAGAATATTCTTCTTGTTTTCTGCTTCTGTAATCGTATCTTCGTTTTCAATTTCTAATGAAGGGTTGATTGTACAAGATACACGTTTACCAAACATAATACCTGTTAAGCAGCGTAAGCATCCAATACATGGTCTAATATCTTCTACATGACCATTCATTGCTTTATTAACGAATTCTGCATCACATAAGTTAGCACGTCCCATCATACAGATATCTGCTTTATCATTCGCAATGAGTTCATCTGCAATCCAAGGTTCAGTAATACGTCCAACTGTTGCAACTGGAATAGATACATGCTTCTTAATTTCTTCACTTAATAATGCATGTGAACCCATCTTAGTTCCTGGTGCTGGAATAGAACTTCCTCTTGCGATAGTTGTACCACCAGAGACATGAAGCATATCTACACCTGCTGCTTCCAATTTTTTAGATACATAAATCATATCATTGATGTTTAAACCACCATCAGTATATTCATCACCAGAAATACGTACATCAATAATAAAGTCCTTACCACACATTTTACGTACTTCTTCAATAACTTCTAAAGTAAGTCTTAATCTACAAGAGATATCTCCTCCGTATTCATCTGTTCTCTTATTATATAAAGGAGATAAGAAACCACCTAATAAACCATGAGCATGGGCTGCATGGATTTCAACACCGTCAGCACCTGCAGTTTTAACTCTTAAAGCTGCTTCACCAAACTGTTTAATAATAACCTTTAATTCTTCTTTAGTGACTGAACGTGGTGCTTCTTTTGCATAATATGGTCCTACATTACTTGGTGCGATTAATCTTGGTGTACCAGGAATTGGGAAAGCCATATAAGCTGGGTGGAATAACTGTGGTAGAATCTTACAATCATACTGATGTACTGCTTCAGTTAATTTTTTCCATCCAGGAATAAAGCTATCATCATGAATAGACATATCTCCAGGTAAATAGATATATGTTGGTTCGACTGTAGTTACTTCAGTAACGATTAATCCAACACCACCCTTTGCACGAGCTGCATAATGAGCCACTAATGCATCCGTAACATAACCCTTATCAGCTAAGTTTGTACTGATAGGAGGCATAAAAACTCTGTTTTTTACAACTGTTTCACCGACTTTAATAGGTGAAAATAAATGTGAAAATTCCTTCATTTGTATTTTCCTCTCTTTCGTCCACATTATATCACTCCTCTTGTGAATAAAAAATCATGCTTTTATATAAAAACAGTCATATATTGCCTTCTTAATATAGAAAGAAGACAATATATGACTGTTATAAAGCAATTTGTATACGCTTACCTTTTTGGGATATTTTTATTTCTTCTTCTGTTTCCAGCTTAATACGTTCTGCATTTAAAGTGATCTTGCATTTCTCATCTTCGTAGATAGTTTCTTCTTCATTAATGAAATCTTCTAATATTTCATCAAAGTTATCGAGATTCATTTCTCTTTCTTCTGTAGGTGCAAAATTCTTCTTAAAACGTTTTCTATAATTACTCGGTGATATACCATAGATTTCTTTAAACGCTTCTGTATAGGCTTTAGAATTAGGCATTCCGCATTCATCCGATATTTCTGAAATATTCTTGATTCCTTCTAGTAAATCTTCTAAAGAAGCACGAATACGTACACTATTTAAATACTTGACAAAAGTAATACCAGTAAACTTCTTAAATAATTTAGATGTATAACTTAAACTGAATGAAAGTGTATCTGCCACATCACCTAAAGTTAAGTTCTCATTGTAGTGAGAATCGATATATAAAATAGCCTGCATATAGTTCTTATGGGCTTCATCCTGTAAAGGGAGAGAAGACATAGAGAAAGAAACCTGAGAAGCAATAGAGAGGATGTCCATCATATAAGCATTAAGAGTATAGAGGTTATAGTTTTCCTGTCGAATAAGTTTAAGAATCCCTGATATCTTATTTTTTAATTGATCATAAGCCTGATTTGTAACAATCATCGTAGAAAAAGCTTCAGTGCTATTCCCACTCATTGCGGAAGTCATACGATCAAAATCTATATGTATTGTAAGAATTACTCCATCTTTTTTATGCGTAATCAAATGAATATCTCCGGGCGCAATCATCAAAAGTTCACCTTTTGATAGTTTAGAAGTAAACTTCTCTGTCACTATCTGGTATTCTCCCTGCAAGACATAAGAGAGTTCTAGACTCTTTTGTCTAGAGAAGTTATGACGTTCAAAGCTGTTGATACTTAAAGAGAGCGGATATCCAAACTTCTGTCCTGAAAAATCATAATAGTCTGACATATTCATCATAATAGTAAGTCCTCCAGATATTTACCTATTCCATCATGATCACAATCATCACATACTGCATTAGAATATTCTTTCACATGTTCAAGTGCATTCCCCATTGCGACACCTGTTCCTGCCTTAATAAGCATAGGAAGATCATTTTCACCATTTCCAAAAGCGATTGTATCCTTTAAATCAATATGATGAAAACGTGCAATTCTCTCCAACATTGTTCCTTTGTCTACACCTTTTGGTCCTATTTCAAGCCAATAAGGATCAACTAAAGAACATGTATAATCAAGTCCCTTAACGTCAAAGGAAGGACGTCCATAAAAGACAAATTTATCAAATATTGCATCTTCATGTATCGGAATATGCAAATGTAGTAATCGAACAAGCAAAGATTCATTATAGTGGAACATCACTCTTTTATTATTGATATAGACAATAAAGCCATAGTGATGTGCTTTCGCATATCTTCTTACTTTTAAGTAATCATCATAATTTAAGCGTTCATGTTCAAGTACATTCTCGCCTAGATGATCATGATAAGCTTGTCCATTATTGCATGAATAGCCACTCATTGGATATTTTTCAAAATGAAGCATATCACCATATTTCTTTAAACTATTAATATGACGACCACTCGAGAGAATAACGCCTATTCCCTTCTCTTCTAGTTTAATAAGTGCCTCTAGTGTTCGTGGTGAGATTTTAGAACGACGGTTTAGTAATGAACCATCCATATCACAAAATATTAACTTCATAAAACACCTCCATGGAACAATCATAACACAAAAGGCTTCAGGACTAAAATCCTGAAGTCAAAGTAATAAGATATTTAGTAAACATGATAAGTATAAATGCAATCATGAACGTATGAGAACCTAGTTTTTTATAGAAGAAAGACATGCATAATCCTACCCCTATTTCAATACAGATTGTTCCTATAAGTCCTAAGATACAAATATCATAAAAGAAGAAATCAGTGAGAATAGAAAAGAAAAGAAATGCAACAAGTGTAAACACTATTCTTTTGAACATTATTATATGATACTTCTTTCTTCCCATTCTGATAATTGAAAATATATCTATTTCAATATACTGGACGATACAATCAAACACTATTTTTAAATACAGGTAATTAACTAGAAGTGAAAATGCAATATAAACAGATCTTTGAGGAAAGAAGTATTTGATATCAATATAGTCAGTAAAGGAGATATGAAATACTTCTCTACATATTAGAAATAGAATGAAGAGAGAAACATAGTTCTTAATAATCTTCACTCTTGAGTTTCCCCTCCTCTAGTAAATAGGTATGTGTATAGTGAACATGTGGTAAACGGTCATGTGATGCAATCACTATACTTTTACCACCTTCTGCTAGTGTATTGACCATATTCTCAAATACGATAATACTCTCTTCATCCAAGCCTCTTGTTGGTTCATCAAAGAAAATAAGGTTCTGATCTTCCATCACTGCTTGAATAATACCCGCTTTTTGTCTCATACCAACAGAATAATTCTTAAGTGTAGAAGAACAATCATACTCTAATGCGTACATATGACATAGTTCTCTTATTCTTTCTTCATTATAGTGATGATTGATAGAAGCAAGAAACTCAAGATTGAATCTTAAAGATTCATTTTCAATAAATCCTGGATTTTCTATAAGTGCACCTATATATGTATCAGGCTTCTTTTCAATAGTGCCTGAATCAGTTTGAATAATATCGCAGATGATCTTAAAGAGTGTGGATTTACCACATCCGTTCTTTCCATGTATATAGAGGCATTCTGCCACTCAAAATGTGATTAAATATACTCACATCGAGATAATGTAAGTTCTCACGAACATTACTTACTATGTCATCGTGTATGCTTTGGATTGACCGAAATCATATCTACTCACAAGTTCTTGTACACTCCACAGTCGTAAATTCCCGAAATAGCCTTCGGTACATACCTACGTTCGCGTTTATTTATGCAACTTCGTAAGTCATAGCATCTCTCAAATTAAGTGCAGCATTGAAATCTCTGTCTTCGATATAACCACAATCACATTTGAAAATTCTATCTGAAAGTTTTAAATCTTTCCTGATATTTTTGCAGCAATGGCAGGTTTTAGAAGATGGATACCATCTGTTTGCCACACGAAGTTCCATTCCATTTTCGTTGCATTTAGCTTGAAGTTTTATTCTAAACTCATAAAACTTCTGTGACGCAACTGCTTTTGAAAGATGTCTGTTTTTCATCATGCCTTTTACATTTAAATCTTCAATCGTAATGTAGGATGGTTTGGTTTTCACTATCTCTGCGATTGTTTTGTTAATGTAGTCGGTGCGGATATGATCTATCCTATGATGAAGTTTCTGTACCTTGAACTTTTGTTTTTGTATATTCGCTCTTTGAGTGGACTCTCCTTTCTGTAAATTTTCATATTTTCGAGAAAGACTTCTCTGTTCTCGAATAAGTTGTTTTTCAAGTTTCTTTAATTTTGCTGATTTGTTAATGTTCTTATAAGTTTTGCCATTAGAAACAGTGGCAAAATCCTTTAATCCAAGGTCAATGCCAATTCCTTCATTGGAATTATCAGCTGTCTTGTTATCCGGCAGTTCTACAAGAACTGAAACATAGTATCTGTCAGCTTTTATTGAAACTGTACCGCTTTTGATTACATATCCATCTTTTGTTGTTGGAATATATCCTTTCTCTTTGATGCGGACCCAACCCAAAGTTGGAATCTTAAGTCTATGCCTTTCACACACGCAATCCTTTGGGTTATTTCTAACGAAATACATTTTTACATCTGATTTACCTTTCTTTTTAAATTTAGGAAAATCACTCTGATGTTTAAAAAATCTTGTAAAAGCAGTACATCCGTCTTCGATGGATCTTTTCACGGCTTTTGAATACGCTTCCTTAATCCATGCTTTATCAGGATTATTTGGAATGTATTCATTGTTAAGCCATACACTAAAGCCCTTACCAGTCATAAACTTTTCACCTTTATCATACAAGGCTTTGTTGTGACAAAGGTAGAAGTTATAGACATATCGGCAAGTGCCTATCGTCTTGTGGATCCTGATTTTCTGCTCCGGTGTGGGATTGATTTCCGTCTTGAAGCTCTTTAACAATTTCTTCATCCCTCTCTATTTGTTTTTTATACTTACGGAGTCCATACAACCTGCAGGAGAACACAGGAAGAATAGAAACAATATCCTGCACGAGTTCTTCTTGTGGTGATAGTTCTTCCTTGTTTACTATCACTATGGTCGTATGAAACTTCATGCAGAATTTTTCAAACCAATCATAGCCAAATCTGATAAATCTATCTTTGTGCGTTATGATTATGGTTTTGATTTTTTGTTCCATTACTTCATCCAATAATTTATTCCACTTCTTACGATTGTAATTCAGACCACTTCCATATTCTTCCATACATTGGTCTACAATAATGCCTCTGGCATTACAGAATTGACGTAAAAACGATACTTGATTCTGTAAATCATCCTTTTGATTCTTTGTAGAAACTCTTGCATAAATAACTACTTGGCGTATATCATTTTGGGTTTTTATGCCTTTAAATTGAAGATATTGGTCGTAAGTATAATAACGCCTATCCGTTGGAGTCCGATTTGCCTCTAGAATTCCTTCCCTGTCCCAACGCTGTAATGTTTTCACAGAAACACCTATTAATTCAGCAAAATCTTTTGGTTTATAATTCGTGATATTTGACGTGTTCATAATAATACCTCCATAGGTATATTTAAACACATTTAACCATATTAAGCAATATATTTAGTTACTTATAAATTCCTCCTTCTGATTTTACGTTAACCGCACACTTCTTAACATTCTCCTTGCGAAATGAAACTCATCTTGCAGTAAATATATCGGTTATCTATATATTTTAGTTTGATTATATATCGATTATCTATATATGTCAATAAAAGCTTCCAACATTCTTTGCATTTTTTGTTTTTTGAATACAAAAACTATACTCTATGTGAAAAATATGTTATAATTTGTGTACACATTATGCAGTATAAATACATACTAGCCATACAATTCAAGTTGTTGAACTAATTTAGGAGGAGAACTATGACTGATTCTGTTACAAATAAGATCATTTTAAGTGCCGACAGTACCTGTGACCTGGATCAGGAACTAAAAGAACGTTATCATGTACACTATTTTCCACTCCACATCATTCTGGATGGAAAAGATTATAGGGACGGCATTGACATTACACCGGAAGAAATTTATCAGAAATATTACGATGAAAAAATCCTTCCAAAAACAGCCGCCGTCAATGTTGCGGAATATATTGAACATTTTAAACCATGGGTCGATGAAGGCTATGAAGTGATCCATATCAATCTTGGCAGCTCACTTTCCAGTGCTCATCAAAACTGCTGTATTGCTGCTGAAGAACTCGGGCATGTTCATGTGATTGACAGTTGTTCTCTCTCCACCGGAACCGGACTTCTCGTAACCGATGCCGGTCGGATGATCGAGCAGGGATTGAAAGCGGAAGACATTGCCGAAGCTCTTCGCGAACGCACAAAGTATTGTCATGCCAGCTTTATTTTGGATACGCTGACATTTCTCCATGCTGGTGGGCGCTGTTCGACGGTCGCTGCTCTCGGAGCAAATGTTCTGAAATTAAAGCCATGTATTGAAGTCAGCACGGAAGACGGCAGTATGAATGTGGGAAAGAAATATCGTGGAACGCTTGATAAAGTTCTTGTGAAATATGTAAAAGACAAACTTGCTGCTTATCCGGATATCGATCCATCTCTGATCTTTATCACGCACTCAGGGATTGCCCCTGAATACATTGAACTTGTTAAGAATACGCTTGAAGAAACCATGCATTTTGATGAAATCCATATAACGAAAGCAAGCTGTACGATTTCCAGCCATTGTGGACCAAATACGCTTGGAATTTTATTTGAAACCTGCTAAGGAGGAGACGCCTATGACGAATACAAAACCAGTTTTTCATGGAAGTGATATTGAGAAAATCAGTGAGTATTATCATATCGACCAAAACAGTATTACAAACTTTGCCGGAAATGTAAATCCACTTGGACTTTCCCCTTCTGTTAAGGAAGCTGTTGCGGCTCATGTGGATCTCTTTTCTTCTTATCCTGACCGAGATTATAAATCGCTTCGCAACACAATCGCTGAGTACTGCGATGTTCCTGCTGATTTCATCCTGCCGGGCAACGGTTCAAGCGAACTGATTTCACTTTTGATTGAAACAAGAGCACCGAAACGCACTCTGATTCTTGGTCCAACCTATTCTGAATACTCCAGAGAACTTTCTTTCTCCGGAAGTACACAGGACTATTATCATCTTCAGGAAGCGGAAGATTTTGAATTAGATGTAGAAGATCTTTGCCGGACTTTGTTAAATGGATATGATTTTCTGATTCTCTGCAATCCGAACAATCCGACTTCTTCTGCCATCTTAAAAGATGAAATGCGTGCATTGCTTTCCTTCTGTGCAAACCGCGATATCTTTGTCATGATTGATGAAACGTATGTAGAATTTGCACCTTCCGTTCAGGAAGTAACCGCTGTTCCATACACGAAAGAATTCTCTAATCTCATGGTACTGCGCGGTGTATCAAAATTCTATGCAGCTCCGGGAATGCGTTTTGGATACGGCATTACCGGAAATAAAGAATTCTTATCTCAGATGAAAGAAAAGCAGATTCCATGGTCCTTAAACAGCCTTGGAGCATATGCCGGCGAGCAGATGTTCAAAGACACTTCCTACATCCGTCAGACACGCTCATTAATCCTGGCGGAACGTGATCGGATGTTTCTTGAATTAAAAAAGATGTCTTCTTTCAAGGTTTATTTTCCATATGGGAACTTTATCCTTGTGAAGATTTTAAAGCCAGA
>ERZ827197.741-NODE-741-length-34225-cov-4.273924_pt1 | contig 34225 bp, 24 predicted proteins | sample MGYA00519867_ERZ827197 | MGnify/ENA primary metagenome ERZ827197 (study PRJEB31778, sample SAMEA3449278) | human gut metagenome | biome: human gut; feature: human-associated habitat; material: faeces | place: United Kingdom | collected 2010/2012 ...
TGCGCCAAGTGTCAGCATCATTGTGCCGAAGGTGTGACGTGAACAGTGGAAACTGATGTGCTTCTCTACACCTGCTGCCTCTGCCCATTTGCGAAGGGCTCTGCCTATGACGGTCTGAGTAGTTGGTATATCAAAGAAGGGAGTTGTTATTCCCTTTGGTTTTGGTAACCAACGCTTTGCCTCTTCAGAGAGTGGGATGATGACAGGCTTCTCCGTCTTCTGCATTTCCATGTCAATATACTCGCCCTTGCCGTCAGGAGTCTTGAAAATGTGAATCGGTGCAAGTTTGTACATATCACTGAGTCGCAATCCAGTGAAACAAGCAAAGATGAAGGCTTGCTTGACCTCTGGGCGGTAACTGTCGGTTGCCATGAGGGCTTTAAGTTCCTCAATGGTAAGGTATTCCTTCTTGCCATCCTTTGGCTGAATGCGCTCCTTGGCATCCAGTTCCTTCATTGGATTGTTTCGGATAATACCTTGACGGACAGCATTGTTGAGAGTAGTCGAGAACATGCCGAGGTAACGGCTTGCCGTGTTCTGGCTGATAGGTCTTGGCTCAATGTACTTGCAGTGTGAGTTTGGGAAGGTGCGAAGGAACTTCACATACCCACGGCAGAAATCAGCATTGACCTCTTCAAGGGTGATGAAGGTCTGATTGGACTCTTCAAGATATTTCTCCACGGTGTGAAGCATTTCAACACGACAATGGAGGGTTGACTTCTTGGTGCTGACTCCACCTTCACAATACTTCTTGATCCATCCTGTCAAGAGTTGTGAACCCTGCTTGACGGTTTCCCAGTCTTGCACTCCGTGACCATGGAGAGCCTTGATGCGCTCTGCCTTGATACGTTCTGCGAGTGCCATCGTTTCCTTGTTCTGCTCCTTGCAGAGTGGATTGACCTCAGGAATGATATAGAGTTTCAGATACTCATACTTTCTGACTCCCTTCCAGTAGATGTCAAGATAGATACTCTTGTTGCCATCTGCGAGAGGTTTGAGACGAATCTTAATCGGCTCCTTCAGTTTGACTTGTTTCTTTGGTCTTGCCATGCTTGTTTATATTTTATTTTGGTAATTTACTCCCGAAAGAAGGGAAAATGAATTTTGCAGAGGGTCTGCGAGGGTTGGGCTTTTCGGATGCTGATATATCGTTTCTGCATCGTGATTATGCCTTTGAAAGCATGTGCAAAGATATGAAAATCAAGCCATATATGAGAAACAAATCAGAAACAAAAATCATTTTATTATATCTTTTTAAGAGTCGGTTGAGCAAGAATCGGAAAAATCAAAAAATCGCTTATTCGCTTGATACTAAGCACTTTATTTGTCACTTCCTTTCTTATCCTTTCCAACCAATTTTGGAGGACTAAGATATTTTTCACATCCTGCTCTTCGTTGTTCATGGCGATGTAAACGGAGATGGCGCCGATAATGGCGACTACACCGGCGATGGCATAGCAGAGCTTGACCATGACTGGTACATACTTGACAATTTCCTCCGCCACGGTAGATAGTGCGGTAGTACCGGCTGAATAGTCGCCGGCCGTACTCTGGGCCATTGCCGTGGTACCAGAGAACAAAGTGAGTGCAAGCATCTTCACTTTGGTGGAAACACCTTGGATGAATCCTTTTGCCTTTCGGCACATTTGTTTTACTTTCTGAAACATACTTGATCGTTTTTGAGTTAATATTTATGTATTGGATTGTTAAACAGCCTTATATGCGATAACCGAAAAATGCCGGAAGTACGATGGAGGCCCCGATGATGAACAGGCACGCGCCAAGCAGCGATAAAAAGGATTTGACGATGCCGTCCTCTCCAGTGTTCATCTTGATGTAGATCTGGAAGGCGGACACGATGACCAGAACGGATGCGATGGAGTAGCATATATACAGGACATACAGCATCATCGTGACCACGAAGTCGTGCATCGTGGCCAGCGCATCCGCTCCCCAGCTGTAGTTCACGCTGCCGCTCTTGGCGAAAGCCGCATAGGGTACAAGAATTAACAGGCATACTATCTTTTGCTTAATCGACATGCTACAATTTGTCTTTAATTGGTTTCCAGGCCATCTCCGGACGATTTTCCAGTTTGCCCCTGGAAAGCATCGCCTTGTACATTTCATCTGCACTGAAGCCATCAGACAGGTAGGGCGTGGTTTCCTCCATCTTTTCCTCCGCCTTGGCTTTGAGACGCTCCAGTCTTTCTTCCGGGGTCTCCTTTGTCTCCGGCTTTTTGTCCGCCGGCTTCTGGTCGGTGGCAGAATCGCCGCCTGATGCTGTTTCAGTATCGTATTGCTCGTTGCCGACACGGAACCCGGTTTCACTCTCGCTCACGGCAACACTCTCTTCGTCCTCAAGTGTGCCGAGGTCGAAAACTTCCTCCTCTGTCTTGCCGGTTCTCCTTTTTCCATAGAGATCCTGCATAATGATGACCGCGTAATAAATGAGGTACGCGACCGTCAGAACAATGGCAAAAATGAAATATGATCTCATATCTTTTAGTATGGATATTGAATTTTGTATTAGTTTGATTTCACAAATAAAAAAGGAGAATTTCGAACTACGAAATAATTGTGTATTAAACGGATGTTTTCTTTACAAGATTTATATCGATTTTGAAAATCGTACTATAAAATCGTACTATATCGCCTTAATGAACGGGAAAAATGAAGAAGTCAGGGCATAAAAAAAGCCCTCCGTTCAGGAGGGCTTCCATTGGCAGATTCGCTTTTTTTTAGGTCAGCGTTTCTTGCCTCGCAAGCAATCATTCAGATCCTTGTATTCGCTATATCGGACAGCTTCGTTGCTGACCCGTTCGCCGTATAGTCCGGCTATGGTTTCCACGGTCTTTTGCCCGGCAAGGTCGTTGTCGAGATAACAATGTATATGCAGGTATCTCTGCAGGTACATCAATGCCTTTTTCAGGTTGTTTACGGAGTTCATGACAAGGTAGTCGCAAGGCTGGTCTATACAAATGGTCCAGTTGCATGACTGCTTCAATGTCAGGTAAGACAGAAAGTCCATGAACCCCTCGAACACGCAGACCCGTTCCTGTATCTCTCCGCACTGATGTCCGATCAGGGAGATGTCCTTGTTCTTGATACATCCTTTATAATAGGCGTTGCGCATTTCATATCCGCCCGAAACATTACCGAACGCGAGGGCAAAATAATGCCGGTCACGCAATTCATAATGGATTTCCTTGCAGAACATACGTCCTATGTCAGCATCTATTTTCCGGGACTGAAGGTAAGAGTATAACGCGTGATGCCGTAACGGGACGACAATCAGATTTTTCATATCCGATTCCACGGGACGGGGCGGAAGAGCCTGGAAACGGACTTTCGGCAAAGGCATATCGCTGGAATGCCGCCCGATGTATGCCAGTACCTCGCTTACACTTTCAGTCTGGTAAAGGTATTTACCCAATTCCACGAGGTCGCCTCCGGTGGCCGCCCCAAAATCATACCATTCGTTCAACCGGTCATTGACCTTGAACGACGGCGACTGCTCATCCCTTAACGGCGAGAGATACCAGTACTGATCCGATTTAACGTATTGCGCATGGTGGCCGAGCTGCGCCAGGAAGTCCACTATGCGTACCTGTTTTGCTTCTTCTATAGTCATGGCTGTTTTCTTTCACTTGTTCACACGGAAATGGTTTAGTTTAGTTTTATTCCCTATATATATACATACTAAAGTAAACTGATATATGCCCGCGCCCGGCTTCATTCTTCATCAAAAAGCCTTGCTTCCGCGGGGGTCATGTCATAGTAGAACAGCTTGTCCTGCTTGACAACAAGTTTAAGGTTGTCCGTCAGGTACTGCAGCAGTTTTATCATGACACTGCGGCCACGTTTGAAGCCTATGTTTTCATAAGAGGCGATCAGACGTTGCAGTACATTCTCAAAGCCCCTGATGGGTTTGCCGTCAAAGGCAGCGGAAAGGGCTTCCCGGTGCTGCTCGATGCTCAGCTCCGTAAAGCTTGTCCGTTGCCTGGGCTTCGGGGTGTCACCGAACGTGTGCCCTTCGGCGATGACCGGGAGCCCGTTGTCGTCCACGGTGAACGCGAAGGGTTTGAACTCCTTTTCCCGGATATGCAGGGCATGGACTTCACTGACAGACGGATTCTCGTTGCATTTGCTGATGACCAGTACTGTTTCCGCCTTGTTGCTCATCTCCGTACCGATATGGCCTCGTACATTGTTGTCCCCTTTGTTCAGGTGCAGCACGCAATGGATATGCAGGTCGTAACGAGAGGACCATTCCATCATTTTGTTGATTACCTCCACCGATTCGCTGGTGTTGTTGATGTCCAGCATAAGATCGCGGATACCGTCAATGATAACCAGCCCGTAACCTTTACCCTGACGCAGGGCATAGTCTATCACACTTATACGGACTGTCGGAGAATACTCCCGCAGGCAGATGAAATCAAGGTTCTCGCTGTCTGCTGTGGTAGGAAGCCCGGCCAGACGCAGAATACGTTCCAGCACCGTGTGACAATGATAGCGGCTCTGCTCGGTATCGACATACAGGATCCGGCGTTTGCCTTCCGGCAGATGCGCCCGGTAGTTCAGCACCTGCTTACCTGCCAGGGAAGCGGCGACAAGGGCGGAGACATTGAATGTCTTCTTGGATTTTGCCTTGCCGGTCGATGCACTGAAATTGCCGAGAGTCGCTATGGTCGAATTGTCAATCCAGATAATTTGCGGCGGGGTCTCGTATGTATCCATCGCCTTGATTTGGGAAGCTGAAAGAATATCTGACAGACGGGTCTCTTCCAATCCCATTCCCGTCTTCTGGTCAGTTCTTCTTTCGTTTTCCATGGCGTTTCTCATTTAAGAAGGGTTGTACTGCTGCCGCCTCGTGTGCCATCCGCGTGGCATCATCGACGGCAAGTTCATGATTCTGCAGGAGCCATTCGTCCAGTTCCTCCTTGGCAAAGTAGATCATCTTGCCGCGAGGCTTGTAGTGAGGAATCTCCTTGTTGGCCGTAAGTTTATACAGCATACTTTCTGATACCCCGATGTACATGCAGGCTTCCGAAAAAGTAAAGACCTTTTTGGTCGCGTAAATGTTCTTTTCCAGCAATTCCACCCGTTCCAGAAAGCTCTCGACCGGTTCCAATTTCCGGATAATCGCTTCAAGGGCCGTGAGCCGTTCGCTCAACCTTTCCATGAATGTCAATCTGTTGGACATATTATTCGTGATTAAATTAGACAATAAGAGATGCACCTCTGTTTGTAACGCGTTGTATACAGAGGCAAAGGTAGAGTGTGAATATCTAAAAGCATTGGATGACAGTATGATACCGGTTTGGTAGCATATCAGTTATCATACTTTTGCTTTTCACATGGTTGACTTCTTAGCACTTCCTTTCATTCCTTCAGTTGGCTTACAAACTTTCTGATATTGTAAGCGGTTGAAGTCATTTTGTTCCTGACCAACGAAAGCGTGGTGGATATGCTCGTTGCGGATATGAAGTGCGAGCCGTCCTTGGATTGCAGGAAACGCCCTCTTTCGAGGACTGATTGCCAGTAAGGCTGAATGAATGAATTCTCAAGAAGGGCATCGAACAGGATAGCCACACGGCGCACGCTGTTCACCCGAAGACAGAAACCTATCTTGCAGGAGAAGAGAGATTCCATGTCGTCAATAGTTACGGGAGAACAGAACAGATGATAAGTATTGGCGCAAGAAACGATACCGGCCAGTTGTTTGCGCGAAAGACTGCAGTCAAAAGAAAGAAATGAAAACTTTGCCGGATTACAATCGGAAGATGCCAGTTCCGATGTGTCATACTTCCGCTTTAGTTCCATGCACTCCTCGAAAGAGAGGCTCGGGGCGGAAAAAAGCGGTTGGATAAGGTAGGGGCAGTCGGTCAGCAGTCCCTTGACGATGTGGATGTTCATTTCGTGGCAGTTCCGACAGACCGCGTTATCGCAGTCAATATACCGGTGACTGTTCACAAAATCCTCCACATAACGGCGATACTGTTTGCCGTGGATTTTGACCTCCTGGAGATAAACTGTTTTTGCTTCGGTAAGCAGGGCGAAAAGTTCTTCCGCCACGTCCTGTGCCGATTCAATGTGATGCGGGTGTTTGCTCCCCTCAAAAAGAGAGAAGGCCTTTGTCAGCTCTTGTCATGTCGATTTACATTTTATTGGTTTATAATAATATATCATCATAAAGGTATCGTTTTTCGATTGTATCTGCAATCGATGACGCCCTTAAAATATCTACTTGTAAATTTGACATGATATGGTATATCATTGGTCACTCAAACAATCCGTTGACCAGGTTGACCGCATCATCCTTTTTCTGGTTGATGATTTTGGCGTACACCTGTGTCATTTTCACGTCAGCATGGCCGAGCAGCTTGGATGTCGTATATAAGTCTGCTCCGAGTGTCAGCATCATCGTCGCGAACGTGTGCCGCGCCGTATGGAATGTAAAACGCTTGTTTATTCCCGCCGCTTTTGCCCATGGTTTGATAAGAATATTGACCATTGCTGGGGACGGCAGGTCAAACACATGGTCATCAGGAGTTTTGTCTCCACGCGCAGGCATCCACTTCAACGCTTCCGGGGAAAGCGGAAGATAAATCGGTTCCTTGGTTTTCTGCATTGAAACCGACAGACGGTATTGTCCACGATCAACGAATACATCTTTCCATTGCAACTTGATTATATCACTGATTCGCAGACCGCAGAAACAAGAGAACAGATAGGCACCTTTCACGGATTCATTTTTCATCGGGGTTGCGATCAATGCACGCACCTCTTCAATGGTCATGTATGACCGTTTGCTTTCAGGCAGACGGATCTTTTCCGACTTGCTGATTTTCGTGAAAGGATTGGACTTGATGATCTCGGCCCTGACAGCCGCATTCAAGGCTCCGTTCAATACCCGGTAATAAGTATGCAGTGTGTAATTCGACACTCGTTTGCCTCTGGAACGGTATTCGGACTGAAGGTAGTCAAGATAATTCTGGCAGAATGTCTTGTCTATTTGATCCATCAACATACGTTCTCCCGCATAATCCTTCAAGATGCGTATAGTGATGTCAATTTGATAACCGTCCTTTTTGCCACGCTTGGCCTGGTTCTCCTTGTAGGTATTCATCCAGTCAAGCAGGTAAACTCTCTCTTTGGTTTCTATACCGGCCTCGCCGTTGGTCAGCTCGATAATACGTTTGGACTTGATGGCATTGGCGGCATTCATAGTCGCCTGATTCTGCCGACGGGCATTGTTATCCGTTTCCGGAATGAGATACAACTTAAGATATTCGTATGTTCGTTTTCCGAAACGGTATATATCAAGATACAGACTTTGGCTTCCATCTGCCAGCTTCTTTGTCCGAAGGCGGACAGGCTCTTTTACTTTTGTAGGCTTCTTTACTCGTGGCATAGTTCCTCCTTGCTTTACTCGTTATTTCTGCCACAAAGGTAGAAAGAATAATCCGAATTAAGGAACAAATAAGAAACAAAAATGTACCCAAAAAGAGCCAAACAACAATAATTAAGTAAAACAAGAGAAGATACAGATATAGTGTAATCACTTATTATACAGTATATTTATTTTTATTTAATTGGCTTTTATTTTCTATTCCAATCTATACTATCTAAATCTGATAAATTTATATATCTATAGGGATAAATGCTGAGAATTGTACAAAAGACGCAGGAACAGCCCCCCAATTGTATATCCTCAATCAAAATTAAATAGATATGACCAATGAAAACATGGATAGTCTTGTTCCAGCATTTAAAATTTCAAATCTGACAACCATTTTTAGAGATAGTCAAAATACTCACTTTCCACCATACCAATATCAATAAATCGATGTAATTCGCAAATACTATTGTAAATTGTATTATTTGAATAATACTTAGTTGAAATATATTCATTACATTTGCAATATATTGAGAAATAATCATCACCAAAATGGAAACGATGAAGGATATAAATCGAATTAAAGTAGTACTCGTTGAAAAGAAACGAACCAACAAGTGGTTGGCTGAGCAACTCGGAAAGGATCCGGCTACAGTGTCGAAATGGTGTACAAATACATCACAGCCAGGTCTAGAAACTCTGTTGCAAATAGCCAATGTCCTTGATGTAGATGTGAAAGATTTGCTTAATTCTACAAAAGAAAACAAAATGCATCTTACGGTTCCGACAAATTATACAATGTAATTATTAAGACATTATGCCCAAAAATAAGAATACGGAATATAGGTTTATGATCTTAGACAGATGCTTTAGCGATTTTCGTCATAAATACAGTATCGAAGAACTATTGGAAAAAGTCAACGATAAACTTTATGATGCAAATGGTTGTGCGTCTATGATAAAGGAACGACAGTTACGAGGTGATTTTAATGCTATTCGTAAGATGCTCCCTAACGACATATACCTTGAAGCAATTCCTTATGATGGCAAAAAATGTTACTACCGTTATTCAGAACCTGACTTCTCTATATACAAGAATGAACTTTCAGTAGCTGAGGTACAGAACCTCCGTTCTACCATTGAGATGCTAAGTAAATACAGAGGTTTGCCTTCTAATGGTTGGCTGGAAGAGGTTATTTCAAATCTTGAAATTAGATTTGGCGTTAAAAACAATGCAGAAAATCTTGTTTCATTTGGACAGAATGAAAAGTTAAAAGGAATTGAATATCTCTCTGGGATAATAGATGCTACCATCAGCCATCAGCCTTTAGATATTGAGTATATTTCTACTAACGGCAACTATCATCAACATACATTACATCCATATTTTGTAAAACAATATAACGGAAGATGGTTTCTGTTTGGACTTGATGAAAAAGAAGACAGAATCAAAAGCCTCGCTTTTGATCGCATTCAAGGTATGGCAAATAGTAATTGTGTATTTCGAAAAAACGAAAAGATTGACTTCAACACATATTTCGATAATGTGGTTGGTGTAACAGTACCTTATGAAGGAGAGTCCAAGTTGGAAGAATTTCAGTTGAAATTTTCGCCAAGGCGTTTCAAATATGTAACCTCAAAGCCTATTCATAATTCACAGAAAATTATAAGCGAAGAGGATTGTATAATTTCACTCCAGCTATATCACACATTAGAATTGGAGCAACAGATTTTCTCGTTTGGGCCAGATGTCGAAGTAATCTCTCCTTCGTGGTTTAGAAGGGCTTATGCTAAAAAAATAGCAGACTGCATGAAAAAATATTTTTCTATGCAGGACCTTTGCATAGCTAGTAATGACCTTTGCAGTGTCAAATGAAACCACTATTAAAGTTTAACTCTAAAATTTCAAAACAATGACACAGTTTGCAAGACTTTCTGCTAAAGCTCAAAATATAGTAAACATTTTTTTCGACAGCATTTGGAATAAAGGTTTCACCAATAACCCTTCAATGATATTGGGGGCAAGCCTTTACGCCATTAATCCTGATGCCAAATCTACGGTTGTAGAAGAATTGGATAAATACATTGTTGATTTGAAAGAAGAATTATCTTCTGAACAAATTGACATTCTAAAGAACGAATACACTAATGTCATTCTTTCTTGCTTTGATCAAGATTCAGAGAATTTCTCTAGCAATAGAGTAAATCAATTTACGCCATCAGGGTTAGTCGACTTATGTCTGAAAATAGCTGAATGTAGGCCTAATAGCGAGGTGTATTTACCTTATAATGGGACTGGAGAATTTTCTCGTAAATTGATTAGTTGCAAGTGTGAAGGCTATGAGCAAAGCATTATCAACTGGGCAATATCAGAAGTTGTTAATTCCGCGGTTGGAGTTAAATGTAATATTGAGTGTGTTGCATTCCCGATAGCAATGACTGCTAAGGAGTATGATTATATATTTACGTGTCCCCCATTTGCTCAGAGACGAGAAGTAATAAGTAGCTTAATTCATCTCGTAGAGACTAATCTTAAAAAAGATGGTGAACTTTACGCAATATTACCTTTTGATGTTTGTACTACTCCCAGCGGAGGGCAAGGTTTTGATTTTAGAAAAACAGCAGCAGACTTAAATGTAAGTATTGCTGTTTTAGCTTTACCTACAGAGACCTTCCAACCATACACGGGAATCAAGACTTGCCTAATCCATATCAAAAAAGATGAATTAGGAAATGTTATCCTTGCTGATTTTAGCAGTTCAACATTTGTATCAAGGACAAATGTCGTAGGCCGTAAGAGATATACGCTTAAAACTGAAAGCATCATAGAATCGTTGAAAGAATGTGATGAAAAATTAGTTTGGTGCGGAAAGTATTCTGACCTGACAGGTTCGCTATCTCTTTCTCCCAATAGATATTTACCTATAATCAGCACTCCTATACTTGCTAATAGTGAAAAGTTGGTCAAATTAGGTGAGTTGATAGAACGAGTTCCTGCTACAAGGCTAGCTGTTAAAGCAGTTAAACCATTCGTAGGTAACAGAGAGTTATTTGACGATTATCTCAATTGCATATTATCTGCAGATAATACTCTTGCTAGTGTTAAAGAAACCAATAGTGTCATAGATCAAGACTGTCTTTTGATTGGATTTATCGGGGGGAAAGTTAAGGTTGCAAGATTGAAAAATGCTACCCAAACTAATTCTGTTTCTTTGAGAAGTGAAATTTTCCCTGTTAAGATTGCATCAAGTATCATAACAGAGGATTATCTGTTGCGCTCACTATTGTGCGATTATTCCCAAGAACAAATTGTCAAACTATCAACTGGCAGTGTAATAAGTCGTATTTCTTTCAGGGATTTATGCGATATACTTATTAAAGTCCCGTCATTGGAGGAGCAGGAAAAAGCATGTTATAATGATGCGCATGCAGGCATTAAAGAAGCCGACATTAAGCTCCAAAAGGCATATGAAGACTTCCGCAAGGATGTTCATATGAAGAAACACGCCATTGGACAGACATTGGCAAATTTCAAGAACTGGTGGAGGTTATTAGAGCAGGTAAGAAAAGATGGCAACGGTATTATTGACGATAATGCCACAATAGGCCGCATTCATAAGGTCTCAGTTAAGGAAATTTTTGAGAATTTAGACACTACGATATCAAAACTTTCTACGCAGCTTAACAAATTTGATACAGGTTATGGTTTGCTCAAAGAAGATATTGCGTTGACTGATTTCATTGAAAATTATATTCTGGGAAATAGAAGCCCCCTATTTAGATACGAGTATAACTCAGCTGATCATCGTAGTATTGAGGATATACCTGAGGTGGACTTTGATGAAAATCAAAATGGTCAACTTACCGGTAATTTTTCTCTTAGAAAAGGTGAACCTATTGAATATATAAGGTTTCCAAAGGAAGCTCTTACTACTATTTTCAATAATATCGTAAGTAATGCGTGTGCTCACGGATTTGCAAATAGAGAGGATGCCGATAATATCATAAAAATTGAGATTGGTACAGAAGGATCGGACTACATCGTTTCAATATCAAATAACGGCAAACCGTTAGTTCCTCAAATGAGTTGCAGCGACATAACAGTTTATGGTCAGACGTCTGGCAATTCTAATACTCATTTTGGAATTGGAGGATACGAAATCAAAAAACTCATGGAAGAGTTTGGTGATAAATTAGAGATTATTTCAGAACCTGAAAATGAGTTTACTGTAACTTACAGGCTCATTTTCCATGATACTAACATAGATTCGTCTTTTGAATTATGAGAGAGGAGATGTTTTATAAAGTACTTTGGGTAGAAGATGACCTTAGTATTATACGAGGTTATCAAATTACTGCCGAATCAAAAGATATAGAGCTTGATGTGGCAACGAATTGGGAGGAAGCGGAGGAAAAACTACGCATTAATTTCAATGAGTATTCAGCTATCATCTTGGATGCTCAATGTAAAATAAAAAAAGCAGATACGGTAGCATCTAAGCTGTTCTTAGGTCATGTTTCCGTCCGCATATCAAGGATCTTCGGGGAAAAACATAAATTCATACCTTGGTATGTCCTTTCTGCTGGTACTATGGATGATTTCAACATTGTCTTGGAATTGATTAATACCGAAGAAAGACAAAACTTTGATTCATTATGGGGACCAATGAGATACATCAAAGCCAAAGATGAAGAAATTGATGGTAAAAAGGTCGCACAAGAAGAAATATTGTTTGATAATATTAGACAAGTCGCTTCATCAACTGGTATAAATACCGTATTGTTTAGGCATTCTGATGTATTCAAACATCTTGGCGAAGGACGTGTTTTTGGCTATATAAAAGCACGCACCTATATGTTGAAGATGCTTTCTGCGCTTTACTATCCGGAAGATAACTTAAACTTTGTATATGAGGGCAATCCTCTTCGTAAGGTAATAGAATATCTTTTTCGTGGTGCAAACAAATTCGGTCTTCTCCCTGACGATTTTTTTGATGCTAATGGTCATATTGTATTGTTAGATGCCAGCCGATTTATGGCCGGCTTGGATACAAACGTATATGAAGGACGCACATTAAAACATAAAATAAGATTTGGAAATCCAGGAATTGGAAAAGACGGCGCTGGAGGTGATTGCATTTTCAATCAGGAAATAGCCATGTTCGTCAGAAACATCTTAAATTTCTCAAGTTCTGATTCACATACCAATGAGGATGACCCATACGTAATAGAGGAAGAAAAGAAAGAAATTTTCTTTGGTTACGTACTTCAATTATGCCATGTGATTAAATGGCTTGGCGAGTATATTAACTCTAATCCAAACATTGAACTGAACAAAACGAAGATAAAAATCATTCCATTGCCAACCAACAATACAACTATAACAGGTACAGGAAAGCAAGAAGCTGTTAAGTCCGTGGAAGAAAAGGTTGCAGAGATTCCTTCTATTGACTCTTTGATTGGAACAGAATGCAATATTATGTATAACAGAGACGGGAAGTTGGTATGTGGGCCATATTGCAAATTAGAATCTAAATACAGCTCCATGTTGGGAAAGAAAGTGATTCTAAAGAATATCATTCAAAATGATGGTAAAGATAAAATAGAATTACCTTATATAGTAACAGAAATAGAAATTGTACAATAATATATGATAACAGGAGAAAAGAAACAACAGGTAGATAATATATGGCAGATATTCTGGAATAGTGGGTTCACTCAGCCATCAGCTATTTTTGAACAGATTACTTATTTGCTCTTTATGAAAATGCTTGATGAGAAGCAATTGGAAAAGGAATCCATTGCAAATCTCACCGGTGACAAGTTACTGAATCCTACGTTTCCTTAAGGAGATTGGCACAATCCGTCAACAGACCAAGATGTTCCATACAACGAACTTCGTTGGCATGTATTCAAAGAGTTTAAGCCATCACACATGTTGAATCGGGTGCGAAATGATGTGTTTATTTTCTTGCGTAGTATCGGAGGAACAGGAAGCGCATATAGCAAGGCTATGGAAGATACAGTATTCCAAATTACCAATGCCCGTCTCCTGTCGCGTGTAGTAGAGGGTATCGAGGAACTTGCATCTGATGGTGCGGACATGATGGGCGATGTATACGAATATATGTTGGGCAAGATGGCAGCATCGGGAACTAACGGACAATTCCGCACTCCCAGACATATCATCCGTATGATGGTCGAGCTTATGAAGCCGACGCTCGACGATATAGTCTGTGATCCTGCTATGGGGTCAGCCGGATTCATCATGGAAGCAGCGAAATACATTCAAGAACATCAGAGCGATGAACTTTTGAATATTGAAACGATGAACCGTTTCCGTAGTGAAATCTTCCATGGCTCGGATTCTGATGCCTCAATGATGCGCATTGGATGTATGAACATGATGCTTCATGATGTGGATGAGCCCCAACTATACTATCGTAATTCTCTTTCGGATGAAAACAACGACACAAATAAGTATACTTTGTGTCTTGCCAATCCCCCATTTGCCGGAAGTCTCGACCAAGATGATATTGCCCCTTCACTGCGTGCAGCTGTCAAGACAAAAAAGACAGAGCTTTTATTTCTTGCGCTAATGATGCGAATGCTTCAGGCTGGTGGCCGTTGTGCCTCCATTGTTCCTGACACGGTACTAACGGGTGACGCCCAAGCCTATAAAACCATTCGTACAGCATTGGTTGATGACAACTGCCTGCAAGCCGTTATCACGATGCCAAGCGGAGTATTCCAGCCTTACAGTGGTGTTTCCACAGCTATCATCATCTTTACCAAGACAGGGACAGGCGGCACTGACAAGGTATGGTTCTACGATATGCGTGCAGATGGTTTTTCCCTTACGACACAACGCACACCAATGCCTGAACAAAATGACATACCTGATATTATCAGTAGATTTCACAATCTTAGTGGAGAAGCTGAACGCACTCTCAAAGAACAGTCCTTCTTTGTACCAGTTAAAAAGATACGTGAGAATGGCTACGACCTAAGCTATAAACGCTACCATGTGGTAGAACGTGACGCTATCGTTTATGATGCACCGGAAGTGATTATTAAGCGAATGAAAAAGCGTCAAGAGAAAATTGATGCAGCATTTGAGGAGTTTCAGAAACTGTTAAATTCGTAAGGCTATGAAAGTGGATAAATCGAAATGGGGACGTAAGACCCTTAAAGATATTGGCACAATTGTTTCTGGTGCAACACCACGCACCGATGATCCTCTAAATTGGGGTGACAAATATAATTGGGTCACTCCGGCAGAATTAAAAGGAGAGAAATATATAGGCAGGACTCAAAAGCAAATAACCGACCACGCATTAAGTAAAACGAAATTAACACTGATGCCCCCCGGAACAGTATTGTTATCTTCAAGGGCTCCCATCGGAAAAGTTGCTACAACAACTGAGCCAATGTACTGCAATCAAGGTTTCAAGAATATTGTTTGTGGAAACAAGTTTTTTAATGGATTTCTTTATTATTATCTCATTGCCAACCAAAAGGAACTAAATCGCAGAGGTAATGGTGTGACATTTAAAGAAATCTCTAAAAAAAATGTAGAAGCATTTCCTGTCATAGTACCTTCTTTATATGAGCAACAAGCAATAGCAACTGAATTGGATACAGTGCAAGAGATGATTGACGGCTACAAAGCGCAGATAGCCGACCTTGATACCCTAGCACAACCTATCTTCCTTGATATGTTTGGAGACCCAGTACATAATGAAAATAGTTTTCCTATATGTACAGTGGGAGATATTTACGAATTCAGATACGGACAAGGGAATAATATACCAGAGAGCAAAGGTAATTATCCTTGCTATGGAAGTAACGGCATAGTCGGATATCATATAGATTTCAACAGCGAAGATGCTCCTATTATAGGTCATATAGGAGCATATGCAGGTATAGTTAATTGGGGAAAAGGTAAGCATTTTGTCACTTATAATGGTGTTAGGTGTATATTAAAAAGGAACGACATCAATCCTATTTATGGTTTTTTCTTGCTAAGAAATCAGAATTATAGAAACCAGACTAGAGGAGGGGCACAACCTTTTGTTTCTTATGATATATTAGAGGCTCCTAAAACATTTATTCCTCCTCTTCCTCTTCAGCAACAATTTGCAGAAAGAGTCGAATCAATCGAGCGACAGAAAGAACTTATCTGCCAACAATTGACCGATGCAGAGCAACTAATGGCTGAACGTATGCAGTATTATTTTAGTTAGTATGATTATGAGGAACTTTGATATAATAAAAGACATTAGCGGATTAGTCACACTATACAAATATTGTGCAACCGCTGAGGAATTTCAAATTGCCAACCCATTGATTTCGGCTCAAAATGCCCGACTTGCACTAGAGTCGATAGTCAAGACTATCTACAAGCTTAAAAATTGGCAAATTGGAGAAAGGACATCACTGTTAACACTTACGACCGATGAGCGGTTTAAGGAGTTTATAGATAGTCCCGAACTCATGAAGCGAATACATTACGTTCGCAAAATAGGCAATAACGCTGCTCATGTGGGAGGTGATGCCGGATATGTAGGACGCAAGGAATCTTTCTTTGCTGTCCTAAACTTGTATTATATCATAGGCTCAGTTTTACTGGCTTGGAAACTCATTGAGGAGTTACCCGATTTTAATAAAGACCTTATTCCTCAGGTTGCTACACCTGGTAGTTTAGCAGTAGTTCCTCAGCCAAATCAAGTTGCAGCAATGACCTCTGACGCAGCGCAGAGTACAGCTGAAACAGTAGAGGGAAAATCAACCGAGACACCACAAACGGTCAATGCTCAACCTATAGTAAACGATATTTCCGAAGCCGAAACCCGTAAACTTTATATCGATTTGCTTTTGCGTGAAGCAGGATGGAAGGTGTCGGAGAAAGACGGCGAGATTATCCCACGGCAAGCGTGTACGGAAATCGAAGTGCAAGGAATGCCAAATGAAAGTGGCATAGGGTATGCCGATTATGTTCTATTCGACACAAACGGTATTCCACTTGCCGTAGTAGAAGCCAAAAGGACAAGTGTGGATGCTGCCAAGGGACGTCATCAGGCAGAATTGTATGCTGATTGTCTCGCTTCAAAATATGCCTGTCCACGACCTGTTATTTATTACACTAACGGATTCGACACAAACATCATTGATGGCATAGGCTATCCATCACGTCCCGTAATGGGATTCCATACACTTGATGAGTTGCGCCGTCTGATTTCGCAACGAGGTAGGAATGATATAACAGACTTGACTATATCGGATAAGATAACCAATCGAAATTATCAAAAGCGAGTAATTGAGTCGGTTTGTCGTCATTACAACGACAAACACAGACGTGCATTGCTTGTTATGGCAACAGGAACTGGTAAAACCCGTGTCAGTATATCTTTGGTTGATGTACTTGTCCGTAATAACTGGATAAAGAATGTATTGTTCCTCGCCGATCGAATAGAGCTGGTCAATCAGGCAAAAAAGAATTATACTAAATTGCTCCCCAATATGACTGTCAGCTCATTGCGTGAGAGTGATGTTGATATTTCAGCCCGTATTCTTTTCTCTACCTACCAGACAATGATTGGGCATCTTGATAAAGATAACAAGACATTCTCTCTTGGGCGATTTGATCTGATTATCATTGATGAAGCACATAGAAGCGTGTTCGGCAAGTATGGCGCCATTTTTGATTATTTTGACAGATTGCTATTAGGACTCACTGCTACACCAAGAGATGAAGTAGATCGCTCAACATACGAATTGTTCGGCATGGAGCAAGGTGAACCTACTGACAGCTATGAATATGACGAAGCTGTGGCTGATGGTTATCTGAATCCATTCGTTCCCATCAAGGATAATTCACTTATCCTTACTGAGGGTATAGACCCGGAAAAGTTGACAGATGAAGAGCGGAAGCAGATTCAGGAGATATTTGAATATGAAAAAATGATGGCTGGTTTAGACCCCGGCGATCCTTACAGCCGAACTATCAGCGCTGCCGAGATTTTCAAATATATCTTCAATGCTGACACAGTTGACCATGTACTCCACCGACTTATGGAGGAAGGCATCCGTTTCAATGAAGGAACCATTGTAAGCAAAACAATAATATTTGCTTATAACCATAACCATGCGGTATTTATTGCAGAGCGTTTCAATGTATTGTATCCAGAGTTGGGGCCAGACTTCTGTAGAGTGATTGACAATTACGAAAAGTATTCTTCCGACCTTATCGACAAGTTTGACGACAAAGACAAACTTCCTCAAATAGCAGTGTCGGTTGATATGCTTGACACCGGTATTGATATTCCGGAGGTAGTGAATCTTGTATTCTTCAAACCTGTTCATTCAAAGATTAAGTTCTGGCAAATGATTGGTAGAGGAACGAGACTTTGTGAAAATCTTTTCGGTAATGGAGAAAACAAAAAAGAGTTTCTCATATTCGATTATTACCGCAATTTTGAGTATTTCGATATGAACCCAGAAGGCTCTCAACTTACAAAATCACAGTCGATAGTAACTACTCTATTCAAATTACGAACAGATATAAAGTTTGCATTACAAGACGGAAAGTATCAATCGGATGAAGCAGCAAAAGCGTTCCATGACGAGCTTACAGATATTCTAATAATACAAATATCAGAATTGAACAGAAATCGCATAGATGTACGCCAACAGCTTCGTTCGGTAGAAACTTATTCAAATATAGAGGCAATGAAATGTTTGTCTCTTGGCGATGTTATGGTTCTAAAAGACTCAATATCTCCATTGTTCAAAAATGCTACAGTTAATACTTCCGCACTGAAATTTGATGCGCTTGTTCTAAAATCTCAACTTGGCATCATTGATGAAAGTGTTAATGCAGCTTCCTCAGAAAGAAAGATTATAGATATTGCCACATACCTCAAAGAAAAGAAAGCATCTATCCCTCAGGTTATGGCAAAAATACCTGTGTTAGAAGAGGTAATTTCTGCACGATTTTGGGAATCCAAAAATATTGCATCATTAGAAAGGGTAAGACTTGAACTAAGAGAACTCCTTCAGTATCTGGAAGGAGATAACAATGGACAAATCTTTACTGTCAATATCAAAGATACATTTGAACAAGATAATACAGGAGTTAAAGTATCTCCTATCAGAACTTATCGCAGACGAGCAGAGGATTATTTGAAAGAACATTTATCGAATGATGCAGCATTGCAAAAAATATATCATCTTGAACCTCTTACCGAAACTGACATTTCGCGACTTGAACAAATCTTTTGGGAAGAACTTGGTTCTAAAGAGGAATTTGATGCTCAAACAAGGACGAAACCTTACCAACATAATGTAGCAGCCTTCATACGTTCTATCATTGGTGTAGAGCAGAACCAGGCACTGGAAAAATATCGTGCCTTGATTCATGGAGCAGAACTGACTCGTATGCAAGAAGAGTATTTGCGTACTCTAATCAGATATGTAAGCGAAAATGGAGACATCGCAACTGTGGTATTGCAACAACCACCGTTCAACAAGTTTACTGCCATCTTCCGAGATAGTCCTAAAGCGGTGATTGATTATGTGAAACTAATAAACCAAGTAATTGCAGCATAAAAAACGAGATAATATGGATAATCAACAACATATAAAACAATTTCCGCAATTTATTCAAAATAAGCCATGCGGTATAGATAAATTTGATGGTGGTTCACAAGAAAGGCTAGCAAAGACTATTGCACGTCATTTCTTCCAAAACGATGCATTGAAAAAAGAAAGCACATTGCCTCGAATTATCGGTATTGAAGGTGTATGGGGTTCAGGAAAGTCCAATGTTGTAAAAATGTTAGAAAAAGAATTAACAGAAGGATATTATTTCTTTGAGTATGATGCATGGGGACACCAAGAAGACTTACAACGTCGATCTATATTGGAATTATTAACAAGCAAACTCATTAGCGATAACATTTTGTCCGGTGATACAACCATAACTATTAAAGGTGGAGGTAAGAAATCTGTAACATGGTCAGAGAAACTTAAATATTTACTGGCTCGTAAAACTGAGACTGTAACAGAAAAGTACCCTCTCATAAGTAATGGTATGGTTGCGGCATTTTTAGTCGCAGTTTTAACTCCAATTTTCACATTCATTGCATATGCCGTAAAACCAGCAAATACTACATGGTGGTTCTCTTTATTATCCATCATAATAGCCTCATTACCTGTACTTATTGCATTAGCCATTTGGGGTTGGGCATATCACAAGGATCATAATAAGTATGGGTTAAGTTATTTGTTGGCAATTTATCAAGACAAAGTTGAAAATGATATATGTTATGAGACTCTAAGTGTAGATGAACCCACTGTATATGAATTTAAAACTTGGATGAAAGACATTTCTGATTTTATAAAAGAAAATAAAAAACCAAAATTGGTTCTTGTTTTTGATAATATGGATCGCCTTCCAGCAGAAAAAGTAAAGGAATTGTGGTCTTCTATCCATACATTCTTTGCAGATAGTGGCTTTGAAAATATTTGGGCTGTTATTCCTTTTGACGAGACGCATTTGGCCTGTGCATTTGGTGATAAATCGAAAGAAGAAACTAAACTACTAACCAAATATTTTATCAATAAAACTTTCCCAATTGTATATCGTGTTGCTCCTCCTGTTATAACAGACTATAGAAATGTATTTAATAAATTGTTTGTTGAAGCATTCGGAGAAGAAAGTGACTCAACTGAAACTATAAATAGAATATTCAGATTGGTCTATCCTAATGCCAATGTTAGAGAAATTATTTCATTTATCAATGAAATGGTCGCACTTTGTCAAGAATGGGGTAATGAAATTTCAATAATCAATATTGCTTTATTCTGCCTAAAAAAGACAGAAATCCTATCTAATCCTGTAGAACAAATTTTGTCAGGAAAGTACTTGAATGGAATTCAAACAATAATCAATAATGATTTACGCACTCAATGTGAAATTGCAGCTTTGGTATATGGTGTTGATATTGAACATGCTAAACAAATTCCACTAACAAAATATATTGAAGGTTGTATTAACGAAGAGGAAGATCACGATATAAATCAATATGCCGAATCCAACAAGCTATTTGATGTTGTGTTAGACGAAGTTGTAAAAGGTATGGACGATACCTTGATTAATAAAATAATACATTGCCTTCATACACTAACTCGAAAGAATGATGCTATTTTACATGTATGGCAACTAATAGCACAACGGAAATTAAAAGATACGCTTGAGAAACAATTATTCCCAGTTGAGTATCAAGAACTACTCTTACATTTAGATGCAGAAAATCAGTGTCATGTTATTGCTCAATTATATAAAAAGATTGTTCGTTTCAAAGAATTCAATGGTGGTGATTATTTTAAATCACTAAATGAAATAGAGCAATTCATTGAAGAAAAGAAATTAACATGTGATTTTGTATCATTGATTGAGCCAAAGGAAGTTGAGCCTAAAATATTTATTGATTACATTCGAGCTGCAAATGAAAGTAATATTTTCATTAGAAATAATATTACAGCAAAAGCTTATAACTATTATCAGGTTAAAACTGCATCAGCAGATTTTGATTCATATCTAGCAAATTTACTACCTGATAAATTTGAATATACAGACATTATAAGGACATTAAAAGATGATTCTAATTATTCCTTCACGATACTTTTACAAACAATAAAAGATTGTATTAGCAATAAAAAAGTGGATAAGAACAATGCGGGAGGTGTATTTACAACCTATCGCTTGTTGTCTTCTAATAATGATCTACCGCTGTCTGTAAGGTTGGATTCAAACTATATAAATCAATTGTATTCAGAGATCGAGACTAATAATCGCAATAATACAGAGTCGGGATATTATGATTTTGTCGCCATGCAATTGTCTCTAGGGCGTTCCGTTTCTTTAGTTAGTGACGGAAATATAAGACATGTAGCAGAAGTCATGGACTATTACGCAGATCACGGAGATATGCTGGTAAACTGTACAAGATGGAATATTCCACTATTAAATGATGTATTACAATACATGGTGAACCATAAATTAGGTTTTCGCTTATCACTTTCCGAAATACTACCTCAATATGAAAACATCAAGAATAGAATACATGTGACAGATGAAGCATTTATTGAACATTTGGCTGAATGGAATAATAATTTGGATGAACATATCAACAAAAATAATATTAAAAATGTAATTCCAAATGCATCTTTTTATAGTTTGACAACCCAGATAAGTAATTTACTGACTGACCATATTAATAAAATAGCCATCGAAGCTTTATCTGAAATTAATACTGAAACTCTATATGCTCAAAGGGCAAACTATTCTTCGGATTATTGGCTTGTTGCGACCAATCACTTATTAGCTCAAATCAGCTCTTTACCAGACAACCTAACAGAATTCGCTAAAAAGATTTTAGTAGACATATCTTCTGGAAGTCAATCGATTAATCCATTACCAGACCTCTTTGAGAAAATATTTGGAATGGTAGATCGGCGAAAAGTTAAATCTACAATAACGAATATTAGAAATGAATTTTGCAATGGTAAAGTATCAATTAATTCAACCAAATTCAAATTCTTCGAATCATGGCTTAGATTACATGGCAATTTGAATGGTCGAGCAGGAGAAGTTCTTGATAAAATTGTGAAGCCTATAATTACAGATTCCACTTGTCAATCATTGATTTTGCAAAACAAAAAATTTTATATTGATTTAATACATACGACTGGTGATGACGCTTATGAGCTAAAAAACAATTTAAAAGTTATCGTAAAACAAAATGTGAGCGAGCAATTCATCGAATTTGTCAATACCGTAATTACGAATGATGAAGTTAAAGATGCTAAATAAGCCAACCATATTCTAAATATATTGATTTATAATCATGGGTAAAACAGTAACGACATATCTAATTGATGGAGATCCTAAGGGGACTCAATATGCGTTTATCAGCAATAAGATTTGCCGGATATTTGTTGTGCCACGCTCTAATCTTGCATATCTTAATGAGCAAGAAAAACTACAAAAACCGGCATTCTATATTCTTATAGGCGAAGATGAGGCAACAAAACCACAGGCTTATATCGGCGAAACAGAAAACTTCAAAGAACGTGTCAAAGACCACGACAGCAAAAAGACTTTCTGGCAAAAGGCTCTTATCTTCGTATCAAAGGATGCAGATATGACTAAAGCTGATGTGCAATATTTGGAACATAAAGCAATTGCCGAAGCAAAGCAAACAAACGCTTTTGTGCTCAATGAAAACAAACAGATACCCAAAGCTCCTAATTTGCCAGAATATCAGCGTGATGCAATGGATGAGTTCTTCGAAGATGTTAAGTTCTTGGCATCGTTCATAGGTTGTAATATCTTTGAGTTAACTAAATTCCATGCAGAGCATTTGTTTTACACAAAAGGACGCGGATGTGATGCCAAAGGAATTTATGGTTCAAATGGGTTTACTGTTTTAAAAGGCAGCGTGATTGCTAAAACTTCTGTGCCCTCACTAAAGTGGGATAAAAAGCGTACTAATATAATGCACGAATATGCTGATTTCTCGGAAGGCAAGTTGGTAATGACTTCCGATAAGACTTTTGCAAGTCCAAGTACAGCTTCATCATTCTGCCTAGGTCGTCCATCTAATGGTTGGGCAGACTGGAAGGACAAAGAGGGTAACACATTGGATTCTGTTTATAGAAAACAATTAGAGTAATATATATTGTTCCCATGAGTAATATTCTATATAAATATCTTGATATCAATGGCGCAAAGTGCATGATTGGAAACCAAAATCTCCAATTCACTAATGCCTCTCAGCTAAACGACCCTTTCGATTGTCATCCTAAATTAATTGACTACTCAAATGTTCCGGAGAGTAACCTTCAAGGATGGATACCTAAAGAATGGTGGATGGAGAAGGAGGAAAATGATGCTCTTAATTTGCGTAATGAAACATGGCTCTGCAGTCTGTCGAAGGTTTATAATTCACTGCTTATGTGGAGCCATTACTGTTATAATCACAAAGGTGTTTGCATAGGACTTGATATAGATAAAGAGATGCAATTCGTACCCCCAATGTTTGGTACAATATATCTTAAACCGTTTGTTATTGAAGTCCAATACCGAAATATAATAGAGCGCCCTGATGCTCACCAAAGTGCTGAAAATATATTTCTATATCAATGGAAAACAAAAGCGAAGGAGTGGCAATATGAGCAGGAGGTCAGATTGGTAATGCAGAATCCAAGTGCTATGTATGCTGCTTTTACACCTGAACAAGCCAAGCAGAATAAAGAGATATGGGATTGGAAAGAAATACGCCATTACATGCCACTAAAAGCTGAGTGTTTTGAATCCATCTATTTGGGTGTAAATATTGAACAAACCGAAAAAGAAAAAATAACTCAACTAGCAAAAACATTGAACCCTGATATAAAGATTTATCAGATGGGAACAGATCCTGTAGCATTTAAATTAATAGAGAAACAAGAATAGTTACAATGTAAATATCTAGCTATTAATAAAATAGGATAATTTTCAGATAATTATAAGGTGGTAATGTAATGAATTTAGATATTTTAGAAAAGAAAATGCCAGAGGTAATTAAATATGCCTCAAACATAATTACAGAGACTCCAAATTTTATAGAATTTGCAATAGCTCTTACAGACTATATGGGAAAAGACTTTATTCCATATTGTAAATCCGTATATATGATGTTGGTAAACTTATCAGAATTTTCTCATATCGCATTTAATTATGACGACTTTAAGCACATTACTCCTTCAATAATAGAAACTGAATATAATGCTTTCATCTCTAAGCAACAAGAAAAACAAAGAGAGCTAGAATTTAAAGAAAACATTGATGAATTACAATTTTTAGTTAGAAATTATCGTAACAGTATAGAGTTCAAAAAGCTTCTCAATTTTGTAGGACGATTCAGTTATCTTGCTCCATATAACGCTATGCTTGTACAAATGCAAAAACCTGGTGCTACATTTGTATTTAACGGAAAAAAATGGAAAGAATATGGACGACGACCCAAAGTTAATGCACAGAAATTAATTATATTAAAACCATTTGGCCCCGTACAATGTGTCTTTGATTATGGTGATACAGAAGAAATCTCTGGTGCATTAGATGTATTAGATGAAGCTGATCTAATGAAGTTGTGGGATAAAAGTCTTAAGCGAACTAAGGGAGAAATCGAAAAGGGAACTCGGGATATATTAATAAAAAATCTTCCTGTTTATGGGATATATTTGGATGATAAATTTCAAGCTGCAAATACTTACGGAGGATATATTATGCCATATGAAGAAAAACAACTTTCAATTATGGTAAATAAAGAATCTGCTAGAGTAAATTCTCGTTTTATAATAAGTGTCAATAGAAATCAGGAAAGGATTGTGCAATTTCATACTATCTGTCATGAATTAGGACATTTATTTTGTTATCATCAATTTTATACTGAATCTAAGAGACGGAAATTAACCATAAAAGAACGAGAATTTGAAGCAGAGACTGTTGCATGGCTTGTATGTAAACGACATGGAATATATAATCCCTCTGAAGAATACCTTGCTTCGTATGCCCCTCAGGGAGAAATACCGATATGTAGTACAGATCTAATCATGAAGGCTGTAGCTGAGATAGAAAGAATGATGGAGTCCCCTATTAAGATTAAAGAATCTTTATGGTATAAAGAAGATAAAGGACTTAAAGAAAAAATTAGGGTTATAGAGCGACAGCAAAAAGGGCCTGATTTATTCGCATAGCCAAGCAAGATTTCTGCTATGATTTCTCCGCCGCAGCCTCAAAATTCGATTATTAGTATCTCATTCGAAATAATATGGACGCAAAACTGTATATGATTATAGATTTAGAGAAACGCGGTGACAAGCAAATGTTTGTTACAGAACGTGTTTCTTCTATTTACCAAAACAAGAATGGACTTTGGACTGTTCGGTTTTCGTCATCACCACGTCTATTCAATTATAATCCCTCACGTTTACTTTATCTAACACATCCTGATACAATAAATCTTGGAGAAAAAGGGCTATACATCAATAATAAACATATTAACAATGTTGCAGAATTACTACGTTTTACAGACGGTCACTACATTTTTTATCGAGTGACCTATAACAATGGCTACTATGAGAATCTGGAAGGGAACGAGGTCTATATTACCCGTACTCCGATTGACAAAAATGAAGGTTCTATTTGGGATTATCTTCGCAAACTGGCTGATGAAACAGGTCTGATTACGGAAGAAGATGATGAAAGTATTCTATCCAAACAATATGAATTGGTAGATGTGAAGCGTGACAATGTTCCCTTGGCTCAATACCTAGGTGACAAAACAAAATTGGCAACTTACTCCATGCCCAAACATGTCTATTATCCGTTTGGATGCAATGCCAGCCAAAAAGCGGCCGTAGAAGCAGCGTTAACACATCAGGTAAGCGTTATTCAGGGACCTCCGGGAACCGGTAAAACACAGACAATACTGAATATTATTGCCAATCTGCTGATGAAAGGTAAAACAGTATTGGTTGTATCAAACAATAACTCAGCTGTAGAGAATGTAGCTGAGAAACTAAACGGAGAAGGATTAGGCTTCCTTGTAGCCAAACTGGGTAGTGTACAAAACAAAGAAACATTCATCGCCAACCAGCCAGAGCATCCTGCTATGACAGGTTGGAAGATTGATGAACAAACAACTACAAAGAATCTGGCAAAAGACTCACTTCAAGCCGTTTCACAAGGATTTGATGCTCAACTCAAGCAGGCCAAACTAAAGGCAGAATACGATGCCCTATTAAAAGAATCGAAATACAACGAAATGCGGGAAGACAACCAAACAGAAGATGAATGGTTGAATGGCAAACCATCGGCTAAACTTATGAAATTGCTCAACCGCTATCAGACGATGGTTGAGAACGGACATAAGCCAGGTTTATGGTTCAGATTGCAATGGGCTTTCTCATTAGGAACTAAAATATTGACATTTTTAAATAGAAAAGCGACAGATGTCATAAACAGTTTGGAGTCGGCTTATTACTTTTCTCGAAAAACAGAATTAGAGCAAGAGCTAGAATCGATTGCTTCGGCACTCCAAAGCATAGATATCCAGAAGAGTATGAAAGAACTTCGCTCCTCTTCTCTGCAACTATTGAAGGACAAGATAGCTAAACGGTATAATACCGGACAAAGGAAAAAATTTACAATCAAGGATATTAAGCCCAGAACAGAAGAGTTTCTGAAAGAATATCCGGTTGTGCTCAGTACCACTTATTCGGCCAAAAGCTGTATCAGTAAAGACATGGTATTTGACTATGTGATCATGGACGAAGCCTCACAAGTGGATATCAAGACAGGGGCTCTGGCTCTATCATGTGCCATGAACGCCGTAATTGTGGGTGACGACAAACAGTTACCCAATGTGGTAGGCCGAGAAGAAGAATTAGCGTTGAAGGCTATTCAGACCACATATCAAGTGGACGACCGATACAATGCAATCACACACAGTTTCCTACAATCGTGCGTAGAAATATTGCGGGATGCGCCAGTAACACTGCTTAGAGAACATTATCGTTGCCATCCGAAAATTATAGAGTTCTGTAATCAACGCTTTTACAATGAAGAACTGATTGCCATGACTACAGACGAAGGAGAAAAAGATGTATTGCAAGTGATTCGAACTGTACCCGGCAACCATGCCAGAGGACATTTCAACCAACGAGAAATAGATGTCATTACGCAAGAGGTATTACCGGAATGTGCAGAGTCGGAAAGTATAGGTATTATTACTCCGTATCGGGCACAAGCTGAAGCAATCAACAAAACCGTCGGAAAAGACATAGCCAGTACAGTACATAAGTACCAAGGACGGGAATGTGACACCATCATTATGAGTATGGTGGACAACTATCCTACCGAATTTTCGGATAACGCCAATTTGCTTAATGTGGCCATTTCACGTGCTAAAACCAAATTATGTCTGGTTACAAACGGAAATGAAATGCCAGAGGATTCCAATCTCAGCCTGCTAATCAGTTATATTCAGTACAACAATTTTGAGGTAAAATCCAGTAAGTTGCATTCTGTTTTTGATTTGCTTTATCAGCAATATACGGCAGAAAGATTGGCTTACGAAGCTGCTCATCCTGCCGTCTCTGAACATTTATCAGAGAATCTAATATACGATATTCTGTTAAAAGCCATTGCTGAATTAGGTTTGCTCCATACGGGAGTACTTTGTCATTATCCACTGTCCAGACTTATTGCCGACTGGAATCAACTGGAAAATAAAGAAAAAGCGTTTGTCGAAAGTCCATTCTCACATGTGGATTTCCTGCTCTATAATTCCCTGACCAAACAGCCAATCAGTGCCATAGAAGTGGACGGATGGCATTTCCATAAGGAGAATGACGCCCAACAATCACGTGATGCGTTGAAAAATCAGATATTCACAAAGTTAGGACTTCACCTGCTTCGCATTTCCACGACAGATACAGTGAATCAGGAAACGATAAAAAAATCATTATTAGCAATTTTATGAAATTAGGATATATACACAGCAACCGAGAAGAACAAACCCGAGTCATGCAAGTACTGAAAATGACTTCGGAATCTGTAGCTCTCGATGAACTCGGCATTGGCCGTATCCGTGATGCTTTTGCAGACCGTATGTTTCCCGGAATATCTACCCTGCAAAAGCACATGAAGTATTTCTCGCTCATGCCACAACTCTATCGTAAGGCTACAGAAAAACGATATAACCGTTTATCGGAGGTGAAAGCGGAAATTATCCGGCTGGAACGCATCATGACAAAGAATCTTTGTGAAGGAAATAATACTCCAGGAATTACAGGACGAGAAATGATTGGTAAAAATACAAACAGTTACGTAAAATATGATCCGGCATACATCTACAATTCTGGGTTGCAGACTTTTGGCATCTTACGCAGTCCACAGTTGTATGAATTAATCTATTCCACTTCAAAGGCCTTGCACAATGGGCCTAAGGTGACTAAGACGGATGACGAAGATACGAATGACGATGCAGATGAGAAGTCAGGCTTGTTCCAGTTCTGCTCTTTTCCTAATGTGTATTATGATTTTACACAAAAATGTACATTAGATCTGACTGTAGAGGATAAGGACTTCATTGTGGATCACATTCTGAACGCAGAAGCATGTCAAGGAAGCTTATTACGTTACATCGTGGATAATCCAGACTTTGCGATAGCCGATAGTTTTGAACAGATCCCCTTCCGTCATTTGCCACAGGAGATTGGAGAATTGCAAGATTTGGCCCGACGCTTCGCAGATTTCATATATATGGTACACATCCGCTATAACTATATATATTCGCAATACCAGGATGAAGAAATGCGAATCGAATTTCAGGAAAAACTTGAAGAATACCGGAATAGTAGTACAGACATAGACAAGGTACTGAATGCAGTAAGCATACGAGAGAACAGCGGAAAATGGTTCTGCAAAGAAGTTGCGGAACGCATTGCAGCCAATGACATTGAAGAAGATGGCGGTTTGGATCGGTTGATTATCAACCGGGAACGAAGAGTAAAAGGGAATCGAAGAAAAATTGGAAATCCAGCATATATTTACGACAAGAAGAATCGCATACACTACTATAAACTAACCTACCGATGGGAAACGGTAAAAACCTTTGCCAAGGAATTAAGAAAGGAGGCAATCAATGGCTGACGCATTATGGAATGATATCGTCTATACGGATGTGTTGCAAAGCGATGGCTTTGTAATTGATTATGCGGTTTGCACTACCTACAGTTTGGACATGCCTTCCTTGTTATCGGTACCCTTTATGTTGGGCACAATGACCGACTTGACGGAAACGGCCATGCACTCTCCTCACCTGATACTGGAGACTATCAATCAATCGGCAGGTAAATTTGCTGTTTTCTGCAATGCTGGATGCATGGTAGTACCGCAAGCCAATTCCAAAGTGTATTCACTTCTGGAGCAGAGCATTGTACAAGTAACACTGCAAGCAAAAGGGGGCGGTTTTGTCAATTTTCATCCCAAGGTATGGATTATCAAAGAAACGAACCCGAACACCGATGCTCAGCAAATCAAACTAATTGTCCTTTCCCGTAACCTTACCGGTTCCAATGACTTGGACGTAGTATGTGAACTTATTGGTAAAATTGGTACCAAACCGGCTACTCGGAAAGCACAAGTCAAACATACACCACTTGTAGACTTTCTCACATGGTTAATCGCAAAAGCCGGTAACCGTACTATCCGTAAAAATATGCATTCTATCTGTAAGGACATCGACTACATTGAACGATTTGACCTTACCGATTCTCCTTTCGAGGATTACGAGTTTTTCCCTATGGGGATACCTGGATATGATGGATATACAAAGTGCTTTGAACAAAGTATGCTGAATCATGCGGCAGAAATGTTGGTCATTTCTCCTTTCTTGGACAAGAATATCTTGAAACAGATGGTCAGTTGTAGTCCTGGCGCCAAGAAGACACTCATCACACGACATGATTCGGTTACTAAAGAGGCAATAAAGTTGTTTAATGACGGTGTTTACACTCCCAAAGAAGTACTGACCGATAAGGTGGAAAAAGATGTGGTTGTCGACTTGCACGAGAAAGTGTATTTCATTCGCCGATACGATGGCAATTCCAGCTATAACCATCTGTATCTTGGTTCTACCAATGCCACCATGAATGGATTCGGACGGAATGTGGAGTTTTTACTGCACTTGAAGTTTGTGCCCTATAAATTCTCGTATGAAAAATGTCGGAGTGAACTGATTAATGACAGCAAGGAATGTATGTTCGAGCAGGTCATTTCTGTACCGGAGGAAGATGGTGGAAAAGAGGATGTCACCAACGAATTGATGCTGCGTCAAGCAATTTCGGCCATTCTGCAGGCACAAGTTAGGTTTAATGACGGAAGCTATACCATTACCATACAATGCCAGACTAACAGAATGCCTTCAGAACCTGTTTTTCTTTATCCTTTAGGATGTGACGGTAAAGAACAAGTATTGGCTGACGGACTGATATTTAAAGATATGCCACTGGATTCATTAACAGAGTTTTACACGATACGAATTAGAGACTTGCGTCGCCTGATAAAAATACATACGGAAGGAATGCCAACAGATGAACGGGACAAGGCGATATTCCGTTCCTTTATCAATACGAAAGGAAAGTTCATCAACTATCTGGCATTCATGCTAACTGATGAGGTGGAACAGTATATATTAGAAAGCCAACAACTGGAAAAGGAACTGGCCAATGACAAAACGTCCTCTTTGGAACAGCAAATCAGTACCTCGCTTTATGAAGACATGGTGAAAATGGCCTATAAAGACCCTGACCGCATCGCTTCTATCCGACAAATCGTTGAGAAAGCAGACGAGACCGTTATCCCAGACCATTTCATGGAGATGTACAAAACATTTGAAAACGTTCTTAAACAAATCAAACGCTTATGAATCAGGAAGTAAAAGATTTTCAGCGTGCTACAGCAGATCGCATTCTGCATATATATAAAAATTTAGGTCATCGACGGGTATTGCTAGCAGACGAAGTGGGATTGGGCAAGACATTCGTAGCCAAACAAGTCATCAATTTGGTCCGTGAATGGCACAAACAGAAGAAAGATGACTTCTTTAAGGTGGTTTATATTTGTTCAAATGCCAACATAGCTGACCAAAACATTGAGAAATTAGGTGTTGAAAATCGAATGAGTATCAGTGAGAGTCGTCTGTCAATGCAGCATCTCTATATCAAATTAGCTGAAAAACTGATTGCAGAACAGCATGAGAAAGAAGAAATGCCTGAATCAATCATTCCGCTGACACCTTCGACTTCCTTCCGTTTTTATAGTGCGCAAGGAACGGCCAATGAACGTGCCTTGATGTATGATATTTTATGCGGACTAACTCAATTTAAAGAGTATAAGGAAGTTATCAGTGATTTTCTTAGCTGTAATGTAAAAAACTGGCAGGAGCTTATCCATATATATAGCAACAGAATCGAATTGTGCGGAGATGATTATCTTCGTGAAATGCATGGTAAGTTACAGATGAGTTTGTCGGATACTATCATCAATCAACTGATTGGGTATGCAAAGTATGGTTATGACAATCGTCAACAGGCAGACATGATCAATAAGCTACGTCGTATTTTTGCAGAAATCAGTATAGATATGCTCGATCCGGACCTAGTCATCATGGATGAATTTCAACGCTTCAATTCGTTGCTTGAACAAGGCGATGACGAGCAATCCATGCTGACCAACAAATTCTTTGATGATGAACGATCTAATACGAAAATTCTGTTACTTTCAGCTACGCCCTACAAACCTTATTCCACCCTTGAAGAGTTAAATACAAATGGGAATGATGAGCACTATCAGGACTTTATGAAAGTAATGGATTTCCTATATGCCACAAAAGATAAAGCAGACCGGTTCAAGTTGATATGGCACACCTATTCTGCCGCACTCAAACGTACAGATGTGGTTGATTTAACACCGCTTGTGGTAACCAAGAATGAAGCAGAAGAAGCACTGTATGGGGTGATGTGCCGCACGGAACGATTCAACAGTGGCATTATAGACGATTCCCGTGTATGTGACGTGCAGGTCGTGCCGGAAGATATCCTTTCTTTTGCAGAGGGGCAGTATCTGATGGATTGCCTAAATCATGAAAATACGAAAATGCGTTTGGGTAATCTCCCCATGGAATACGTCAAGTCTTCACCCTATTTGTTGTCCTTTATGGATAAATACGAACTGAAGAAACGAATTGTTTCGGCATTATCACACTCAGATGTAAAAAAATATGGCAAAATAGATGCATTGCTTCTATCAAGGTATACCATCAACAATTATCGTCCCATTCCTGCTGCCAATGGAAAATTGAAGTATCTCCACGACCTCGTATTTGGAGTACGTCATGAGAAGAAAACACAGTTGTTGCTTTGGGTTCCTGCCTCCAATCCTTACTATAAGGCCGGAGGTGCGTTCGAGAGTAGCGAAGCCCGTAACTTCTCCAAGATTATCCTATTCTCTTCATGGGAGATGGTACCGAGAATGATTTCCATCATGATGTCATATTATTCGGAGTTATATACTTTTGGAGAATTAAAGAAAACAATACCTGAGATACGCTACACTTCCCAAAAGAAGAACCGTTACGGCGAGAATCGTTTAAGAGCCGATGGATTATTGGAGTATCCTTGCCAAACTTTAGCTAGTCTTTTCTCTCCTGCAACATTTTATGGAGAAAAACTTTCCTCAATCCGGAAAATTATCAAACAGAAAATACAAGAAGAATTTGCGCGGAATTCGCTTATACGTACCATTCCACAACAAGGGCGAAATAACGCCAGACTTGTTCTTACGCTCATGAAAATACTGGATGGAAAGCCAGTAGAAGATTTGACCGGCTTGTATGTACCTTCAAATGCATTGGATGTGATGACGGATATTGCCATCGCTTCACCAGCGGTATGTGCTTATCGGCAATCTGGCAATGAAGAAGATGCCCAGATGGTGGCCAAAGCAGTTGTCTCTGTATTCAACAAGCCTGAAAGTGCAGCTGTGATAGACTTGATATACAATAAAAAGAACGATGATGATTATTACGAATCGGTCCTTGATTATTGTGCGATGGGGAACTTGCAGGCTGTACTTGATGAATATGCCCACATGACACAAACAAAGATGTTGGGACACACTGTTACGGAGGCTATTATTGGCACAAGCAATCTTAGCATAGATACAACCGATTCATTGGGAATGGAAGAAAAGAAACAACTTATGCGTTGTCATTTTGCTATTCCATTCATTGACAAAACAATTACTGATAAATCGGTTGCGCATACTACCAATATCCGTAAGGCATTCAACTCTCCATTCCGCCCTTTCCTGCTTTCCACAACCTCTATCGGTCAGGAAGGTCTTGATTTTCATTGGTATGCCAGAAAGATAGTTCACTGGAATCTACCGTCCAATCCAGTGGATTTAGAACAACGTGAAGGTCGTATCAACCGTTTTAAGTGCCTGGCCATTCGTAGAAATGTGGTAAAATTGTATGGCAGTGAAACTTATCATCCGTGGGATGAACTGTTCTCTATGGCACATTCAAATTTGAAAGGTACACATTCGGACATTGTTCCTTATTGGTGCCTTCCTGTGTCAGAGCTGACGGAAGAGCAACGGAAAAAATTGGAATACATTGAACGGATTGTTCCGCTTTATCCACTCAGTCGTGACCGATATAAATACGAACGTCTTATCAAGGTGCTTGCCTTGTATCGCATGACACTGGGGCAACCACGCCAGGAAGAACTGTTGAACCTTTTGAAAAATATGCATCTTTCGGATGAACAGCTCAAAAAACTGACAATTGATTTGTGTCCATATAATAAAAAAGTGATTGATTATGGTTAATTCTAAGTTTTAATTATAACAAAAGTAATATTAATTCATCTTGTCAGTCGGATAGTTTTACAGGAAAATCCGCTTTGCTGGTACCGATACAGTTTTTTGGTAATCTGCCTCCAGATCTATTTAAACGGGAACAAAGATGATTTGCCAAATCAGCAATATTTTATGCGATTTGGCAAATCATAACCCATTTCGAATCTACCATTTCACCTGCTCTATATCCTGCCATTCTGCATTAGATACAATCTCTTTATATTGTTCCTTAGTCAGAACTGAATTAGTATCGTCCGAACACTCGTATTCCCACGGCAGTT
>ERZ827197.751-NODE-751-length-33894-cov-3.770945_pt1 | contig 33894 bp, 35 predicted proteins | sample MGYA00519867_ERZ827197 | MGnify/ENA primary metagenome ERZ827197 (study PRJEB31778, sample SAMEA3449278) | human gut metagenome | biome: human gut; feature: human-associated habitat; material: faeces | place: United Kingdom | collected 2010/2012 ...
AGCACACGGTTCATACCCGTGGTGTCGTGGGTTCAAATCCCTCTCTCGCTACTATTGTAAAAGAACGCGTTTGCGTTCTTTTTTTTATGTAATTTTATTACAAAAATAGTGGTTTAATTGTGCAGTATCTGTGGATTGATTGTGAAATGTGCACAATCAAAATATGTTATTATTGTAAATATCGGTGAAATTACATAAAACATCTTGAAAAATCAAATACAATATGCTATTTTAAATACACCATTACAAATACTTTTTACAAGATTATTTTTTTTCATATTGAATTCATCAATTATTTTAATTATAGGTGAATTCTCCCTCCTTTCATCATAGCATAAGCAGCTATGAATTTTGCCCCTTATGAGAGAACGGCTCATAAGGGGATTTTTTTATGTAATAGGAAATTATATTAGAATTTCCTATTACATAAAAGGCACTATGTACCGATGATGCGCACTCGCACGAAGAAGTAGTTTGCCGCAAGCGACTATGCTCGGCGCAGGAATGTGCTTTGCACATTCTTTTTATTTATAAAATGGTAATACTTTGCATCTTGACATAATGCGTGATATTAAGATAAATTATAATTAAGTTTAATAACACTAACTGTAATTAGAGAGGACGTATCGATGATAAAGAAACAATTAATTCAGACAATACCTGAGAGTAAAAAATATATAGCAGGAAATGTCATATTCCAATGGCTGGCTCTGGTTTCTAATATTGTGCTTATGACGATAATAACAACATTTATTGCGGGCCTTATAGACGGTGGCAGTGGAATAGGAAAATATAATTTTTCTAGTATGGCAGCTATGGTGATAAGTCTTATAGTATGCGTTATTGTAAGGGCAGTTTGTAATATTGGTTCATCAAAGATGAGCTATCTGTCATCTAAGACAGTAAAGAGAAATTTAAGACAGATGATATATGAAAAGCTTCTTCGTATGGGAGCATCATATAATGAGAAGGTTAAGACATCAGAACTTGTACAGGTTACAGTTGAAGGTGTAGACCAGCTTGAAACATATTTTGGAGCATATATGCCCCAGTTTTTTTATGCTATGCTTGCACCGCTTACATTATTTGTTTGCATATGCACTATAAATGTGGTTTCGGCAGTAGTTCTGCTTATATGCGTACCGCTTATACCAATATCAATTGCATTTGTGCAGACCTGGGCCAAGAAGCTTTTATCTAAATACTGGTCACAATATACAGCTCTTGGCGACACATTTTTGGAAAATCTTGAAGGGCTTACAACTTTAAAGATATATCAGGCAGATGATTATAAGAACATACAGATGAACGAGGAGTCAGAAAAGTTCAGAAAGATAACAATGAAAGTGCTTACAATGCAACTTAATTCTATTACAATAATGGATTTTGTTGCATATGGAGGAGCAGCTCTTGGAATTATTCTTTCTGTGACGCAGTTTAGTGATGGTAATATTAATCTGGCAGGCTGTCTTCTGATTATACTTTTATCAGCGGATTTTTTTATTCCAATGCGACAGCTTGGCTCATTCTTTCATATAGCTATGAATGGAATGGCGGCAAGTGATAAGATATTTAATTTTCTTGCACTTGAGGAAGAGGATAAAGGAAGCAATGAGTTTCCGGCCAATGAAAATATAGAATTAAAAAATGTACATTTTTCGTATGAGAAAGACAGGGAAATTCTTAAAGGTGTTGATATGACATTTTCTGATAAGAGCTTTACAGCGATTGTCGGTGAGAGCGGCTGTGGTAAATCAACGCTTGCAGGAATACTTATGCACCGCAATAAGGGTTATATAGGAGATATCAGGATTGGAAGTGAGAAGCTTTCTGATATAAGCGAGGCTTCACTAATGCAAAATGTTACATATATAAGCCATCAGAGCTATCTGTTTAAAGGTACGATAAGGGATAACCTTATTGTTGCTTATCCGGAAGCGACAGATGAGCATATGTTAGATGTTCTTAAAAGAGTTAATCTATATGACTTTGTTATGTCTGAGGGCGGACTTGATATGAAGCTTAATGAACAGGCTTCTAATCTTTCGGGTGGACAAAGGCAAAGACTTGCACTTGCAAGGGCACTTATGCATGACAGAAATATATATATATTTGATGAGGCAACTTCTAACATTGATATGGAGAGCGAAGACGATATTATGAGAGAGGTGCTTAATCTTGCAAAGACTAAAACAGTGATTCTTATATCTCACAGACTTGCTAATGTAGTTAATGCAGACAATATATATGTGCTTGAAGCTGGCAGAGTTGCAGAGGCTGGAAAGCATAATGAGCTTTTAGCAAAAAATGGAGTATATTCAAGATTATGGAATGTACAGTATGAGCTTGAGAATTACGGTTTTAAAGATAATGTTGAAAAAAGAACATCAGGAAATGAGGCATAAATATGGGTAAGGTGGATAATAATAAGCATATTGTTAATAGTTCAGACGGAAAATCCGGACGTAGTGGATTAAATGTAATGTTAAGGCTTATAGGTCTTGTAAAACCGCTTGCCGGTTATATGGCGGTGGCAATTCTTATGGGACTTGCAGGACATTTATGTGCTTCTTTTATAACAATATTCGGTGGTTATGCAATACTCGATGTATCAGGGTATGATACAGGACTCACACTTGGTGTGATATTCGTGTGCGTAATTGTGTTCGCACTTGTAAGGGCAGGTTTCAGATATGCAGAACAGTCGTGTAATCATTTTATAGCATTTAAGTTACTTGCAATAATAAGAGATAAAGTATTCAGGGCATTAAGAAAGCTTTGTCCAGCCAGGCTTGAGGGCAGGGACAGAGGCGATCTTATATCTATAATAACTTCGGATATAGAGCTTCTTGAGGTGTTCTACGCACATACAATATCACCTATTGCGATAGCTGTATTGTATACAATAATTATGTGTTGTTATATAGGCTCATTTCACTGGTCGCTGGCACTTATTGCACTTATAGCGTATATATGTGTAGGTGTTGCGATACCGCTTATTGCATCTAAGGCAAGCGGAGATGATGGTTTAAGATACAGAACTAAGTCGGGAGAACTCAGCAGCTTCGTGCTTGAAAGCCTAAGAGGTGCTTCTGAGACAATACAGTATGGCAATGGTGCTAAACGTCTTGAACTTATGAATGGCAGGACAGATGATTTATCAGAAGATGCAAGAAGAATGAAGAATGTGTCTGGTGTTAATACAGCGGTTACTAATGTGTGTATACTGGTATTTGACATAATTATGCTTCTTGCAGGTGTTAAGCTTTATTATGCCGGTATTATAGGCTTTGATGGTGTACTCCTTACTACTATTGCATTATTCTCATCATTTGGACCGGCAGTGGCGCTGGCGGCGTTAGGAAGTACATTGCAGAGTACATTTGCGGCAGGTAACAGAGTTCTTGATATATTAGATGAAGAACCGGTTATAGAGGAACTTACGGGTAATAAAGAAATTGAATTTGAAGGTATTAATGCGGAAGATGTTACATTTGCCTATGGAGAAGAAACTATACTTGATAATTTCAGTATTGATATTAAGAAGGGTGAAATAACTGGAATAATAGGAAAGAGCGGAAGCGGAAAGTCAACGCTTCTTAAGCTGTTTATGCGTTTCTGGGATACAGATAAAGGAAGAATAAGTATTTCAGGCAGTGATATTAAGAATATTAACACTTCTAACTTAAGGGATATGGAAGGTTTTATGACACAGGATACACATCTGTTTCACGACAGCATAAAGAACAATATAAGAATTGCAAAGCTTGATGCGACAGATGAAGAAATTGTGAATGCCTGCAAGAAAGATTCCATACACGATTTTATACAGTCGCTTCCACAGGGCTATGATACACCTGTAGGAGAATTGGGAGATACACTTTCGGGAGGAGAGAAACAGCGTATAGGACTTGCGAGGGTATTTCTTCATAATGCACCTTTAATACTCTTAGATGAGCCTACAAGCAATCTTGACAGTCTTAACGAGGCGGTTATCCTTAAATCGCTTAATGAGGAAAGACAGAATAAGACGGTTGTGATGGTGTCACACAGACAGTCAACTATGAGAATTACGGATAAGATATATTCCGTAGAGAATGGGCGAATGAGTTAATAATTATGAAAAAGACAGATATTAATAAAAAGAGAGAAAAAGAGAAGCAGATGGTTTCTTATATGATAGCGTTATATTGTAAGAAAAATCATCATAATAAATATAATAAGAGCAGTATCAATAAAAATGGCTTGTGTGCTGAGTGTCAGGAGCTTGCTGAGTATGCAGGATTAAGAAGTGATAAATGCCCATTTATGGAAACTAAGACATTCTGTGCTAACTGCAAGGTACATTGCTATAATCAGGAGATGAGGGGAAAGATAAAAGCAGTAATGAGATTTTCAGGACCGAGAATGATGTTTCATCATCCGGTTGCGGCTATTCATCACATTGTTTCAACAATGCGTGAGAAGAGAAGGTTAAGAAAGGAAAGTGAATATTAAATATGAGAATTGAGGCGGTATATGGGGTGTTAATTCCTTTATTGGGAACAACACTAGGAGCAGCTTGTGTGTTTTTTATGAGGAAGAATATGAAAGATGGGATACAAAGAAGCCTTACAGGCTTTGCATCCGGAGTTATGGTTGCAGCTTCTGTATGGAGTCTGCTTATTCCGTCAATTGAACAGTCAGAAAGTATGGGAAGATTTGCGTTCGTGCCGGCACTTGTCGGTTTATGGGCTGGTATGCTGTTCTTGCTGCTGCTTGATAATATAACGCCTCATCTGCATATTAATAGTGAGGTTTCGGAAGGACCAAGAACTAATCTAAAAAAACGACTATGCTTGTCCTTGCAGTGACAATTCATAATATACCTGAGGGGATGGCAGTTGGTGTTGTGTATGCGGGCTTTCTGCTTGGCAATTCAGGAATTACAGCAATGGCGGCACTTGTGCTGTCGGTTGGAATAGCAATTCAGAATTTCCCAGAGGGAGCTATTATATCAATGCCGCTAAGAGCTAACGGGCTTGGCAGGGGAAAGTCATTTCTGTATGGATTTCTGTCAGGCGTGGTTGAACCTGTAGCTGCATTCGTAACGATACTGGCAGCAGGAATAATTACACCTGCAATGCCATATCTTTTAAGCTTTGCGGCTGGAGCTATGATATATGTTGTAGTAGAAGAACTTATTCCGGAGATGTCACAGGGGAGGCATTCTAATATCGGAGTAATTGCATTTGCGATAGGTTTTGGAATAATGATGATGTTAGATGTGGCATTAGGATAAATGTGTATTAGGAACTTGTAAATGTTACTAAAATGTGGTTTACTTATAAGGATATGATATTGATAGGCTTATGCGTACTGAGAAAGGTATGGTTATTAGATGAGAGTTGGATTAGGTTATGATGTTCATAAGTTAGTTGAAGATAGAAAGCTTATAATCGGTGGAGTAGAGATTCCTTATGAGAAAGGATTGTTAGGCCATTCAGATGCAGATGTATTATTACACGCAATTATGGATGCACTTTTAGGTGCCGCGGCACTTGGAGATATAGGAAAGCATTTTCCAGATACAGATGCTGCTTACAAGGGCATATCAAGCATTAAGCTTTTAGAGGAAGTTGGTGTGCTTCTTGATAAGAATAATTATATAATCGAGAATATAGATGCTACAATTATTGCACAGAAGCCTAAAATGCGTCCTTATATAGATACCATGAGAGAGAATATTGCAAAGGCATTAAAGATTGATGTCAACTGTGTTAATGTAAAGGCGACAACAGAAGAAGGTCTTGGCTTTACAGGAACAGGTGAGGGGATATCCTCACAGGCTATATGCAGTCTTGTGTCAGTGTCTAATTATATATATGGTGATTCGGATATGACTAACTGTTGCAGCGGCTGTAATGGATGTGCTGCAAGAAGAACACAGGAGTAAGTCTGGTCACAGGATTACAATTGAGTAATTATTAGGAATTCAGCATATCTGATTGTGATTAAATACCATATAATAGATTAAGATTAATTAGTTAGGAAGTTATCAGATATGAAATATTTAGATTTTATAAAGCAGGAAATGGCTGTCATTATGGATAGGGATCCTGCGATTAAAAGTAAAATGGAAGTGTTCCTTTATCCAAGCTTCTGGGCATTATTAAAGTACAGAAAAGCCCATAAGCTTTATAAGAAAGGGCATTTCTACAGAGCAAGAAAGCTGTCACAAAGAACAGCAAGAAAGACAGGAATAGAAATCCACCCAGGTGCAACTATTGGCGAAGGGTTATTTATTGACCACGGACATGGTGTTGTCATTGGTGAAACTGCTATTATAGGAGATAATGTAACACTCTATCAGGGAGTTACGCTTGGTGGAACAGGCAAAGAGCAGGGCAAACGTCATCCTACACTTGGAAGCAACATAATGGTTGGTGCAGGTGCTAAGGTATTAGGTTCTGTGACTATAGGCGATAATTGTAAGATAGGTGCAGGTTCAGTAGTATTAAAAAATGTGCCACCTAACTCAACAGTTGTAGGTGTTCCTGGCAGAGTTGTTATGAGAGGTGATGTAAGAGTGCTTGAAGATCTTGACCAGATACATCTTCCAGACCCGGTTATGAGCGATATAGAATATCTTAAGGAGCAGAATAAGAAGCTTAAGAAACGTATCGCACATCTTGAAAATCTTGTTAATGAGCCAAGAAATATAGAAGAATAGAAGATTAATTTTACCGACATAAAGAAAGGATCAAAGTTATTATGAAGATTTATAATACACTTTCAAGAAGTAAAGAAGAATTCGTGCCATTAGAAGAAGGCAAAGTTAAAATGTATGTATGCGGACCAACAGTGTATAACCTTATACATATTGGTAATGCAAGACCTATGATAGTGTTTGATACAGTAAGGAGATATCTTGAGTACAAGGGATATGATGTTAATTATGTATCTAACTTTACAGATGTGGATGATAAGATTATTAAGAAGGCTATAGAAGAAGGAGTTACAGCAGAAGAAATCTCTAAGCGTTATATTAAGGAATGTAAAAAGGATATGGCTGGAATGAATATTAAGCCAGCAACAACACATCCTCTTGCTACACAGGAAATTGACGGTATGATTGATATGATAAAGACACTTATCGATAAAGGTTATGCCTATGAGAAGAATGGTACTGTATATTACAGAACAAGACGTTTTGAGGGTTATGGAAAGCTTTCTAAGAAGAATATAGATGATTTAGAGGCTGGACATAGAGATGATGCACACAAGCTTAAGGTATCAGGTGAAGATGAGAAGGAAGATCCACTTGATTTCGTATTATGGAAGCCAAAGAAGGACGGAGAGCCTTATTGGGAGTCACCTTGGAGTGAAGGACGTCCGGGCTGGCATATAGAGTGTTCTGTAATGTCTAAGAAGTATCTTGCAGATGAGATAGATATTCACGCAGGCGGTGAGGATTTAATATTCCCGCATCACGAGAATGAAATTGCACAGTCAGAAGCCGCTAACGGAGTTCCATTTGCCAAGTACTGGATGCACAATGCATTCCTTAATATTGATAATAAGAAAATGTCTAAGTCATTAGGTAATTTCTTTACAGTAAGAGATATTTCAAAGGAATATGATTTACAGGTATTAAGATTTTTTATGCTTTCAGCACATTACAGGAATCCTATTAATTTCAGCCATGACCTTATGGAAGCAGCCAAGAACGGTCTTGACAGAATAATCACAGCAGTTACTAATCTTACACATCTTGAAAAGAGTGCTAAAGATAGTGCTATGACAGAAGATGAGAAGAAGGTAATAGATTCAACTAAAGACATTTATGGTAAATTTGAAGCTGCTATGGATGACGACTTTAATACAGCTGATGCAATATCAGCAGTATTTGAATTAGTTAAGCTTGCTAATTCTAATTCATCAGAGGACAATACTAAGGAATATATAACAGCACTAAAGGAAAGTATTGTTACACTTGCGGATATATTAGGACTTAAGGTTATTAAGGAAGAAGAACTTCTTGATGAAGATATAGAAGCACTTATCGCTGAAAGACAGCAGGCAAGAAAAGATAAGAATTTTGCAAGAGCTGACGAGATAAGAGATGAACTTATGGCTAAGGGAATTATTCTTGAGGATACAAGAGAAGGTGTCAGATGGAAGAGAGCATAAAAGATAACCTGACAAGTGATATATGGGATGTACTTGGACTAAAAAGTGTAAGTCCAAGACAGCTTTCCCCACTTGTTCTTGCGTATATAGGTGACAGTATATTTGACTTAGTAGTAAAGACTAAGATAGTTACTGCTGGCAATACACAGGTTAATAAGATGAACAGGGCTGCAAGCAGTATTGTCAAGGCTGAGTCACAGTCTAAGATGATAGGTTATCTTGAAGATAAGCTTACCGAGGAAGAAGGAAGTGTATACAAGAGAGGCAGAAATGCCAAATCCTACACATCAGCCAAGAATGCTTCCATAAGTGATTATAGAAGGGCGACAGGCTTTGAGGCACTTATGGGTTATCTGTATTTGTCAGGACAGTATGAAAGAATGTGCGAGCTTATTAAAGATGCACTTGACTGGCTTGAAAATGATAATAAACAGGCATAAAAGAAAGGTTGGAATTCATAAATATGAGATATAAGGAATTAACATTTGAGGGGCGTAATGCAGTCATTGAGGCATTTCGTTCTGGAAAGACAATTGATAAGCTGTTTATTCTTGATGGCTGTCAGGACGGTCCTATAAAGAGTATTGTAAGAGAAGCTAAGAAGACTTCAACAATAATTAACTATGTGGACAAGGAAAGACTTGACAGACTTGCCAATACAGGACACCATCAGGGCGTTGTTGCAATAGGTGCAGCTTATGAATATGCAGAAGTTGAAGATATATTAGAAGCTGCAAGATGCAAGGGCGAAGCACCATTTATATTTGTTCTTGATGAGATTGAAGATCCACATAATCTTGGTGCAATAATAAGAACAGCTAATCTTGCAGGAGCACATGGTGTTATTATCCCTAAGAGAAGAGCTGTAGGACTTACAGCGACAGTAGCCAAGACATCAGCAGGTGCAATTAATTATACACCAGTAGCCAAGGTTACTAATATAGCTAACACTATTGAGGCATTAAAGAAAGAGGGCTTGTGGTTCGTATGTGCAGATATGGGCGGCGAAACTATGTATAACCTTGATTTAAAAGGACCGATAGGCCTTGTTATAGGCAATGAAGGCAATGGCGTAAGCCGTCTTGTAAAAGAGAAATGTGATTTTGTTGCCTCAATTCCTATGAAGGGAGATATAGACTCTCTTAATGCTTCGGTTGCGGCAGGAGTTATGGCGTTTGAAATAGTAAGGCAGAGAATGGTATGAAGCATTATGAGTTGTACAAAGATGAAGAACTTGTAAGTATGTATCGTGACGGAGATGCAAGAGCTGTGGACGAGATTATGGAAAGATATAAGAATCTTGTTAAAAAAAAAGCGAATGCTATGTATATAGTCGGCGGGGATAAAGACGACCTTATACAGGAGGGAATGATAGGACTTTATAAGGCAGTCACAACATATGATGAGCTAAAGGCAGCTTCGTTTGCTACATTTGCCTCACTATGTATTAACGGACAGCTTATGAATGCAGTAAAAGCTTCTAATGCCAAGAAAAATACCCCTCTTAATTCCTATGTATCATTTGATACGCCAGCGAACAAATCAGACGATGAGTCAGATATGAAGCTTGTGGATACATTAGTACACGACAGTGAACAAAATCCAGAAGCACTATACATTGACAGGGAAGTAACAGACAATCTGGAAGAAAAAGCCTTCGAGTCATTGAGCCCGTTCGAGAAACAGGTAGTAACACTCCTTATGGAAGGCAACGACTATATAAAAATAGCCGACCAGCTAGGCAAGACACCCAAATCAATAGACAACGCAATACAGCGTTCAAGAAACAAGATAAAAATAATTGTAGATTAGCTATAAATATACTTGATTAATCATTACAAAAATGATATAAATAAAATTGCTGTAAAATACAGCAGTTATGCTATTGTAGCTCAGTGGCAGAGCACTTCATTGGTAATGAAGAGGTCGGGGGTCCAATTCCCCTCAATAGCTTGCGCGAGTAACGAGTACAATACCACCGTCACATAATTCACAAATGTGACGGTGGTATTATATTATCATTCCAACCAACTCTACAGCTTGTCCAGTGTCGAGAGAACCAAAAAATTTTCCACCGGGGTATGCTTGCATACATCGGTGGAAAATCTTTTTTGGTTCTCAAAGGCGCAGAGCGCCGCACCAGACAATGCGAAGAATTGGCTGGTGTGACACTGTACAAGCGTCCGTTCGCCACCCCTCAACATTCACATATCTCCAATTCCATGTGTCACTACGTATTAGACGAGTACCGCGACAACAGAAATAGCAAAGCTATTACTGTTGCAATTAACCAAATCTATGCACACGCTTTTAGCCGTGTGCGTAGGCTGTTTGAATATCTAAATCAAGTATATGCTTTAAGCCGCACGCAGACAGTCAAATTAAGTAAAATCACCTAACCACCACTGCTTGATAATAATACTTCTGATAATAAGTAACAAATTCCTCCATTGACCTCTCCACAATCCCATAAGTCGGGTCAGCCAATGTCACGACCCCTCTGTCAATATCATATCCGGAAAGTGCTGCACAATGCTCATTGCGAGGCCATGTAAATACAGTCCCATCATCAAGTGTTACATCATTATACTTAACATCGGGGTCATTATAATTATAGCTTGTCCATACAATAACAGGATGTCCAAGTGACAATTCGGTAAACAGATCCTCAACCGGTGAGTAACTCATTATGTATGCTGAATAAGACGAATTCTGGCTCTTTAAAAATGAGTTGGCGGCATTAGCAATAGCAGGAGCGAAACAGCCGCTGCCTGTTGTCTTCCACGGAGAACCCCAGAAATATTCAACGAAACACCCTTGCGTTACAGTGTCACGCATATCAAGATAATTTCTTGCAAGAGTTTCTTTATCAATGCCATAGCCAAGATAATTAAGCACCTCTGTCAATGATGTTATCTCACAGCCTGTTGGAAGTTCAGGATACTGGCTCACAAAAGGAATATCAAGGCTGAAAGAATTAGGATATTCGTAATTCTCTGCAGCTCTTGTAGTGTGTTCAAGTATTGCTGATTTAATTCTTTCCGGGTCAACAGAAAGAGTTTCAAGTGTGCTGTCAACATTTAACACAACAGTGTTGTCGTCCTCCTTTTGTTTGTGGTTATCACGGTAATATATGCCAATAACCAGACACAGGGCAGTAATAGATATAAGAAGTATAAAGGTTGTTAATATATTTTTTCGTTTCTTGTTATTTTTTTTGTTCTTTTTGTTCTTAGCGGCTTTATTGTTACCTGCCATATATAAAATCCTTTTCCTTTATTAATAATTAATGTTAATTTCTTAATATATGTAGTTCCTTGGTGGTTTTATATCCGATTGTCATCATATAATGCACACCACGCACTGAGCACGTTAAGACAGTCTTTATTAAGCGTGTAGTCCGTTCGTGATACAGCTTTCTCGCAGTTGTTGATTGACAATCTTAAATATGAGGTCTGTCCAGTTACAGCAAGAATATGAAGCTGGACAAACATAGCTGCAAGAAGCACACATACACTTCCGTTCTCCTGAATTAGAGGAAGTAAATCAACTATAGTACTTAGTGCCTAAAGGACATTTTGTTAAAAATAATAACCATTCTTTTAATTCTTCAATTTCACCATTGTTAAGAATTTGTTCAAATGAAGATGGAGAAAAATATTTGTTATTACGATTACGCATTAGCCACCTCCGTATACAATTATGATAATAGGTAATTGTGAAACTCAGTATTACACTTGTAAATATGTGAAAAATCAACAAAATCAACAAAGACACGCTTTTGCTACTTGTCGCTCGCAACGGTACTAAGTGACTACAATACAGTCGCTAAGTGCCGGCGGCTCCAAAATGTCTTCTTATGATTTGTTAATTTTTCACTATGCAGCCGTCTATATAACCGAGTTTCGCAAACGCCTACAATTATGATAATTATATATAAAAATGCCTTAAAGCTCAATCGTAAAACAGCAATCATTCTAATTTATGGTGTGACTAATTATAATTTGATATGCAGAATACATATGAAGTTCAAGAACATATTATTATAATGAACTTGCTTGTTTTCCAGAATAATTAAACTACTTTTGTAAACTTCTTTCATAAACCCATTGATTGAAACTGCCAACTTGTGTTATTATATCAGTTGTGGTTTTCTGTTTACAGGCCACTAATGTTATATGCTATATTAGGAACTAGCAGAATGGAGGAAGCTATGGTAAAAGCTATTGTTGGTGCGAACTGGGGAGATGAAGGTAAAGGTAAGATTACAGATATGCTTGCCGAAGAATCTGATATCGTTGTAAGATTCCAGGGAGGAAGTAACGCTGGACATACAATCATCAATGATTATGGTAAGTTTGCATTACATCTCCTGCCATCAGGAGTATTTTATAATCATATTACAAGTGTAATCGGTAATGGTGTTGCATTAAATATTCCATACCTTGTAAAGGAACTTAAAAGTCTTACAGACAGGAATGTTCCAATGCCTAAGATTCTTGTATCAGACAGAGCACAGATTATGATGCCATATCATATAGATTTTGATACATATGAAGAAGCCAGACTTGCAGGTAAGTCATTTGGTTCAACTAAGTCAGGAATTGCTCCATTCTATTCAGATAAATATGCTAAGATTGGTTTTCAGGTAAGTGAATTATTTGGAGATGAGAATACCCTTAAAGAGAAGATTGCCAATGTATGTACATTAAAGAATGTAATGCTTGAACATCTTTATCATCAGCCACTTCTTAATGAAGAAGATATATTTAATACACTTATGGAATACAAAGAGATGGTTAAGCCATATGTATGTGATACATCAGCTTATCTTCATCAGGCACTTAAGGAAGGCAAGAAGATTCTTCTTGAAGGTCAGTTAGGTTCACTTAAAGACCCAGACCACGGAATATATCCAATGGTTACATCTTCATCAACACTTGCTCCTTATGGTGCTATTGGTGCTGGTATTCCAGCAGCTTCAATTACAGATGTTGTAACAGTTGTTAAGGCATACTCATCAGCAGTAGGTGCTGGTGCATTTGTAAGTGAGATATTCGGAGAGGAAGCTGACGAGTTAAGAAAGCGCGGTGGTGACGGCGGCGAGTTCGGTGCTACAACAGGACGTCCAAGAAGAATGGGCTGGTTCGATGCAGTTGCTACACGTTATGGTGTGCGTATGCAGGGAACAACAGAAGTTGCTCTTACAGTAGTTGATGTACTTGGATATCTTGATGAAATTCCTATGTGTGTAGGCTATGAGATAGATGGAAAGGTTACTAAGGACTTCCCAACTACTTCAGAGCTTGAAAAGGCTAAGCCAGTATTAAAGACACTTCCAGGCTGGAAATGCGATATAAGAGGAATTAAGAATTACGAAGATCTTCCAAAGGAATGCCGTGATTATGTAGAAGCTATCGAGAAAGAGATAGAAGCACCTATAACAATGGTATCGAATGGACCAGGAAGACACGAGATTATTCACAGAGTAAGCTCATACAGCAAATAATTAATAATAACAATAATGCCGTATCTGTAGTCATTAAGATTATCAGATACGGCAAATTTGCGTTAAATAGATTGGTTATATATAATTAATGGTTTCGTCCGGACAGATATTTGTACATAAGCATCATAGCGTAGGCTACGATGGGAAGAACAATATCTGTAAAGATAAGACCTTTGAATAAAGTATGTGCTGTTTCATTATCAATAAATGCTGTGATTAAGGTTGTAAGCAGTAATATGCCCCACGCTATAACTATTATAAGTGCGGCGGCTTTTTTGAATTTTTTCATAAATTATCCTCATTTCTAATGGATTTAATAATATAGAAATGTTATCATATTTTTATTATATATAAAAGGGATATAATTATTAACTATATATAGTTATGTATAAAGAAATATAATTATATGAGTGCTGTGATTATCAGGCGGCTCATAGATGTGAGAGAAAGGTATTAACAGAGGTAGTGATTATGACAAAGAATGTATTGGATTATTTGTATACATCTAAAGAAAAGTTTCCATTAAAGACGGCAGTGGCTGATAATGTATCATCAATGACATATACAGAACTCGTAGATAATGCGACAACAATAGCTGTTGCACTTCTTAAGTACACAGGAGCAAGAAGGGCAGTTCCTATATATATGGATAAAAGCTGTGTTACACTTGCGGCATTTATGGGTGTAGTAATGACAGGCAATTTTTATGTGCTTTTAGAGCCAGCACATCCGGCAGAGAGAATTCACAGCATACTTGATACTCTTCAGGCGGATATTATTGTTACTAACAGAAAGAATGAGAAGAAGGCTGCAAAGCTTGAGTTTACAGGCAATATTGTATACATTGAAGACCTGCTTGAAGCACAGGTTACAGATGAGGACAGAAAGAAGCTTTCGGATATTAAGGCAAATGCTCTTGATATAGATCCATTATATGCAATATTTACATCAGGTTCTACAGGAGTACCTAAGGGAGTTGTTGTAAACCACCGTTCGGTTATAGATTTTATAGAATGTTTTACAGATATATTTGGAATAACAGACAAGGATGTAATTGGTAATCAGGCACCATTTGACTTTGATGTATCAGTTAAGGATATATATTCAAGCTTAAAATGCGGAGCAACACTCCAGATTATACCAAAGAGTATGTTCTCATTCCCGACAAGGCTCTTAGACTACCTTGATGATAACAATGTTACAACTCTTATATGGGCTGTATCAGCGTTATGTATAATAACTACACTTAAGGGCTTTGATTATAAAGTGCCAAAGGCAATTAATAAAGTTATATTCTCAGGTGAGGTAATGCCTATAAAGCACCTTAATATATGGAGAGAATATTATAAGGATGCGTTATTTGCCAACGTATATGGTCCTACAGAGATTACCTGCAATTGCACATATTATATTATAGACAGGGAATTTGCCATTGATGATGTCCTTCCAATGGGCAAGGCATTTCCTAATGAGAGAGTATTCTTATTAGATGAGAATGATAAACTTATTAAGAACAGTGAAGCTGATAAGACAGGCGAGATATGTGTATCAGGAACAGCGGTTACAATGGGTTACTTTAACAATAAAGAAAAGACAGACAGTGCATTTGTCCAGAACCCGCTTAATGGCAGTTATAATGAAATTATATATAGAACTGGTGATTTGGGATATTATAATGATAATAAGGAAATGTGTTTCTCGTCAAGAAAGGACTTCCAGATAAAGCACAATGGACACAGAATTGAATTAGGAGAGCTTGATATGGCTATTAATTCAATGGATAACATACAGAGAGCCTGCTGTATATACCAGCAGGAGGAGAATAAGATATACGCTTTTTATGAGGGGGAGCAGGATAATAAGTCACTCACTCATTATCTTTTATCCAAACTTCCTAAATTTATGATTCCGGAGGTTATGATTAACGTAAAGTCAATGCCTCTTACTAAAAATGGAAAGATAGACAGAAAAGCTTTAATGGAGGAATATAATGCTTAGTACAGAAAAAATTATTGAGATAGCGGACCAACATTCAACACCATTGTATATATTAGATAAAGAAGCACTTGAAAATAGAATTAATGAGATAAAGGCTATATTAGGAGAAGGGGTTACACTCTGCTATGCTATGAAAGCTAATCCATTTTTTGTAGATGCATTTAAACATCTTAATACTAAGTATGAGGTGTGTTCACCGGGAGAATTTGCAATATGCGAGCGAGAGAAGGTCAATATGAAAGATATTGTATTATCCGGTGTTAATAAGGAGAAAGCTGATATATGCCACGTTTTAAATGATTGCGGCGGAGTTGGTGTTTATACAGTAGAGTCAAAGGAACAGTATAGCCTTTTATCAGAATGTGCAAGGGAAGCTGAAGTTACAATAGATGTGCTTTTAAGAGTAACAAGCGGCAACCAGTTCGGACTTGATGAGGAAGATATTAAGGATATTGTTAAGAACAGGGAGAAATATCCAGAACTTAATATTCGTGGTGTACAGTGTTATACAGGTACACAGAAGAAAAAGTTCGATATTATAAAGTCAGAAATAGAGTGGCTTGACGGACTTTGCGACAGCCTTTATGCAGATTATGGCTTTAAAGCAGAAGAATTAGAGTATGGTCCGGGACTTCCAGTATCATATTTTGGTGATGTGGCATATGATAATAATTATGATATGTTAAAGGAGCTTGCAGCTTTACTTGAAAATTACAAGGCAAAGTACAGCATAACACTTGAAATGGGCAGATATCTTGTAGCTGAGTGTGGTATATATGTAACAGGAATTGCCGATATTAAGAAGAACAAGGGACAGCAGTATGTAATAGTTGATGGCGGCATTAACCATGTTAATTATTATGGACAGGCTATGGCTATGAAGATACCGGCATATTCATATGTAAAAGCAGATGGAACAGTAGTTAAGGATAGAAATGTAATGTCAAAGCTTAACGGAACAGATGATGAGAAATGGACAATATGCGGTTCACTCTGTACAGTTGCAGATCTCATTGTTAAGAATCTTCCAATTGGCACACCGGAATGTAATGACAAGATAATATTTTACAATATCGGAGCATATTCAATAACAGAGGGTATATATCTTTTCTTAAGCAGGAAGATGCCTGTTATAACAGCCTGCAATAAAGACGGAAGCGTGGAAGTGTACAGAGATGTAATATGTTCAGACAGAATTAATTCAAGACAGAATTTATTGAGTTAAATTTACTGGATTAAATATGGCTGATACGAAATAATCTGTATGGGATATTGCAGCTTATACAATATATGATAATAATTTATATAAAATATGCTTGACTTAATATATACATATGTTATATTTTGTATCTGATAGGATTCCTGTTTTTAGTGAGGGCAGAGTGCTTAATTGTAGCTGCCTTATATTATAATGGAATTATTTTAGATGGTGGAAGTTAACAATTTAACTATTCATGACGATATTTTTATTAAGAAAGGCTAGGTTTTTTATAATGGATCAGTTATTGGATATTTTGACAGAGGTTAATTCAGATGTGGATTACGAAACATGCGATACACTCGTAGATGATGGAATTTTAGATTCTTTTGATATTGTATCAATTGTAGGTGAATTAAATGACACATTTGATATCAATATTACTCCTGTTGATATTGTACCTGAGAATTTTAATTCAGCAGAAGCTATGTGGGATATGATTCAGCGTCTTTCTGAGTAATTAACATAATATATGGCTGTTCTTAGAGCGTGGTACGTTTAAGGATAGTCATTAATAAGTTAATTGAAGTTAGTATGTATGTAAGGCACGGAGGCCGAAGTCAGCAGACAAGGAGGAATGGTTATGGCAACAATTTCAGCTTATACTTCCAGTTCAATTTCAACATTGTTTTCTGGTCTTAATTCAAGCAGCAGTAACAACAGCTTTGGAATTGGAAGTCTTGATCTTAGTACTTACAATTCAATTAAGACAGGTGCTTACAAGCAGTTATTAAAGTCTTATTATGCTAAGAATCCTGTTTCATCAAACAGCAGTTCATCTAAGACAGATAACAGCAGTGCAACAACAGTTTCATCACAGAAGATTAATGCGACTAAGACTAAGGATGCTTCAAAGGCGGTTGTTAATGATGCAACTGATTTAAGAAAGACATCTTTATGGCAGAAGAAGTCTGTTACTAATGAAGATGGAACAACAGAGAATAAGTATGACGCAGATGCAATCTATAAGGCTGTATCAGCATTTGTCAAAGATTATAATTCTATGATTGATGCGACAGGTGACTCTTCTGATACAAGTGTATTAAGAACAGCATCTAATATGGTTAATACAACCAAAGCTAATTCCAAGGTATTAAAGGAACTTGGAATTAGCGTTGACAGCAATAACAAGCTCGTTATTGACAAAGACACATTTATGGCAGCGGATATGTCAGTTGCTAAGTCGGCATTTGCTGGTGCAGGCTCATTTGGACAGTCTGTTGCTAACAGTGCAGCATCTATATACAGTAGTTCGGCTACTACATTAGCTAAGTTACAGACACAGAACCTTTATGGCTCTGATGGCAGCTACAGCTATGTTTCAGCTTCTGTATATAATCAGTTTACTTAAAAGAGAGGTTAAATATAATGGCATTATTAGATACATGGAGAAATCTTGCTTACCAGACAGAGATGGATAATAAGACAGCTAACGAATTCTGGGGAAGCTATTTTACACAGGAAAAGGCAATATATGAGCAGATTCTTGCAGATCCGGATACAGTAGTTAAAGGAACTGTTAAAGAACTTGCTGATAAGTATGGAGTGGAAGTGCTTCTTATGACAGGATTTCTTGATGGAATCAATGACAGTCTTAAAACTCCTAATCCAATTGAGACAATGGAAGAGGATACAGAAGTAAGTCTTGATTATGACAAAGAAAAACTTTACTACAATATGGTTGCTTGTAAGGCAGATTGGTTATATGAGCTTCCACAGTGGAATAACCTTCTTGATGAAGCTACAAGAAAAGATTTATACAAGAAGCAGAAGTTATCAGGAACTATCGTTAAGGGCAAGAAGATTGGACGTAATGATCCATGTCCTTGCGGAAGCGGTAAGAAGTACAAACAGTGCTGTGGAAAGAACGCTTAATTGGTAATAAACAGTTTGTCGGTTAACCTGCAGGTAGTCTTAAGACTACCCGCAGGTCTTTTGAATTTATGCGAATTGGAGATAATATGGAAGCATATACAGGATTTGCCTATGTCTATGATGAGTATATGGACAATATACCATATGACGAATGGGAAGAGTATTTAGTAGAATTATTAAAAGAGAATGGTATAGACAAAGATAATACAGTTATAGACCTTGGCTGTGGCACAGGCACAGTGACAAGAATGTTGGATAAAGAGGGGTATAACTGCATAGGAATAGATTTATCTGAGGATATGCTTTCTATAGCAAGTGACAAGACATATGACAGCGGACAGCAGATAATATACAGTTGTCAGGATATGAGGGATTTCGAAGTTCCATATGAGACAGATGCATTTATAAGTATTGGTGACTCAATGAATTATATAACAGCTAATGATGATTTGTGTGATGTGTTTAAATGTGTAAAGAAAGGCCTGAAACAGGGAGGAGTATTTATATTTGATTTAAAGACAATACATTTTTTTAAGGATATATTAGCTGATAATACATATGCTGAGAATAGGGAAGATTCAGCGTTTATATGGGACAATTATTATGATGAGGAAAGTTCTAATAATGAGTATGAGCTTGCCGTATTCGTAAGAAATGAAGATGGAACATTTGACAGATTTGAGGAAGAACACTATCAGTATGGTTTTACTTTGGGAGAAGTAGCTGATGCTGTAAAAAAGGCTGGACTTAAAATCAGGAATGTATATGATGCTTTTTCACATAATGCACCTGATGATAATTCCGAAAGGCTGTATTATATAATAGAAAAATAACTGCGTGCCATTATGCACGCATATAAGCAATAAAGTATTATATAACAAAAGTAATAATGAGTTATGTAATACGCAGATAGTGAATCGTGCACTGAAATATGCACAGGAAAGAGGAATGTTATGAAAGACTATATAGTAAGAGCAACAGCCGCTAATGGACAGGTAAGAGCATTTGCGGCTACTACAAGAGGTGTTGTTGAAACAGCAAGAAAAGATCATAATACAAGCCCTATAGCAACTGTGGCACTTGGAAGACTTCTTACGGGTGCAGCTATGATGGGAATAATGATGAAGAATGATTCAGATATACTTACTGTCCAGATTAAGGGAAATGGACCAATTGGTGCGATGACAGTAACAGCAGAGCCTAATGGACATGTAAAGGGCTTTGTTGCCAATCCGGAGGTTATGCTTCCATTAAAGAATGGACATATGGATATAGCCGGTGCAGTTGGTATCGGTGTTTTAAGTGTAATTAAGGATATTGGCTTAAGAGAGCCTTATGTTGGAGATACTATTCTGATAACAAGTGAGATAGCTGATGACCTGACATACTATTTTGCAACAAGTGAGCAGGTTCCATCATCAGTAGGACTTGGTGTTCTTATGAATAAGGACAACACAGTAAGGGAAGCTGGCGGATTTATTATACAGCTTATGCCTAATGCAACAGATGAGTTTATAGATAAGCTTGAAAAGAGAATTAAAGAGATTAAGTCGGTTACTAATATGCTTGATGAGGGCATGACACCGGAGGATATATTAGAGCATATATTAGGAGATATGGATTTACAGATACTTGATACAGTTCCTACAGAATTCTACTGCAACTGCTCTAAGGAAAGAGTAAGTGCGGCTGTAATAAGTGTTGGTAAAGAGGAGCTTCAGAAGATGATAGATGAGGGCGAACCAATAGAGGTAAACTGCCATTTCTGTAACAGCCACTACAAATTCAGCGTTGATGAGTTAAAGGATATGCTTATTAAAGCAAGATAATGAATATAAATCAGCTATTTCTTGAATTTATTATATAATTGCTGTATTATTAATTTAATATGGATTGATTAAGCAGGAACTGTTTAGGAGGAACTTACTAATGGATAACGAGACTGTTTCAAAGAATTTTATTGAACAGATTATTGATAAGGATATTGAGGAGGGACATTGCCAGAAGGTAGTCACAAGATTCCCACCAGAACCTAATGGATATCTTCATATAGGACATGCCAAATCAATATTACTTAATTATGGACTTGCCAAGGAATATAATGGTCAGTTTAATATGAGATTTGATGATACTAACCCAACAAAGGAAAAGGTTGAGTTCGTAGACTCTATTAAGAAGGATGTTGAATGGCTTGGTGCTAAATGGAATGGAGATGTTCTTTTTGCATCTAATTATTTCCCACAGATGTATGAGGCAGCCGTAAAACTGATCAAAAAAGGAAAAGCATTCGTCTGCGATCTGTCCGCAGAGGAGATCCGTGAGTACCGCGGAACCTTAACCGAGCCTGGAAAAGAGAGCCCGTACCGCAATCGTTCCGTAGAGGAAAACCTGGACCTGTTCGAGCGCATGAAAAACGGCGAGTTCGAGGACGGAAGCAAAGTACTCCGTGCGAAAATCGATATGGCATCACCGAACATCAACATGAGAGACCCGGTTATCTACCGTGTAGCCCATATGCATCACCACAGAACCGGCGATACCTGGTGCATCTACCCGATGTACGACTTCGCGCATCCGATCGAGGACGCCATCGAAGGCATTACCCATTCTATCTGTACGCTGGAGTTTGAGGACCACCGTCCGCTGTACGACTGGGTTGTACGCGAGCTGGAATATCCGATGCCGCCGCGCCAGATTGAGTTTGCAAAGCTGTATCTGACCAACGTGGTTACCGGAAAACGTTACATCAAAAAGCTGGTAGAGGACGGCGTGGTAGACGGCTGGGATGACCCGCGTCTCGTATCCATCGCAGCACTCCGCCGCAGAGGCTTTACACCGGAGTCCATCAAGAAATTCGTAGATCTGTGCGGTGTATCAAAAGCAAACAGCTCCGTTGACTATGCGATGCTGGAGTACTGCATCCGCGAGGATCTGAAGCTGAAAAAAGCCCGTACCATGGCAGTCTTAAATCCGGTGAAACTTGTCATCGACAACTATCCGGAAGACCAGATTGAGATGCTGGAAGTACAGAATAACCTCGAAAATCCGGAGCTTGGCAGCCGTCAGGTACCGTTCGGAAGAGAACTGTACATCGAGCGCGAAGACTTCATGGAGGAGCCGGTCCGCAAATACTTCCGTATGTTCCCGGGCAATGAAGTCCGCCTGATGAACGCATACTTCGTCACCTGCACCGGATGCGAGAAAGACGAGAACGGAAATATTACCGTAATCCATGGAACGTACGATCCGGAGTCCAAGGGAGGAAATTCCCCGGACGGAAGAAAAGTAAAAGGAACAATCCACTGGGTAGCAGCAAAGACCGCTGTCAAAGCAGAGTGCCGTCTGTACGAAAACCTGATCGACGAGGAGAAGGGCGTTTACAACGAGGATGGTTCCATGAACTTGAATCCGAATTCCCTGACTGTATTAAAAGAGTGCTATCTGGAGCCGTCTTTAAAAGATGCGAAAGCATACGACAGCTTCCAGTTTGTCAGAAACGGATTCTTCTGTGTAGACGCAAAAGATTCCAAAGAGGATGCGCTGGTGTTCAACCGTATCGTATCCCTGAAGAGCTCTTTCAAGCTACCGGCAGCGAAATAAATAAGAATTTTGAAATGGAACAGAGCAGCCGCCTGGATGAAACCGACATCCCAAGCGGCTGTTCTTTTTGTCAGGGAGATGGGAAGATGAATGAATTGACGATTTCGCTGGATCCGCATCGGAAGACACCGCTCTATGAGCAGATCTACGGTTTTATCCGCGAGGAAATCCGCGGCGGACGGATCCGTGCAGGGGAGCGGCTGCCGTCGGCGCGGGCGCTTTCGGGCTATCTGTCGGTGAGCCGGAGTACCGTGGATCTGGCGTATGAGCAGCTGGTATCCGAAGGGTATCTGGAGAGTGTGCCGTGCAAAGGCTACTTTGTCTGTGAGATTGAGGGGCTGTACCGCCTCGATGAAAAGAAAGAGGAGACAAAAGAGGATGATGCCGCGGAACAGACGCCGTTCCGCTACGATTTTGCCGTGACCGGCACGGCGCCGGGCGGATTTCCGCAGAACAGCTGGAAGAAGATCTCGAAAGAAGTCCTGCTGGACGCAGATGACAGCCTGTTCCAGCTCGGGGATGCGAAGGGCGAGCACGGTCTTCGGGAGGCAATCCGCGACTATCTGCACCACGCACGCGGCGTGAACTGCCGCACGGAGCAGATCATCGTCGGAGCGGGAAATGATTATCTGCTGATGCTGCTTTCGGTGATCTTAGGGCGTGGCCATAAAGTGGCGATGGAAAATCCGACCTACATCAGTGCCTACCGCTGTTTTGCGAAGCTTGGCTATGCGATGTGTACGATTTCGATGGACGAAGCGGGCATGCGGCCGGCGGAGCTGGAAAAAAGCGGGGCGGATCTGGCGTACATCATGCCGTCGCACCAGTTCCCGATGGGCATGGTCATGCCGATGAAGCGGCGGATGCAGCTCCTTGCGTGGGCATCGAGGGAAAATGGGCGGTATCTGATTGAGGATGATTACGACAGTGAATTCCGCTACAAGGGCCGCCCGATCCCGGCACTGCAGGGCAATGACACAGAGGGAAAAGTGATCTATCTTGGAACGTTTTCGCGGGCGATTGCGCCGTCCATCCGCATCAGCTACATGGTGCTGCCGGAGACGCTGCTGCCTGCCTACGAGGAGAACGGAAGATGCTTTTCCGCGACAGTTTCGAAGACGGACCAGAAGATTCTGGAAGAGTTTATGCGGAGCGGCGCGTTCGAGCGCCATCTGAACCGGATGCGTGCACAGTATAAAGGGAAACACGACCTGCTGATCCGGCTTCTGAAGGAGTTTGGGCGGGAGTACACGGTGTCCGGCGAGAATGCGGGCGTCCATGTGCTGGTCCACCTGCCGAAAGGACTTTCCGAAGCGGAGGCGGTGCAGCGGGCAAAAGAGGATGGCGTGCGCGTGTACGGGCTGGAACGGTACTGCATCGGCGCTGTCGCAGATCCCGCACAGGGCGGCACAGTGCTGCTTGGGTACGCCGGGCTTTCTGAGGAGGAGATTGCAGAGGCAGCTGCGATTCTGAAAAAGTGCTGGAATGCGTGAAAAAAGATATGAAAAAAACGGATTGCTTCGCCAGTAACAAAAACTGACGGAACAATCCGTTTTTACTGTTTGATAGAGAGTTACAATGCGGACAGGATCAGCAGCCCAGCTCTTCGGTCAGCTCGCAGATCTCATCGATGATCGATCCAATCGTCTCGATCGTATCGAGAAGCGGTGCATCCGTCGAGATATCAACGCCGGCCATTTTTGCCAGCTCTTCCGGTGTCTTCGTGCTTCCGGCGGTCAGTACCTTTTTCCAGTCATCGACAGCGGTCTGGCCTTCGGTTTCGATGCGCTTGCAGACCTGTGTGGCAACGGTCAGTCCGGCGCTGTAGGTGTAGGAGTAAAGTCCCATATAGTAATGCGGCTGGCGCATCCAGGTGAGCGCTGCGTCATCGGAAATTTCCACATCATCGCTCCAGAACTTCTGCAGGGTCTCTTTCATAATGCTGCTTAACGTCTCAGCCTGTACGCTGTCGCCGGCATCGATGAGCTTGTAAACCTCGCGCTGGTAAGCAGCCTCCATCAGATGGGTGACGAAGTTATGATAATATGTGTTGCTGATCATACAGCTTAAAACCCAGCGGCGGAACCGTTTGTCCGGGGTCGTTTTCAGCAGATAATGAGCCATCAGAAGCTCGTTCATGGTAGACGGCGCCTCGACAAAATAAGAGGAAACCTCGGTATCGAGAATCGCCTGTGCGCCGTTGCAGAGACGGAAATGGCCGGCGTGGCCGAGTTCATGCGCCAGCGTGAAAACATCTGCCATGCGGTTATTCCAGCTTAAGAGAATAAAGGAACCTTTTCCGTACGGGCTGGCACAGAAGCCGCCGGTGGATTTTCCCTGGTTCTGTGCAAAGTCAACCCAGCGTTTTTGGTAGGCCTCCTGAATCATGGAAACGTAATCATCACCGAGAATGGCAAGGCCTTTTTCGATGTACTGTTTTGATTCCTCGATCGTGACAGACGGATCGTACTCCGGGTCGACGGCGATTTTCAGATCGGCGAAGGTCATGCGGTCAAGGTTGTGAACCTTTTTCAGCAGGCGGGCATATTTGCGCATATGCGGAGCCAGGCGGGTGGTGATGAGATCGATCTGGCGGTTGTACAGCTCACGGCTGACCTGCTGCGGGAACAGCAGAGAATCGATGACGGAATCGAAGCCGCGCAGCGTGGCCATGGTCTTTTCTGTCTGCAGCTGGGCATTGTAAGCAGCTGCCGTTACATTTTCGTACTGTCTGATTTTTGTAGAAAAGGCGGAGAATGCACTGCGGCGGATATCGGTGTCTTTTTCGTACTCGTAATTATCCTCAAACAGGGAGTAGCCGAGCGGATATTCTGTTCCGTTTACGGTGAAAGAATCAAATTTCATATCGGCAAGCTTTGCCATGTTGTAGATCTGGTACGGAGCAGAGAAGGTCTGGGACAGAGCGGAAATGGCACGCTCGGTTTCCGGGCTCAGGCGGTGTGCCTTGTTGCGGAGAATCTCGGCGAGATAGCAGCGGTTCGTATCTGACTGCTGCATGGCCTCGTTCAAAACATCCTCGGACTGTTCGGAAAGCTCGCTCTCGATAAAGGTGAGACGGCTGAAAATCTCAGAGATCAGGCTGTTGATGCGGTCGTTGCGCGTCTGGTTTGCACTGTTGTAATAGTCGACAGAGACGGCGAGATCGCAGTAGTTGGCGGTCAGTGTGATCAGACGGTAGACCTCCTGGTAATCGTCGAGGCAGTGGTTGATCGTGGCTGCATCGGTGAGGTTTCCTTTGTAGGATGCTTCCATAGAAAGACTTAATTCTTTCATTTTCTGCGCATCAGCCAGCATGGCCTCCTCGGTTGGATAAATTAAAGACAGGTCCCAGGTAAGTTCTACAGGAACGTCATCGCGTTTTGCAAGTTCCATAACAATCTCCTTTCCATAAAAAAGGGGAGGTTTCCCTCCCCAGGAATTACTTCCTTATGTTTCTATATTCTGTTTTTGGGTTTTATTCTGTGGTTACTTCGCTTTCTTCCTGTGGAGAAACTTCACGATCCGCACAGCTTTCTTTTTCAGCGTCTTCTTCTTCGGACTCTGCGGTTTCGCTTTCAGCTTCTGTATCAGCTGTTTCGGAACCTTTATTGCAAGCTGCAGATTCCGGATCCGGTGCAGCATCCTCCGCACCTTTCGTTTTCGGAAGGGTCGTATAAGTACGTTCAGCAGGAGCAGGCTCTTCCTCTTCAAATTCGTCTTTAAAATCGTCAAAATCTGTTTCAAGATCTGCTTTTCCTTTCCGGATAAAATAGACTGCCGCACCGCAGGCTGCGCCGACAGCGGCAGAAGCCAGAGTAAGCAGAATACGTTTTGATTTTCGTGACATCTCGATTCAAGTCTCCTTTCAAATGCCGTCCTTTGAAACTATTGTAATACAGTTTCAACAAAAAAGAAAGTAAAATCTTACAGAATTCGGAAAAAGTGCCAAAGAAAACAAGAAAAAGAAGGTTTCCTGACACAGAAACAGAATCAGGCAAGGATAAACTTACGAAGAATCTCCGCCACGCCGCTGTGATTGCAGTCGTTTTCCGTGATATAATCGGCACTCGCCTTTACGGCATCGGTCGCATTTTTCATGGCGGCACCGACGGCAGCTGCCTCGATCATCGAAATATCATTTTCCTGATCTCCGGCAGCCACGGTGTTGGCAAGCGGAATCTGAAGAAGCTCGCAGAGTTTTTTCACGGCATGGCCCTTGGAAACGTGTTCCGGGACATGCTCGAGGTAATGCGGGCTGGAGTAGAACATCGAAATTTTTCCTTTTGCCCACGGCTCCATGGCAGCGCGGTAAGCGTCCATTTTTGTACGGTCGTGGAGATCAATCACGATCATCTTGCATGGTTCCTCGGCGAGGTGTTCCGGCAGAAGCGGATCTTCCACGACGGGAATGTGGATTGCCTGTGTGTAAACGCGCGTTTCCTCGCCTGCATGGCGGCAGAGAAGGGAGGTGTCGGAGTAGGTGTGGCAGTAGAGGCCTGCCTCCTGCGTTTTTTCAAAGATCACGCGTGCATATTCGAGCGGAATCGTGCGGCGGTACAGCGTTTTCTTTGCAGCACAGTCGTAAATCAGTCCGCCGTTGAAAGCGATGGCATAGCAGCCTTCGCGGTCAAGTCCGAGCTCTTTTAAGATCGGCAGAAAGCCGGAGAGCGGGCGGCCGGTGTTGAACACAATTTTGTGGCCGGCAGCAAGTGCCTCTGAAATGGCATCCATGTTTTCTTTTGTCACCTGCTTTTCGGAATTCAGCAGGGTATCATCCATATCGGTAAAAAATATTTTCACAGTCTGATTCATATTCTCTTTTTTTCCTTTCCAAGAATCTGAAAAACAGTTTCATTTTAGCATAAAGTGCCGGAAAAGAAAATATGGTTGCGCAGGGAAAAAATACAGGATATAATGATTGCGGACAAGAAGAGAGAGAAGAAAGAAAATCGAAGAACAAAAGAGACAAAGAAGGGAAGTCAGAATATGATAAAAGCTTGTATCTTTGACCTGGACGGTACCATCGCAGACACTGTAGAGTCGATTGCGCACGCAGTCAACCGCGTTCTGGAACATTTTGGACTTGTGCCGCGCCCGGTAGAAGCCTTCAACTTTTACGCCGGAGACGGTTTCGATCTGGCAGTGGAGCGCGCTTTAAAAGACGCCGGAGATGCAGAGCTCAACTATCTGCAGGAGGGCATCCGCCTTGGCCGCGCGTGGTTCAACGAGGACCCGCTGTATCACGTAAAACCGTATCCTAATATGCGGGAAACCCTGACCGCGCTGCGGGAAGAAGTTCCGATTGCCGTATGTTCCAACAAGCCGCACGAGGCGGCCATCCACGTCGTGGAGAGCGTGTACGGACCGGGCTTTTTCAACCGGATTCAGGGGCAGACCGCAGAAATCCCGAGAAAGCCGTCTCCGATCGGTGCGCTCGCGATTGCAGACGCACTCGGCGCCAGACCGGAAGAGTGCCTGTACTTTGGCGATACCAATACGGATATGCAGACCGGAAACGCCGCAGGCATGTTTACCGTTGGTGTGACGTGGGGATTCCGCCCGCGCCAGGAGCTGATCGACAACCATGCGATGGAGCTGCTCGACCGGCCGGAGGAAATCTTAACGCTTTTTCACAGAAAGAATCAGGAAAAATAAAACGAACAGAGGAGAAAACCAGAATGGGAGAATATACTGAAGAATGCATCAACACATTTTTAATGAATCAGGGCCAGTTATTCGACGAGCCGGTGGCTGAAAATTACGATGAGGCAGAGGCCTTTCTGGAGGACTGCCTTGCAGTCGTTGCCGACAATCTGGACGACGTGCGCGCCTACATGGAAGAAGAGGGCATGGACGTGGAAGAAATGTCGGATGCAGAATTAGAAGAGCAGAGCGAAGTCTTTGCCCTGCCGGACGGCCAGTATCTGATCGTGATGGGATAAAAAACGAGAGGAAATTAAAAAAGAATGAAATATGATGTCATTATTATCGGCGCAGGCCCGTCAGGTATTTTCTGTGCCTATGAACTGCTGAAAGAAAAACCGGATCTGAAGGTGCTGATGATCGAAAAAGGACGTTCGATCGAGAGCCGTCAGTGTCCAAAGAGAAAAACGAAAAAATGCGTGAACTGCAAACCGTGCTCGATCACAACGGGATTTGCCGGAGCAGGCGCATTCTCCGACGGAAAGCTTTCTCTTTCCCCGGATGTCGGTGGAAATCTGCCGGAGATTTTAGGATATGAAAAGACGGTTGAGCTGATCCATGAGTCCGACCAGATCTATCTGGATTTCGGCGCAGACAAGAATGTTTACGGTGTCGATAAAGAAAAAGAGATCCGTGAGATCCGCCGCAGAGCGATCAACGCCAACCTGAAGCTGATCGAATGTCCAATCCGCCATCTCGGAACCGAGGAGGGATACAAGATTTACAGCCGCCTCGAGGATCACTTAAAAGAGATCGGCGTGGAGATGAAATTCAACACGATGGTCAATGATATTACGATCGAGGACGGCCGTGCGACAGCTGTAACACTTGAGGACGGAACGGTTTACGAGGCAGATGAGATTGTCTCCGCAGTAGGCCGCGAGGGAGCCGACTGGTTCTCACATATCTGCAACGGCCACGGCATCGAGACCGAGGTCGGAACCGTCGATATCGGTGTCCGCGTGGAAGTCCGCGACGAGGTCATGGAGTTCCTGAACAAGAACCTGTACGAGGCAAAACTCGTTTACTATACCCCGACTTTTGACGACAAAGTGCGTACCTTCTGTACGAACCCGTCCGGTGAGGTGGCAACTGAGTATTATGAAAACGGTCTGGCAGTTGTAAACGGTCACGCCTACAAATCCCAGGAGTTCAAGACAAACAACACGAACTTTGCCCTCCTGGTATCCAAGAACTTTACGAAACCATTTAAAACCCCGATCGAGTACGGCAAACAGATCGCACAGCTTTCCAACATGCTCTGCGACGGCAAGATCCTCGTTCAGACGTACGGCGATTTCAAACGCGGAAGAAGAACGACAGAAGAGCGTCTCTGCCGCAATAACCTGATCCCGACCTTAAAAGATGCCGTTCCGGGCGACCTTTCCCTGGTATTCCCGCACCGTATCATGGTCGACATTGCCGAGATGATCGAAGCCCTCGACAAAGTAACACCGGGTATCGCCAGCGATGAGACACTGCTGTACGGCGTAGAAGTCAAATTCTATTCCAACAAAGTTGTCGTAGACAAAGACTTCTGCACCAGCGTCAAAGGCCTCCGCGCCATCGGCGACGGCGCATCCGTAACCCGCGGCCTCCAGCAGGCAAGCGCAAACGGACTGTCGGTTGCGAGAAGCATTCTGAAAAGCATGAAATAAGAGAGAACGAAAAAAGATCCTTCGTCTGTGAAATGAGACGGAGGATCTTTTTTTGCGCCGGAAAGAGGGGTGTTTCAGATTATATGCCGTACAGCTTCCGGAACTGCTTCGGCGTTGTCCCGGTCTGCTGGCGGAAAACCGAGATAAAGTAGCTGACATCGCGGTAGCCGCAGAGAGCGGCGATGCCGTCGAGCGTAGTGTAGGGACGGCTGATGAGAAGCTCCTTGGCGCGGCTGATGCGCAGAACGCTGATGTACGAGCGGACAGAGCTGCCGACAAAACGCTGGAACAGGCGTGTCAGATACTGCGGTGTGATATGGAGCTGTTCCGCGAGATCATCCACATTGAGCGGGTTGGAAAGATGACTTTCGATTTCCTGCATTGCCGGGCGGACATACTGGAGATACAGCGGATGCTCCGTCCGGGAAAGGCCGGTGCGGAGCTGGGAAAGGCGTGTCAGGAACTCAAAGCATCCGACGGAGAGCGCAGCATCGTCGATGTCATTTTTCAGAAAATGTGAGTCGATTATGCGGTCAATCCATTCCTGAAACCACGCGCCCTCTGAGGCCGGAACGAAAAGATACGGCGAGACGGCACAGATTTTATAGAGATCATCGGAGAGCTTTCCGTCAAAGGTCAGAAAGGATGTAAACCACATCCCGCTGCCGTCGTTTTCGCGGTATTCATGCGGCACATGCGGAGCAATCAGAACACCATCACCTGGTTTCAGCAAAAGTTCCTGACCTTCGAGGGTCAGCAGCCCTTCGCCGCGTTCCGTCTGAATCCAGTGATATAAGGGGAATCCGTTCGGGCGCACAACGGGCTCCTGCAGCCAGCGGTTGCCGATGCTGTCAGCGGAGAGGGAAAAATCAGAGGCGGATGGTTTAAAAAAAATAGGCATAACAGTCAGTTCCTTTCTGAAAGAAAAGTCTAAAATAAGATTCCGGAATGAGTTTCGAAAATTCATACTTTTTAGACAAGCATATCATACTTTTCTCACAAAGACCAGTATATAATAGAGCCATCAAAACGAGATATCCAAACACAGGAGGAATCAAAAAAATGCAGCCAAAATTCAAAAAAATGTTATACGGAGGAGACTACAACCCAAACCAGTGGCCAAAAGAGATCTGGGATGAGGATATGAAACTTTTCCATCAGGCCGGCATCAACAGCACCACGATCAACGTATTTTCCTGGGCAAAAATCCAGCCGTCCGAGAATGAGTACGACTTTACAGAGCTCGATGAGATCGTAGACACCCTGACAAAAGAGGACGTCCAGATCGTCATGGCAACATCCACCGGCGCACTCCCGGCATGGATGGTACACCGTTATCCGGAAGTGGCAAGAACCGATTTCGAAGGACGCCATCACAAATTCGGTCATCGCCACAATGCCTGCCCGAACAGCCCGGTTTTCCAGAAATATGCAAAGCGCCTGGCAGAAAAACTGGCAGAGCGTTACGGCGACAACAAAAACATCGTCTGCTGGCACATCAGCAATGAGTACGGCGGCGAGTGCTACTGCGAGAACTGTGCAAAAGCGTTCCGCGTATGGCTGAAAGACAAATACAAAACACTCGATGAAGTCAACAAGGCATGGAACATGGAGTTCTGGGGCCACACCATCTACGACTGGGACGAGATTGTACCGCCGAACGATCTGGGAGACGGAATGCCATGGGGAAGCGGCACTGCATTTGCAGGAATGTCCCTCGACTACATGCGTTTCAACTCCGACGGCATGCTGAACAACTACAAAATGGAGCGTGACGCGATCCGCAAATACGACAAAGAAACACCGATCACCACAAACCTGATGGGAACGTACAAAGGTCTCGACTACTTCAAGTGGGCAAAAGAAATGGATATCGTATCCTGGGACAACTACCCGAGCTACAATACACCATGGAGCCACGTAGCTATGACCCACGACCTGATGCGCGGCCTCAAAGACGCACCGTTCATGCTGATGGAGCAGACTCCGAGCCAGCAGAACTGGCAGCCGTACAACTCCTTAAAGAAACCGGGCCAGATGCGCGCACAGAGCTATCAGACCGTTGCACACGGCGCAGACACGATTCAGTTCTTCCAGCTGAGAAGAAGCGTCGGCGGATGCGAGAAATTCCATGGTGCTGTTATCGCACACGCAGGAACCGCAGATACCCGTGTCTTCCGTGAGGTAACCCAGCTCGGAAAAGAACTGGAGAAAATCGGAAGCCGTGTGATGGGCTCCGAGAACCACGCAAAAGTCGGCATCATCTTCGACTGGGAAAACTACTGGGCACTGGAGTACACCAGCGGACCGAACCGCGATTTACGTTACGTAGACCAGATCGAGCAGATGTACAATTACTTCTATAACAAGAACATCGCTGTCGATATGATCCCGATCGACGCGGACTTCTCCAAATATGACCTCGTTGCAGCACCGGTTCTCTACATGGTAAAAGACGGTGTGGCAGAGAGCCTGGAGGCTTATGTACAGGCAGGCGGAACCCTCATCACCACCTACATGAGCGGTATCGTCGGACAGTCGGACAACGTTCATCTCGGCGGATACCCGGGACCGCTCAGAAAAATGGCAGGCGTATGGGTAGAAGAGATCGACGCTCTTGCACCGGAGCAGAGAAACAAGATCCGTTTCGCAGACGGAACCGAGGAAGAGTGCCGTCTCGTATGTGACCTGATGCACCTCGAAGGAGCTGAAGAAATCGCACAGTATGAGAGCGATTTCTATGCAGGCATGACTGCTGTTGCAAAAAATCAGTTCGGAAAAGGAACCGTATATTATGTCGGAACCGACCTTTCTGAGAGCGGCCTTGCAAAAGTTCTTGCTATGGCAGCAGACAGCGCAGCCATCCAGCCGGTGATTGGAGAAGCAACAGCACTCGAGATCACAAAACGCCAGGCAGACGGCGAGGATCTGTACTTTATCATCAACTTCAAAGATGAGGAGATTCCGCTTCCGGCAGTCTTCGACAGAAAAGAAGATATCCTGACCGGCGAGAAAGTACAGGGCGGCGAGATGCTGAAGAAATACGATCTGCGGATTGTCAGCGTTCCGAGAGCATAATATAAAACATATTGTATAGTAGAAAGATAACAAAAAAGACACAGCAGGAGGCAGAAAGATACTTCCAGCTGTGTCTTTTTGATGCTGTGAATTTATGCGGGTGCTTAGTGGGAAAACGAAGCCCGTGCGACGATGTTCTCCATCTCGCTCCATTTCTCCTCCATATCCGCTACAAGCGCGATCTGTGTCCGCGCACGTACGAGGTTGTGCTCCGGGTAAGCGGTTTTGAAGTAGGTATCGCCCATCAGGTAATCGGCGAGAAAACGGATGCCGCATTCGAGGGTCATTAATTTTGCACCCATCGGCAGCATTTCGACTTCCGCGCGGGTCAAAGAGCCTGCGCAGCCTGCGAGAAAGCCTTTTGTATAGCTCTCAAAGAGAGGAAGGGAAAGAGACACCTTAGAGACATCCTGTTCGTCCTCAGCGGCCGTATTCGCGCCGAAGCGGATCGAATCGCCGAAGTCAAAGATCGACAGTCCCGGCATGATTGTGTCTAGGTCGATGACGCAGATGCCCTCGCCGGTTTTGTCATCAATCATAATGTTGTTCAGCTTCGTATCGTTGTGCGTTACGCGGAGCGGCAGCTCGCCCGAGGCCTTCATGCGCTCGGCTACGCCGTAATCGTCTGCGTTGTCGAGGAAAAACGCCATCTCATCCGAAACGTTTTTCAGCCGTCCTTTCGGATCCGCCTGTACCGCCTGTAAAAGCGCCTGGTAGCGGAGCGGTGTGTTGTGGAAATCCGGGATCGTCTCGAAAAGAGAGGCGGACGGAAAATCGGAGAGCATCTGCTGGAAGCCGGGGCGGTTGAAGCTGCCCCCGGAATAGCCGTCATCCACATAAAAGCGGGGGTTGGGGAAGCGGTGCTCCCGTGCGTACCGCTCCAGGATATTCCGCTGGTTCTGGATGCTGTTGGACTCTCCGTCCGCCCCATCATCCTGGCTGAGACGGCAGTACAGGGCGGTTTTCTTCAGGTTTGACATTGTCTCTTGTCCTCCTTTGGGGCAAACCGTTCAGAGCATTGTGATACCACAATACCCTTAACG
>ERZ827197.761-NODE-761-length-33335-cov-11.796544_pt1 | contig 33335 bp, 41 predicted proteins | sample MGYA00519867_ERZ827197 | MGnify/ENA primary metagenome ERZ827197 (study PRJEB31778, sample SAMEA3449278) | human gut metagenome | biome: human gut; feature: human-associated habitat; material: faeces | place: United Kingdom | collected 2010/2012 ...
CTTAAAATCCTGCGGGACTTATACTCCCATACGGGTTCGATTCCCGTTGCCGGCACTAAACACGAAAGTGTTTAGGAAGTACGTGTAGCTCAGCTGGATAGAGCGTCTGGCTACGGACCAGAAGGTCGCGAGTTCGAATCTTGTCACGTACATTTATTAACCTTGCATAGTTGCAAGGTTTTTTTAGTTTCACGAAACAATAATTGAAAGCATTTTCATGTATGAATAAAATAAGACAAAATAGCAATACTACATTAATGTAAAAATATTTATGGAGGTTGATATTATGTCAAAGAACACATCTAAAAATTCAACAAATTCAAAGAATTCTACTAATTCCAGCAATTCAACAAACTCAAGAAATTCTTATAATGAAACTAATTCAACAAACAGCAAGAATCAGTCATCTAAGAATTCCAAGAATAAGACATCAGGTTCTGATGAGTCCGACTGCTATTAGTCAGAATATAGGTCGCATATGCGGCCTTACATAACAAAATGGTAATAAAAAATACTAATTAAAGTATAATATATTAAATTCTATATTGTGTGGGTAAACTATGTCATGTGAAATGATAAGTTCAAGAAAAATAGATTATTATGTAAATGATCCATATGTAACAATAATTGATATAAGATTGAAGGAAAAATATGTATATTCGAGGATAAAAGGAGCAATACATTATGAATATAACAAGCTGGTTGATGATATAAATAATATATATAAATGCGGAAAGATTTCTTATGAATTTAGAAAAATATTTGGTAATAAGGAAAAAATATACATATTTTATTGCGATAAAGGTGCTATGAGTCTTGTTATATGCGAAAAGATGTCTGGGCTTGGATATATATGCAAGACAGTTGTAGGAGGATTTGAGGCATATAAAGGAATGTGTGTAATCAATTAACGGATTGACACTCATTTGCGTAGGCATTAATATATATATAAATGTACATTTGGAGGATATATGAATACATATGAATTAATTGCTCCCTGCCATTTTGGTCTGGAATCAGTATTAAAAAGGGAAATATATGATCTTGGATATGATATATCATCGGTAGAGGATGGAAAGGTCACTTTTGTAGGTGATTCTGAAGCCATATGCCGTGCTAATATAAATTTAAGGACTACAGAGCGTATTTTGATTAAAGTGGGTCAATTTAAGGCTGAGACATTTACAGAGCTGTTTGACAATACTAAAGCTATTGAGTGGGAGAATTATATACCTAAGAATGGAAAGTTCTGGGTAACAAAAGCTAATTCTGTTAACAGTAAATTGTTCAGCAGTTCTGATATCCAGTCAATTGTTAAGAAAGCAATTGTAGAGAGACTTAAAGAACATTATAGAATTGGATGGTTTGAGGAAGATGGTGATTCTTATCCTATAAGAGTAACTATTATGAAGGATATTGTGACTATTGCACTTGACACATCAGGTGATTCGCTTCATAAGAGAGGATACAGACCGGCAGCTGGAAAAGCTCCTATATCGGAGACACTTGCAGCGGCGCTTATTATGCTTACGCCGTGGAGAGGCGACAGAATTCTTGTTGATCCATTCTGTGGAAGTGGCACATTTCCAATTGAAGCAGCTATGATAGCAGCTAATATTGCACCGGGAATGAACCGTAAGTTTACAGCACAGAAGTGGACTAACATAATTGACAAGCAATTGTGGTATGATGCTGTTGATGAAGCCGAGGATATGATTAATCTTGATATTGAAACGGATATCCAGGGATTTGATATTGACGCAGATGTTATAAGGAAGGCAAGAAGCAATGCGGAGAATGCCGGAGTAGAGAAGTTAATACATTTTCAGGAAAGAAGCGTGGCAGACCTAAGCCATCATAAGAAATACGGTTTTATTATAACTAATCCGCCTTATGGTGAAAGACTTGAGGATAAGGAGACACTTCCAGGAATATATTCTGCATTTGGACGACAGTTTGCAAAATTAGATTCATGGTCAGCCTATATGATTACTTCATATGAGGATGCTGTCAAATATTTTGGCAGAAAGCCGGATAAGAACAGAAAGATATATAATGGAATGTTAAAGACATATTTTTACTCATTCCAGGGACCAAAGCCGCCTAAGAAAGAGAAGGGACAGGAAAGATAATTATGACTACTATTATTTTAGCGTCTAATAATAAGGACAAGGTTAAGGAAGTTAAAGAGATTCTTAAAGGGTATAATGTTATCTCTCTTAAGGATGCTGGAATTGACCTTGATGTAGAGGAAAATGGCACTACATTTGAAGAAAATGCGTTGATTAAGGCAAGAGCTGTATGCAAACTTACAGGACAGCTTACAATGGCAGATGATTCAGGACTGGAGATTGATTATCTTAATAAAGAGCCTGGCGTGTATTCTGCCAGATATATGGGACATGATACATCATATGATATTAAAAATGCTTCTCTTATTAAACGACTTGAGGGTGTTGAAGGGCAGGACAGAAGCGGCAGGTTTGTATGTGCTATAGCAGTGTGTTTTCCTGATGGAAGGGAAATTGTTAAGAGAGGCACAATGGAGGGGCTTATAAGCAAGGAAATCGTTGGAGACAATGGTTTTGGCTATGACCCTATAGTCTATCTGCCTGAATATGGTAAAACATCAGCACAGCTTGATCCTGAAGAGAAGAATAAGATAAGCCACAGAGGTAAGGCGCTTGAACTTATAAAGAAAGAACTGGATGAGTGCCTCTAATTGGCTCGTTCTGGAGGTTTTATGCAGAGGATAATGATTGTTAGCGATTCACATAGAAGACACGGTAATCTGGCAGAGGCAATATATAATGAGCAGCCATTCGATTTACTTATCCATCTTGGTGATATCGAAGGGGAAGAAGATATAATACAGGAGCTTGCCGGGGGTGAAACAATAATGGTACCGGGTAATAATGATTTCTTTTCACCTCTTCCAAGAGAACGTGAGATAGAACTTGCAGGGAAAAAAGTACTTTTGACACACGGCCATTATTATTATGTTTCTCTTGATTTGCAGACTCTCAGGGAAGAGTGTATAGCAAGAGGAATTGATATAGTTATGTTTGGACATACTCACAGACCATTGATACAGATAGAAGATGAACTTACATTCATTAATCCTGGAAGCATATCATATCCTCGTCAGGCAGATAAAAGATGTACATATATTATGCTTGAAATTGATGATAATGGTGAAATGTCTTTTAATTTAAAGTATGTATAAATCCAGTAAATATGCGGGTTTACAGACTTGTAGAAAGAATTTTGAAAAAAAATGAAAAAAATTCAAAAAAAGTGTTGACAGATAGTACACCTTATAATATAATCATTCTTGCGTTGCGGAACAGAGCAAACGCAAGAAACAAAAACGGGGTGTGGCTCAGCTTGGCTAGAGCGCTTGATTTGGGATCAAGAGGTCGCAGGTTCGAATCCTGTCACCCCGACTTTACAACTTAATAATTATGCGGGTGTAGTTCAATGGTAGAACACTAGCCTTCCAAGCTAGATACGTGGGTTCGATTCCCATCACCCGCTTTGTGTGTTCGTAGCTCAGCTGGATAGAGCAACGGCCTTCTAAGCCGTGGGTCGAGGGTTCGAATCCCCCCGGGCACACTTTTTTTTATGAGTCATGGCCAGTAGCTTATGACTTTTGCATTATGGTGGGTATAGCACAGCTGGTCAGCGCGTCAGATTGTGGCTCTGAAGGTCCAGGGTTCGAATCCCTGTACCCACCCTTTTTTTATTTCTTGGGCTATCGCCAAGCGGTAAGGCACAGGGTTTTGATCCCTGCATTACGCTGGTTCGAATCCAGCTAGCCCAGCTCGGTAGTTATAATCCGAGGCTGGATGTTTGATATAGATTGTTACTCATAATTGTATACATTGAGGGCTCATAGCTCAGTTGGTAGAGCACTAGACTTTTAATCTAGGTGTCCCGGGTTCGAACCCCGGTGGGCTCATTAAAAAAGGCTTGTTTACTGGATTTGTTCCAATAAGCAAGTCTTTTTTATTGCTATCTGCAGAAGTCAAAAAGAATCTAGGTGTCTGGCTTCTTAAAAAATATATCATCCAACTTATAAACATCAGGATATATAAGTGACAAATGTAGATAATTTTTGAGTATTTCATAATCAGCATGTCCCATAAACAAACGCAGTTTCTCCATATCTCCGCCATACTGTAAATAAGATGTTGCAAAAGTATGTCGGCACAGGTGACCATGTATCCGCTCGATTCCTGACAGACTTTTCAAGTCCTGGTAAAAACATTTGATTGTATTTAAGGTTATTGGCTCATTGTCATACATATCCAGAAACACACAAGTTGAACTATTCTTTACATAATCATGAGCATAATGTGATTCATTGTAATAATTGCGTAAACTAAAATACAGGAATCTGGGAAGTAATACAATCCGGTCTTTGTTATTCTTAGCATTATGTATGATCAATCTGTCAGATTTAATATCTAATCTTTGGAGCTGCACAACTTCCTTCCTGCGAAGCCCACAATCAAGCATAAGGTGAAAAATACAATAATTTCTCAAAGCTAAATGATCATTCAGAGACATATTAATAATAGTATCATCAATCTGTTTTACTTCTGGAGCTGTAAGAGGTTCAACAATAGCAGGATCTTTTTTTGGCAGCTTAACACCTATGGTAATATCTTTATCAAGGTAATCTTCCTGGTAAAGCCATTTACAAAATGCTTTCACAGGGCGGTAATTTGTTGCAATACTTGTATTCTTCATTCGATATCTTAAAGAATATATATAATCTCTCAAAGTCTGCTTAGTTAAAACAGAAAAATCATCATTATTAAGCCACTTTGTAAACCGACCAAGATAGAAGATATATGATTGTACAGTAACATCTTCACAATATACTTTTCTATCCTGGATGAATAGATTTATGTAATCACTTATAAGCTGCATCAAAATCACCCTCCCAGTCTTTTTTATTCAGACGGGTTTTAACCTTACTACGGTATCTTTCAGCACGTTTTACATCATTATCATTAAGCAGACATAAAGAATCAGCAACAGTCTCTTGTATATCCTTATCATAATCTAAACCATGAGCATATATACTTAATGTAACCGCCTTATTAACAAAACTATTCTTCATGAGCTCAATGTTATGCTCTCTTGAATAATCTCTGTGCAATGGAGCAATATTCTTGTTTTTCTTTCTAACATCAATCATCTTTGTACGCTTTATAGACTGCCAAAAAGCAGTGTCCTGACAATCAGACTTCTTAAGAGCTGTTGACCTGTCAACCAGACGAAGAACAGAAGTCAATAAATAATCTGTTATAAGCTCATGATTCTCAAGATACATATTGATTCTATGATCTACCTTATGAGATGGATGCAGATCTATAAGACAAAAGGATTTAGACATTTTACGCATAACCTGAAACTCAATATTCATTATTGTTGTAATCTTAGGTGTAAGTTTATCTGCAAGCTTTCCGATATAATCCCAATTACATGAACCTTTACGAAAATAAGACTCCATAGCAGCATAACACTGTTGTTTATACTGTTCATTAGAACCATAATCATAATAGAACTGCAGGCGGATAATATCTCTTATTTTCCAATTCTTAAAATCAAAACAGTTTTCAAGAACATATTTATCATATCTGGATATAAGTTCATTATAAAACCAAATATTAATAAACCAAGGCTTATAGGCCTGTTCAACAACTTCCTTTGTTTTAAGGTACATTCTTGTAAATACTTTATCTCCACGCTTACCAAGAGCAATATAATCATTTTCATATGAATCATTAGAACCGAAAGCATAACCATATTGAACACGCTTGAAGTGAGATACCTGCATCTTGGAAAAGTTTTCAATAGCAAAATACTTTTCTGGATTACTCAAATAATTAGTGTGCCAGCAGTAATCTGCACGATTCTCATTTACTTCCTTAATGTTCAAATGATAAAAATTGCATATCCTGGTAACGGCATCAAAGGAACGCTTGTATATAGAATTAACACCCTGTAACCATAATTCCTTTGACCTGATCTGAACAACAATCTGCGGAGTGTCAGGATTCGGAACACTAGAAGCAATATAAATATCATAAGTATCAGGACAAGATATAACATGATTATATATATGTGCATAGTTACCTTTACCAATGGCATAAACAAGATTATCCGGACACCTAAATCCTACAGGGTCAAATGTAGTATATATATCACCATAAACCTGGTTAGATTCCAGACATCTTATTTTAAAACCGTTAAGATCCTGAAGGAAATCAGATACATTCTGATCAGTACTATCAATGAAATCATTCTGCAGCATAACAGAGTAATAAAAAGTATCAACGTTATGCAGGTTTTTTTGTTGCTTCCTGAAGAACCAATATTTATTTTCTCCGTCTTTAAACTCCTTTTCAATTAAGCTCATTTTATCCCCCTCAAAAATTCATTAAAAAGCCATTTTCAATGAACGATATTTTTAATAAAAAACCTAGATTTTAAGCTAGTTAGAATGTATTTTTATTAAGATTTTTAGACCACGTATTACATATCCGTGGTCAAACCCCAAATTCCATCGATTTTTTGCGTGTGCCGGTTATGTCTTACGCTTCGCCCGGCATTCCCGGCACACGCATAAATCACTTAATAAGGGTGTAAGAATCATACAAAGAAAAGTAGAAGGAAGAACCAAACAAAAGGGAGCTTTTTATATGACTCTCCTTTTTGCTCATTCCGTACATACTTTTGATACACATAAACAGATTCCCGCCAAAGGGAGCTGCAAGAAGTTTACCAAATGCTTTATATTTGGAAATGTTTCTATGCAGCACCTGAGTCTCAAGGATTCCCCGGATCTGTTTATCAATCATCTTATCGTTCTGGGTAACAAGAATAACATCATAACCAAAATGACGGTGCATAGTGAAAAATTCTATCCACTGCAGCCGGTCCTTCTTGTTCCAGCTCCGGGGATTAAATATTGTCTGGCACTCGTCCAGAATAATAAGTGTCTGGTGCTCAAATATCTGACCTTTTTTATTTCGCTTATGAAACTGCAGAGCAAAATTCTCAAGGCCATAAATATAAGAAAATGTATCATTGCAGACACTCTTACCACCGATGGGCGACTTAAGGAATATTGAAGAATTAATCCATTGTGAATTTGGAACATATATAAAGCTTCCTAATGCCTTTTTTGAGCTTTTAGGCGGTATTATAGAAGTATTAATATTAAGATTTGATATTACATTAACACCGGAGCGGAGAGCGTCATATATGCGTCTGGCCGTATGATAGCTTTTTCCGCTTCCGGGTACTCCTGTATAACATTCAATTGACATAATTTTTACCCCACTTAAAAAAATTTATTCTGATAAGAAAACAGTCAGAATCTTTAAAAATCCACCGCCTGAAACGATACTTTTAAGAATCCGGCGAGCATAAACATAAATAATATAACCAGCATATGCATCAACAAATGCACCAAATAAAGTAACAGCATAATCTAATGGAACGAACCAATTAATTTGAGGAATCCAAGCCATAAAAATCTCAGAATTAACATCAAGCAGACCTTTAAATACATCAGTTGGCATTAGATTCTGTGTAATTAAAATGAATTCAATAATTCCACCAAAAAAATTAATAAGAAAATTAACAAGGACAGAACACAAAACAGCCGTAATAAATGTACTAATAATATCACCCCCTAAAAAATAGAATTACCCTTAAATTTTTTATAAAGAAACAAGGACATAGCAAGAGTAAAGGACAAACGAAGGAAAGACTTACATACATACGCCCAGGATTCATAAACACTTAGGTCAATGGTAAGATCATATTTTTGTTCACCTTTATGACCAATTAAAAAACCATAATTATAAACAAGCTTAGGAGCAACCGGATCAGCCTGGAGAACCTGCAGCCATTCATATAGCTGATATGGAACGCTGAAAGGAAATTTTCCAAACAGTCCGTCGTGTATATCCATGTTATTTATATCCTGTGTTGCAATACCAACATCATAATCATTAGAATCATCATAAACAGAACAATCATCTAATGAATAAGCAACAACCGGAGTGCCAGGAGAGACACCAGAGCCGGAGGATGTATATATATTATTGGACAATTTAAAATCTTCCCTGGTAACAATAGAAGATTGTGAAGCAGCTCCAGAGCTGTCACCGGAATCAGTCAGCGTATTCTTGCCATACAAAATAGCATTACCGAGACCGTTATATATTTTATTTATTGTATTTGTTAAATCTGTCTTGGTATAAGAAGAGCCATCATCCTTTGTTGTCTGGTAGGCTATGTATTCAGTTACTCCGAGAATCTGCAGAAGAATCTGGTTCTGTTCCTCGAGTTTATCCAGGATAGAAGAAGTATTATCTTTTATATCCTCTGTGTTCTTATTAAGATCTTCCAGGCCTTTATCAATAGCGTTCTGCAGCTCATCGGCGCTCATGTTTCCTTTGCCAGAGTTAATAGAATCAATCAGCTCATCCATCTTTGTCCCAAGATTTTCATTCATGTCTTTAATGCTGTAAGATATATCCTTACCGGTTTCTTCTATCTTGCTGCTAAGATATGCGTTCTGGTCGCCATGTAGATAATTATACAAAGCACTATAAGAAGCCCAAAATTTAAGAGATGAATTATCTTTAGAATAAAATGAAACCCATTTTGAATAATCATTATCCCAATCTGGACGAAGAACCCAATCACCATTAGAGGGAGTGTACCAAAAATACATATCAGAAACATTAACTTTAAGAGTAAAATCGTATCGAATAACAGTATCTTCTTTTACAGGCTGTAAAAACCCTGTTGAACCGTCAGATCTAAGCGTGCGAAATCTCCATGTTTCTTTAGTCCAATTATCGTAAGAAGATAAAAAGCGGTCGTTATTACTATCATTAGAAACATAGATATAATCTTTCAAATCGTTAAAAAAATAATAGAAGCCGTAATACGTCTTTAAACAGTATTTATAATTTTTGTAACCAAAAGCATTTATATAATCTTCTTCATATTCAAAACATGCACGAAAATCAGAGCTATCTATTATACTAGATACCGTACCGCTAGGTTTTTTCTCTTTTAAACCTATGCTATTATAATAATATTTCTTTATTTCTTCCCTTAACTTGTCAACGTTGCCATTATCATTTGACATTGTTATTGTCTGGCTCTCCTCGTCATAGTTAAGAGCATCTAAATAGTTGTAATTGCCGGTAAGGGTATCGAGAATCTTTGTACCTGCATCTGAATCCTTAAGAAAAATAGCACCAAGACCAGAGCAGAACCCACGAAATGAATTATTATTAGCAAGTAGAGAAGAAAGAACAGTATACATAGACATAAAAGACCTATTAGTCATGATATAATTAGCAACCTGTTTATCAGACATGTGAATATTTGTTAATTGACCATCTTTACATAAATTCCAATTATAAGAAGCTGCAGGAGTGTAAGCAAAAAGAAGATAGCCGTCTTGTGAATAAATATCCTTATGAGCTGCAACATAAGCTTGAGCATCACTAGAAGAAAAAGCCATAGTCTGTTTAAGATTACAAGGAAGAACAGTTTTATCACCATCTGCATAAACAGGAATAACAGAAAAAACAGATAACACGAATATAAAAATTGCAAGAGAAAACGCGCCGATTCTTTTCATAAAATACCTCCAATAAAAAAGACAGACAAGAAATTAATCTTGCCTGTCATTCATATGATTTTTATAATATTCAGTCTTTGTCTGATAATATTCCTTCTTCTGTTTAAAGTACTTAACAATAAAAACAATTGCAATAATTGGAACACCAACAAAAAGAAAAATAATCAAAACAAAAGTTAAAATTGATAATAATAAAGCCGGAAAATAAACAAAATCCGGATTAACAAATAAACCAACCATAAACCCCTCCAAAATGAAAATAATCGGCAAGATGATTATATATCTAATCTTGTTGGGTTTCAACTGGTTCTTTATTTTTGTTATCATTATCTGAAGAATCCAGTAAAGAATAATAAAACTTAACACCTAAACGAACAGCATCATAAAGCAAAAGAACAGGTAAATAACGTTTTATGTACTCAGATTCTTCATCACCTGGTACAATTTCACCATTAAGACCTATTAAATAACCGTAATCAGGTAACACCTTACTCATTATCATCACCATCCTTATTCTTAAATCTTTTAGCATAAATATAATCAATAAAATCAAGAATGTTAAGAACTAAAAAGGTGAAGAAAAAAGCAACAACTAAAATCTTTAAATCAAAAGATTTCATTTTAGCAAATACAAAACAATATCCAAGAATATCAGCTAAGAAAGCAAAAAAACCATTTTTAAGTATTTTAATCATCCTGCACCTCACTCTTAGATCTTTTAGCATAAATATAATCAATAACATCAAAACTAATACAGACTAAAGAGAACGTAATAAAAACAATAATGAAAAGTTTTAAATCAAAAGGATTATCACCAAATGCTTTACAACCAAAAAAAACAACCCCAAAATAATAAACAAAGGTAAAGATAATATCCTTTATAATCTCAAGAATAAGATGTTTCATCCTGCACCTCACTCTCTGGAGCAAGCTCCCGATCTATTACATCTTTTAGCTTCTTTTCTTTCTGCTGCTTCTTCCTGACTTTCTTTTCTGTCTTACGCTCTGCTGCATAATCAGTTATAACATCAAGAATCTTTGTTTTTAAGCTTCCTGAATATCCTTCCTGAACTGCGAGATAAACAACAGCTTTTCTTATCTTCCTGACATTCAACCAGGTTAAGACAAATATAAGAAATAACAAATATCCCATTTTTCTACTCCTATCTATAATTAAAATCCCACAAACTAAATTACGAATGTACCGGGTTTAATCCGGTACATGCTCCCCTCATTAACCTATTAGATTAGTGAGCAAGAGACTTGAAGAAGTTGATAGCTATTCTTACACCGAAGAATAAACCAAAAACACCTAAGCCAGCTGGAAGAATTGCAACAAGACCTTCCTGGCCTCCCTGTGCAACCTTATCAACACCCTGCTGAAGTGCTGTAACAACATTTGTAGGAAGAACAGTATTTTCTTCTCCTACTAAGGCTAACATTGTTGGATTCATAACAATACCTCCAATAAATATATTTATAACGCAAAAGCGCTATATACTATTTTAAAAAACCAGTAATAGTAAAAAGCATTTTTCTGGCTAAATATCCGACAATACATGAAAACATCATAAGCCAGAAACCAAACATAAAACCTTTAAAAATACAATCTGCCATATTTACCCCCTGAATATCTCCCAGAAAGCAAATGCAACTAATGAACCGAATATTGCAGAGAGAAGAAACACAATATATATAGTGTCACTATTATTAACCTCTATAGATCCACCTGATTCTTCTGATGCTTCCTGGGTGACTGTCTGCAATTCTGTTTCTGTTTCCGCTGCATGTGCTGTTACGAAAAACATATTTAATGTTAGCGCCACAGCCGAGACCAGGAAGAATAAACGGATATACTTCATATTTTTCTCACAATACACATGTTCTCTTACCTCTACAGTTTTCCCGGCAGGCTGTGACCAAACGCTTATGTGTGCGCCCCGGCACTTCCGGGCCTTACATTCCCGGACCCTTGTCTAACGCCTTACGAATTAACCGGTAACACCTTACGTAGGGTTAACGTTCCGCAGGGTTTACATATTCCGTTTAGGTAAAGAACCGCTTAATTCTCCAGTTGTTTTGAGAAAACTCCGGAATATATGTATATACCTGTGCCGGGGCGCACACAACACATTTAAGTCACGCACAGCAGCCGGGAGAGGAGGACAACGACGAAAGAAGAAAGCTTGTTAATGCAAACCTCTGCTTGAATATTCCGTTGAAACATCTCCATCCTGCTTAACACTGTATTTCTTACGCTGCACAGTGTTTCTTATCTTAATAATAACGAATACAACAAAAATCACTACCCAGAGCAGAACAGCAAGACCAAAAATTAACCAGCTAATAAAAGCAAAAGACATATGTACATCTCCCTTCTACACTTAATAAGCACACGACTCATATATTTTCATGTGCCTAAGTAAATATAAAAGGTTTCAGGCATACACACCGGGAAAGGAGTAATATTCCCGGTATGCTCAATCCTGTAATGACATTATGTGGGGTTATCACTACCATTTTTAAGATTGTGATTCTTGCACAACCCCAATAAGTAATGATATGGCTACTTAGCAGCCTTACCTGAAGACTGGACGAAATCAAGTTTCTGAATATAAAGAACATTCTTTCCACCTGAAGCCTTCATACCAAATTCAACACTTGCAACTGCAGGAAGTCCCGTAGCCTTTGCAACTTCATAAAATTCTACTGGCATTTTTTCCTTAACAGGAGCATATCCTAATGTTCCAGTTCCTTCATCATAATTAGAAGCTGAAATATCACCAGTAGAAACATAAGACATAGTACAGCCAACAGTGTGTTCACCAACTCCAGATTCTGGAGCAATATCGTAGGGTTTCCCAACAGATAATACAGTAATTAAAGCGTTCATAATTCTTTCCTTTCTAGCCTATCATCATCAGGTGCTTGGCGGCTAACCCAACCACGACACGGATAGTCGCTTTATCCGTGTTTCGAAATAAAAAGGGAGGAATGTAAAAATATAAAGTTAAGGCGCAATCTCGCCGAACTATTAAATAAAATCAAGAAGAATGTCATAAATTCTAACTAAATCTACACAATGCTGCATATAAACAGAGAAAGAATAAAGTCTATCGCAAAAACAAAAACATACAGATTTATCAAAAGAATCAGAAGACTTATATTCAGAATATTTCTCATATAAAGCATTATACTGAACAAAATATTCATGATACTTTGCTAACCAGGTACTTCTAAAATTTCTGAAAAAATTATGCTTTTCTTCATCATTCAAAAAAAGAAGGGTAAACAAATCATGATCACTTAAATCACTCTTAAGCATATCAATTTGTTCACCCGTTAAAATATCTTTTAAAATCATAAAATACCTCTTTTCCGAGCTGCTCCGACATTGCTAGATTGCCAGCCCTTTGATATAATTATTTGTTAAGATAGCCCTACCGCTAAACAGTAGCGGTTTGTCTGCGGTATGTAACTATCTTTATTTGATTACAGGTACATTATAATCGCAAATGCGAGTAAAGTCAATTAAAATATTTGCAAATGCGAATATAAATGAAGGGAGTAAAATGACAATAAATGAAAAAATATTCACAGAAATTAAAGAAAAAAGCCTAAAAAAAGCAGATTTAGCAAGATTACTACAAGTAAATACATCAGTAATAGCAACATGGGAAAAAAGAGGAACAAATCCACCAGCTGAATACTTAGTACGCATATGCGAGTTTTTAAACATATCAATATATGAATTACTGGGAATAGAAAACGAAAACAAGATACAAGAAGCATATGATGCAGCTGATCCAGGAACACAAGCAGCCATCAGGAAGCTACTGGATATTAAAGATCAGGAGCAGAGCCAGGACGAGTTATTTACTTCCAAGATTGGATAAACAGACATTTGACATAAATATATTAATAAAGTATTATAATAATACAAAGAGACTTACCAATAGACGGTTTAGCCTTTAAATTTTAGTTATTAAAAAATAACCGTATCCTTTGGCTGGGGGCGGTTATTTTTTAATACAAATTACTTATGAAACAATTAGAAAGTTGTTAGATATTAAAGAACCAGGAAGAGTTATTTACTTCAGAGATTGAATAAACAGACATAAAAATTGACAATGTAACATAACAATGATAATATAAAAATGTAAAAAGAGTGCTACCGATAGACGGTTAGTCCTTACAATAAGTGTTAAAAAATAACCGCTTAGTTTTCCGGACTGGGGCGGTTATTTTTTTGGTTTATTATATACTGTAACAACAAGCATAATGATTGAAACAATCATTAATACAAACTGTATTAAATCAGAATATGTAACCATGTCTATCACCTCCCTTCTGAGAAGATGAAAGACTAACCGCCTACCGTTGTTGGCAACACTCCATACATATATTATCAAATACCGGAGAGAAAAACAACCGATAAACCGCATAAATACGGCATTTCTATTTTCATTTAACCAGGGAAATACAAAGAATCAAACAACTTTTAATCTAGGTGTCCCGGGTTCGAACCCCGGTGGGCTCATTAAGATGGGAATGGTTGAAAAACCATTCCCTTTTTTCTTTTCGTGCCTACTGACTAGGAGGGGAACGGTCGTCTTGTGAAGAAATTCATTCTTTATTATTTCCATGCATTAATTATTGTGATTTTGAAAACCCGCATAAACACTGGGAATGTTTGTGAGCAAGTTGGGCACTTTTGTGGCACTTGGTGTCAGGGGGAGTAGAATGATTGATAATTGTAGTTTTAACTTGGGTGAGTTTTATGTTAAAATGGGTAAAACAAATCGGAATTTGTAGAATTAGTAAATCTCGATTTTGGGAAATACAAGAATGTGTCTCATTATGGTTTTAATGCGGTTTGTAAGGAGAAACAATATGATTGGGTTTGTTATATGGTCACTTTTTGGAGTGTTTATAATTGGATTAGGAATAAAAGATATGTTTTCTAAGAATCCCGTTGGATTCTGGGCTAATACCGAAACAATAAAAGTAAAAGATGTGAAAGGTTACAATCGTGCGAGCGGACTATTGTTTATAATCTATGGAATCATTTTTGTTATATTAGGAATTCCGCTATTAGAAGGTCAAAATACACCATACGTTCTGTTGTCGGTTATTGGTGTGATGGTGGAAACAATTGTAATTATGGCTGCTTATAGTTTAGTTATCGTTAAAAAGTATGAAGAGAAGTAAATAACTTATAATTTGTGGAGGATAACTATTGTGGATAAAGCAGTTATTTATATACATGGAAAAGGTGGTAATGCTGAAGAAGCTATTCATTACAAACCGCTCTTTAGTAATTGTGATGTGATTGGTCTCGACTATACTGCACAGTTTCCATGGGAAGCAAAAGAAGAATTTCCATTACTTTTTAATTCAATTTATAGAAACTACAAGACTGTTGAAGTAATTGCCAATAGCATTGGAGCGTATTTTGCTATCAATGCCTTATCAAATCAGCAAATAGAGAAAGCATATTTTATTTCGCCCGTTGTAGATATGGAAAGGCTTATTGCTGATATGATGATTTGGGCAAATGTTACAGAGGATGAACTCAAAGAGAAAAAAGAAATTCAGACAACCTTTGGAGAGACTCTTTCATGGGATTATCTTTGCTATGCAAGAGAAAATCCTATTATATGGGAAATCCCAACGCACATTTTGTATGGCGAAAAAGATGATCTTACCGCTTATGGAACGATATTTGAATTTGTACAGAGGACTAATTCAACACTTTCTATTATGAAAAATGGAGAGCATTGGTTTCATACGGATGAACAAATGAAATTTCTTGATGAATGGATAACAAAATCTTCCAAATAAATTCAAGTTTGGAGAATTGAGAAAATCGGAATTGATGGAGGTAGTGTGAATTATGAAAAAGATTGTATGTGCAATGCTATGTATTCTGCTTGTATTTAGTTTGAGTGCTTGTGGCGGAAATGTTAATGAAGTAAATACACATAATGTAGAATCTGAAATATATTCTGAAGAGGACATTGCAGCTGCTATTGACACCATAAAAAAAGAGTTTAAGAGCAACTGGAATGGATGTACTCTTACAGAAATTTATTATGCAGGGGATGACAGCTCTAAAGACCATCAAGATTGGGCAGATAGGAACAATGCAGATGAAGTCATTGTTTTGCTATCTTCATTCGATGTTGATTCATCTGGAGGAGATGGTTCTCTGAATCCAAATAGTACATACAATGATTGGAAGTGGATTTTAGTTAGAACAAACGGCGGACAATGGCAACATGTTGACCATGGATATTAAAATAAATTCAAGTTTGTAGAATTAAGAAAATCGGTATTTTTGAGGAGATAGATATAAAATGACCTTCCAATTAGTTTGTATAGAACCAAAAGAATTAACGCAATACAAGTCTGATATGCAGGAAGCATTTCAGAAAGGTTTTGAAGATGCTTTCGGGAAAACAGATGCTGTTATTCTGCCTGAAAAGGACATTGACCAGTCGCTGAATGCGGAGGGTTCTGCTGTCTATAAAGCTGTAGTCGATGGAGAAATGGTGGGTGGTGCTGTTGTTATTATCAATGAGAGTACACAGCATAACCATCTTGACCTGCTTTTTGTAAAGAACGGAGTTCAGAGCAAAGGTATCGGTAAGAAGATATGGTTTGAATTGGAACGGATATATCCGAACACGAAAGTATGGGAAACCTGTACGCCGTACTTTGATAAGCGCAACATTCATTTTTATGTGAATGTCTGCGGCTTTCATATTACAGAATTTTTTAATGAAAAACATCCTATGCCGGATACACCGGACGATTTTGTCGGTGATGGCAATGAGGGAATGTTTGCGTTTAAGAAGCAAATGCGTTTATGAAATTCAAGTTTGGAGAATTGAGAAAATCGAAGTTTGTAAGGAACAGAAACTTTGAATTTTCACATTAGTTAATAATCGCAAAATAGCGTAAAATAAGCAATGCAAAGAATATTTGCGCACCTAAAATGACGATGTAAAAGAAACATTGCTTGATAGAAATTACGATTATGATAAAGTGAGCCTATAAGGAGGTAAACAATATGCAATTAGGCCAAATGATTGTAAAAATGAGAAAAGATTATGGATTGACACAAGATGATTTTGCACAAAAATTCAATGTAACAAGGCAAACAGTTTCAAACTGGGAAAATGAAAAAAGTTATCCGGATTTGTTAACATTGGTAAGAATCAGTGACGAATTTGATTGTTCACTTGATGTTATGTTAAAGGAGAATAATGCTGTGACAGAAGATTTGAACAAAAAAATAAAATATGGTGAAGAAAGTGCATTGATTGGAGGGATAAGCTCCATTTGTCTATTTATCATTGCAATTACTATGATCGTTTTGCAATATGGAAGCCCTTATATGTGGGTGACTTTTTTACTTATTGCCTTTTTAAATACAAAAGCAATAAGTATTACACTTGACAATGTAAAAAAAGAAGGAAGGAAAACAATAGTATTATTTTTAGGTTTCTTTTGTATTGTTGCATTGTTAGTATTTGGATTGATATCGTATATTAGATAAGAGTACAAATTCAAGTTTATAGATTACATCTTATAAATCACCTGTAAATCACCAACTTACAACCATATATAATAACTTTGATACAAAGAAACAGAGCAAGTACTTGAGTAACAAAACTTAAGTGCTTGCTCTTATTTTATTTATAGGAGGTTACTATGGATGACAAAATGAATGATGTGATTGATGAAGTGCAGAAAAGACTTGGAGAAGAATATGAGGTGAAAAGGGTTGAAGTTATGAAGAACAATGACACAAAACTGAAAGGAATTCAGGTCAGGAGAAAAGACATGAATGTTGCAAAGATATGTTACTGGACTGGTGAATCAGTTGATGAGATTGTAGATGTGATTAATAGAAGCCTGTTTCCTAAGTTTGATTGTGAAATCAATTTGGAGAAGCTAAAAGACAGGATTGTCTATACATTGGTGAATGCTGATTCTAATAAGAGCAGACTAAAGACTATACCTTACAGGCTATTGAAAGGTACGGATTTAGCCATTACATATAAGCTAATCATTGATATTGATTTCAATGCTACAGCTTCATCAGATGTTACAAATGCATTGATGGAGCATTTGGGAGTTACGGAAAATGATTTGTATACATTTGCGACTAAGAATACTCGGAAACTCTATGCTCCGAGTATCATGTCACTTACGGATATTGTATCAAAGATAGATAACCAGTCTCAGGAAGATGTCAGCAACACTCCTGAGACTATTTTTGTATTGACTAATTTCAAAAAGCATTTTGGGGCTTCATGTATCTTGTATCCAGATGTGTTGAAGAATTTCTGTATAGAGAAAAATATGGATGGTGTTTACATGATTCCATCTTCCGTACATGAATTTCTGCTTTTGGTAATGGATAAGGAATATGTAAATAGTGGTTATGTTAAGCAAATGATTAAAGAAGCTAATAGAGAGAGCTTGGAGAAGGAAGATGTACTGTCTGACAATCTGTATTACTATAACGCCGTAAATGACGCTGTAAGCATTGTGGAATAGGAGGCTGGCATGAAATATACATTTAGGAGTGAAAAAGAGCTCCAAGAGGTTATACAGGCTTGTGCAGGCATTCCACAGAAGGTGATAGATAATGCAAAGTATCACATTGGACTTGTAGAAGAATGTTTTGAAGATGGTGCATGTGGAAACTTCCATATACTGACGGATGATGATGGTATAGACAGTGATACATACAAGGATTGTCTCAGGGAGTATAACCTGATTGAAGGCGACTATGAGTTTGACGACCTGATATGTGAAGAAAATGGTTCTGAGTGGCATATAAGGGCATTCATAGGTACAGACGCTTACTGGGGATTCTTTTACAAATGTAAGACTAAGGAGGTTTTCTATGGAAAGTAAGAAAGAACAGTTGATAACAGAAGTTGTCTATCAGGGAAATCATACATATGAGATTAAGAAAACGATAGACGGGTTTAAAGGTGACAAAGCAATTCTTATAGGTCTGTATCCGACAGTTGATGGAGATAACATTACAAAGATTGACAGTACACAGTTACATCTGATTAATCATATGAAAGAACTTGGATTAAATGAGGTAAGGATTATGAATCTGTATTCAGAAGTATTTGACAGAAAGCCTACTACATCACAGCTGACATATGACAAGGAAAACTTTGAGTACATTATACAGGCTGTCAATACTGCAGGAGAATACAAGCTGATAATTGCATATGGCAGTTCGCACAGCAGTAATAAGACTACTAATACTTTAAAGAAGAATCTGCTTGAAGCTATCAGTAATAGTAAGGCTAAGGACAGAGTATATCAAACATTTATGAACACATTGAATATAGAATACAGAAGCTTGCATGTTCTCAGACATACATTTGGCAGTATTCTTGCAAGTGAGGGAATCAATGTAAAAGACCTGCAATATATGCTTGGGCATGCTAGTGTTGTTACAAGTATGGATATATATGTTGGCTCATATTCTGAGAATCGTAAGAAGATGACGAAGAACCTGCAGAAGTCACTATTTGTAAGTTGAAATGATTAATAGAAAGAAAACTATTTTAAAATAAGTAATGATTGAATCCTGGGTAGTCATAGCAATGATTACTCAGGATTATTCTATATAAAGATTATTATGGCGTAAAGACACCTTTTTGGGAACTTGTATGAAGAGATTATGAAGAAATCGGTTTAGGGTACTTACATTTAATAAAGCTTCATATATAGCCTGTTTAGTACCAATACGAGTTACTAACCCGATGGGGTGATTTAGACAATAAAAAATAAGAATGGTAAATGATTGATTCATGCTTACCATTCTTATTTTCTGTCGGATAATCCTAATAGATAATCACTGGATACATTGTAGAGTTTGCACAACGAAATAAGATGTCGTATAGGCAATTCGTTTGCACCTCTTTCATACCGTGCATACATAGTTTGAGATGTGCCAAGTACATGGGCAACATATTCCTGAGTATAGTCAGAATCTTCTCTTAAATCCCTAATTCTGCGAATATAATCCAATAAGATATCTCACCTCCTGATAAAGTTTTTTTAAATTATACTAAGTACAAATGTTTACTATTGATTTTAGTAAATATATGTACTAAAATAATCGCAGATACATATAGTAAAAAATTGAATATGAGGAGGCAATATTTATGAAAAAGGTCAAAAAATTAATTATTCCCTTAATGTTAATGGTGAGTCTGTTGGTGTTATCACTTACTGGTTGTGGGAGAAGCGCTAAGGACAAATATTATGAAGATGGTTCAAAACTAGGCTATATGCTTGGAACAGGCATACAGGATAATGTTGGATTGTTCGGACCAAAAGATGAAGCAAAAGACAAATTTATCGAAAGTGCAGATGCTGCTATTAGCGAAATTAAAGGATACAAGATGGAAACCAAAGAAGGTAAAGCAGCGAAAAAAAGCATTATAGAATTAAGAAAGCAACAAAAGGCGTTTTATCTTAAATATACATATGGAGACAATAAAGGAACTACACCAAGTATTGACGAAGAACTTAAAAAATATACAGATGATGTTAATAAGAAAATAAAAGCATTTGATAAAAAATACCACAAAAATGTAGGAGAAGATCTTTATTGGTAATAATGTGGAGCAGATAAATAACTTTATAAAAATAATGCTGAGGAGGAATTAAATATGAGTGAAAAGCGATTGAATGTTTTGACATCTGCAGTGGTATTAACAGAAGAAATGGATGCTTATAATTCTCTAAGAAACAAATTTTTGCAACTATCGAAAGAAGCAGAAGCTAAGGTATCAGAAAGTTATGATAAGAATGTAAAATCATATAAGGATTTACAGATATCAGCACAATATATGTTAGACAGACTGTTTAAAGAGTATTTGCAGATAGGGGCTATACATCTTATTTCATATGGAATATATGATGTAGATGAAGAAGTACTTAGGGAAGAATATGGCAAAGATTTTGACCTCACTTATAAAAATACAATATTGAATATTATAAGGGAAATTAATGTTATAGATGCAGATGTAGCACAAAATAAAGCAGACAGAAAAGGAATGGTATCAGATGCTGGAAATACATTTCAAACATTAGGCTTTTACAGACAAACAGGAGATGTAAAAAAAGATTTAGGCAATGTTGTTGAGGCTGAAACAGAAACAATGACAATGAATGCTGTCATGGCAGGAGGAGCGGCATTGTTATCTGCAGGGTTAGGAGCATTGGATAAGAAAGCCGCAGAATCTGAAAAAGAAGATATTTTCTCAAGAGCAAGTACTAAAAATTCTTTGGTTCGTGCAATGGGAAAAGATGTGTATCAGCTTCATAAGACAATTGCAAGAATAGTAAACAGCAGAGTAAATAAGACATTTACATATCCATCAGAAGAAGAACTTGAAAAGATTGAACCTGAAATAAGGAATGCAATTTCTGGTAACTTTGACCATGATGAAAATAATCCTGATTTGGAATTAAAGCAGATTATTAAGATTCTCACATTGAATCCATATGAGACAAGAGTATATTCTTACATAATGAAAAAACACAATGGATTAACAGACGAACTGAATAATACAGTTAATTATCTGAATATTGATAAACAGGATTTAGCTGATAGTTATCTCAGGTCTATGTATAACATGAACGAATATACAACATATGAAAGTATCGTTCCATTTGAAGAACAGATAAGAGCTGAAATGAAACCATTTGATGTTACTGAATGTAAGTATTTGTCTGAGGTGGATGATTATAAAGAATCACTTTATATAAAGAGAAGAACATTTAATGCATATGTGTATGATACTATTGATGATAGGGATAAGGCTGAAGAACAGTTTACTACATTCTTTGATGAACCTGTAAAAGATATGGATATGGATGATTTGGTAGAGAAATATTATGAAACATTACCATCTACAGTATATCAGAAGAATAGAGAAGATTTGCAGTTGCTTATTATGAGTCAGCTTACAGGATACATTGACGGATTTCAGGATTCAGAAACTATTGATTCATATATTGTTACTGCCGAAGGTAAGATGAGAGAATATGGATATGGAACACTGTCTTTATTAGATGCACTTACTAAAAAGAGAAAAAAGCTTTGTCGTAAGGAAAATGTGATGAAAGCAGTTGGTTCAGCAAAAGATTCTGTCAAGAATTTTGGAAAGAATCTTATGGGTAAAGTACCATTTGAGAAGAATACAGCTATAGAAGAAACAAATGAAGAAGTTAATACAGCGGAAAATGTAAAGCCTAAAGCAGCAGGGTTCTTTGATGGTACAAAGAAAATGTTTGCAGGAGCAACAGATAAGGTAAAGAATACAGTTTCTGGAACTTCAGAAGAAAGTGAATTTAAAACTTGTCCACAATGTGGAGCTACTATAAAGAGCAAAGCAAAGTTTTGCGGAACATGTGGATATAAATTCTAGGAGGTTGCATAATGAAATATTGTGAAAATTGTGGAGCAGAGCTAGAAGATAGTGCTGTGTTCTGCGAAGAATGTGGAGCGAAAGTTGAGACTGTGCCACAAGAAAAAGCAGTAGATTCAGAGCAAAGCAAGGAAGCAGAAAAACAGGATAATGCTGAAATAGACGATGCTGTAATTGATACATCAGATAAGCCAGTTGGAAAAAGAAAACGGATGATACCTATATTGTGTGGGGTTATTGGTGTACTTATTATTGTTATAATTATAGTGACAGTGACAAGCAGAAAATCAAATAATGATGATAATAATGCCAAGAATGACTTGGAAACAGTCGTAGCAACTGAGTCAGCAGACGAAACTGTAAAATCAACAGAGGCTACAACACAAGCTAATAACTGGAAAAAACAGTATATAGAATATTTAAAAAATGTTGATTCTAAAAATTATGGTGGGTGTGAATATATTTACATGAATAATGATGATATTCCAGAACTGATGATATTAGGAAGCAATACTGCCGCAGGAAATATTCTTGTTACATCTGATAATACGACAATTGATTCAAAAAATATTGCTTCAGGGAAAATGTATTATGCAGAAAAGAGTAATGAACTTGACATTGAAAGTGGACGACAGGGTGTATATGTTTACAAAATATATAATATAATTGATGGAAAGATTAAGGAAGAAGAGGCTAATTCTTTTGATACTAGCGGGAAAACAGCATTTGTATATAACAGACCTAAGACAATACAGCAGATTATAGATGATTTGTCTGGAGAAACGGCAAAAACAAATACGGAAACTCTTTCAGCCGCTTCGACAACTAAAAAGGCTATAGAAGGTTCTTGGACAAGTTATACAGGAAATGACCCAAGTATGGAATATTCATCAAAATATACATTAGTATTTAACAGTGATGGCACAGTTTCTTGTAAAGGATATAAAAATAATCATAGTGGTAATTATGAAGTTGAGTCAGATGGAACTATTGTTTGTTCATTTACAAAATGTATTGATAGCTTTCCACCAAATGGACCAACTGAAATACAAGGTTATACAGCCAAATTTGTATTGAATTCAGATGGAACATTAACTAGTCCAACAGGAAGTAATGGAACAACTAACTGGGGGAAAAATACAACATGGACAAAAGTACAATAAATATTAGTGAAATTTCGGGCACTTTTCCGGCACTTATTTCTTAATTAATACTTACATAAAAATCATTACACAGGCTATCGGCTCCTACTGGACTAGTGCCATAAAGGAGTCCAAAGAAAACCAGTGTTTAAGCGGTCTCACGGCTTCGAACCCCGGTGGGCTCATTGCAAAGGGAATGGTTGAAAAACCATTCCCTTTTTTCTTTTCGTGCCTACTGACTAGGAGGGGAACGGTCGTCTTGTGAAGAAATTCATTCTTTATTATTTCCATGCATTAATTATTGTAATTTTGAAAACCCGTATAAACACTGGGAATGTTTGTAGGCAAGTTGGGCACTTTTGTGGCACTTGGTGTCTGGGGGAGTGGAATGATTGAGAATAGGAGATTTAACTTGGTTGAGTTTTATGTTAAAATGGGGAAAATGAATCGCAGTTTGTAAGGAACAGAAACTTTGGAGTTTACGGAGGAAAGAATAATATGATTTTTCATTATGCAGGCAAATATAATGGAGACGAAAATAGTCTTCCATACAAAGAGCATAATCCTAATGCAATTCCATTTAAAGAACCAAAGGATATGAAGAAATATTCGCTTATTGCAAATTTAGGATGCGTTTTGATAATGATTGTATTAGTAATTCCATTCTTGCTTATGGGCATAAAATATATTCCTAATAGCAAAATACAGATGGTGGCAGGAGGAATTTGTGGTGGATTGTCTATGTTTCCGCATGAATTATTGCATGCAGTATGCTTTAAAAAAGATGTATATATGTATAACGACCTAATACATGGTTTGATGTTTGTAGTAGGAACAGAAGATATGAGTAAGGCACGATTTATTTTCATGTGCTTGTGTCCAAATCTTATTCTAGGCATAATTCCCTATATTTTATTCTTGATATTTCCACAATTTGTTGGGGTAGGCTTATTTGGAATTATTTGCATTGGAACGGGGTTTGGAGATTACTTAAATATTTACAATTCAATAAGGCAGATGCCAAAAAATTCCAAAACATATTTATGTGGAATGCATTCTTATTGGTATATGTAGGAATATGCAGCTTCCAGCTTATAGAACATATTATACATAAATATAACATTTTAGAAAGTTAAATTAACAACAGATAAACATATTAGTATAAAAATATAATAAGGTTACAATGCGAGGTTTAGGTACTATTATCAATGTACTTTGGGCACTTTTCAGGCACTTATTTATAAACTAATAATTTGATAAAAACGATTAGAACAGGTAAAGTTTTTCCATTTTCATCTAGAAAGGTTTTTAGAGTTTATGATGCATCATATTCTGAAAAATTGGTTCATAAAGAATTAGCACAGTATCGAATAAGGAATGATAGAGAATTTTTTATATTATCATATTCAAAAGCCTGTGAAATGATAGAGAAAATTTTAATAGACAATAATATGATGTATTATAAGTATGACAATAAAGAGAAGTAGGAATTTGAGTATTAGTTTATACCATTATATTTACAGATACAAGTAATAAAGAGAAAATAGACTGCATGGTAATCAACATGTATCGGTATCTATCTTTTGAAGAATTGTATCAGCATCACAGTAAAGTATCCATTGGATATAACAAAGATGAGATTGCAAATCCGAAAGAAATGCTCATGTATTATTCTAAAGAAATGATAGAGAAATATGGTGTTGTTGCCATTGAAATAAAAGTTTTATAGCTTCCTGTTTATAGATTACATCTTACAGAATATCCGTAAATCCACCAACATACAACTATATATAATAATTTTGATACAAAGAAACATAGCAAGTACTCGAGTAATAAAACTTAAATACCTGCTCTTATTTTATTTATAGGAGGTTGTCAATGTTATTGGTAATGGATGAGGATTACTTTACCGGGGTTCGAACCCAGTGGGTTTATTTATTCTTTATTAATTTTTAAAATAGGTTTATGATAGAATCAATTTAAATACAGAGGTGATATGAATTGATTATAACAGTCATAGCGATATTGATAGCTGTACTTATTATTATCGTTGTAACTAATATTGGTAATAATAGTAGCGGTAATAATAAAAAGCCACATACTTATGAACCGTGGGTGATTGAAGCACCTGAAAAGCGGGCTGGTCGTCGGGGAGAACATATAGCGACAGAAATCATTAAGGGAGTACTTCGTGAAGGAGATTATTTATTCACCAATATTTCTGTATCATACGATGGAAAGCGCACAGAACTTGATAATGTTGTTGTAAATAAATATGGTGTGTTTATTTTTGAAGTTAAGAATTACAAGGGTCAACTTTATGGCAATGAGGATGATTATAATTGGGAAAAATATAAAGATGACGGATATGGAAATACATTTGTGAAAGAAGTCAAAAATCCTGTTAAGCAGGTAAAAAGGCAGATTTATATCCTTGCGAAATATCTGGAAGGCTATAATGTGTGGGTTGAAGGATATGTTATTTTAATCAGAAGTAACAGTCCAGTTCAAAGTACATATATTTTGCAGAGTGTCGAAGATATCGACAGGGCAATTCATACATTTAAACGAAATCATCTGAGTAGGGACACGGTTGAATCAATTAAGAAGATGCTTGTATAATCATTGATATTGATTTACGGATATTGTATCAAAGACAGATAATCAGTCTCAGGAAGATGTCAGCAACACTCCTGAGACTATTTTTGTACTGACTAATTTCAAAAAGTATTTTGGAAAATGATTAAAGAGACTAATAAAGAGAACTTGGAGAAGGCAGATGTAATCCCTGACAATCTGTATTACTATAACGCCGTAAATGACGCTGTAAGCATTGTGAAATAGGAGGCTGGCATGAAATATGCATTTAGGAGTGAAAAAGAACTTCAGGAGGTTATATTTTGGTCGCTTGTCAGATTAAAAAAACATCACTATTACCAACATCAATATTAACATTATTAATATCGGAGGTAACATGATGGATGTCCAAAAGAAAAGACCGCCGCCTTGTCTATGATATCTTGCTTCATTGTAAACAATATCTAGCACCATCCATACAATGTTGTACAATGAAAATCCTAATATAAAACTGCGTTCTACAATAAACTTACTTGTTAAAGCAAAATACACTGAAAAAACAGTATATGTAATGCATAAACCAAATGCACTATTGATTAATATTGCCACAAACTTTGAATACATTTTTTACTCCTTCCATTCTCTTTACACATATATCGTTGGAAATTATTATAGCATGGATTTGGACAAATATCATTCAACTGTTGTGATATTGCCTTAATAAACATTATTATGATTTTGGGCACTTTTATGTCACTTGGTATCAGTGGGAGTAGAATGATTGTAAATGGAAGTTCTAACTTGGTTGAGTTTTATGTTAAAATGGGTAAAATGAATTGTAATTTATAGAGAAAAGCACATGTTAAAGAATCTTTGCGTAACTATATATGCAATGTAATGTGATGATTGCTTTATTTTGAACATTATTTTTCGGATAATATTATTGAAAGGAGGTCGTAATATTATGAATATAGGAAATCAAATATTGAACATTCGGAAAGAAAATCAATTAACACAAGAGGAGTTTGGCAATTTGCTATTTCTCTTGACACATTACTAAAGGAGGATTCGAAAATGATACAATCTATGGATAAAGAAAGAGCAATGGGCATAATAAAACACGAAAAATCAAAGAGTGACAAAAAGGTAGTTCAATATATTAAAGGACATGATTAAATGAATTTAATAAGGGCGGTCCTATTGTGCAGCATGTGTGAGAATAAAAGGAGATGGCAGTATTATGAACAAGGCATATGAGCGAGAAACAGAAATGTGGAATCAGGTATTTAAGGAATGTACCCCTGTGGATTTAAGAACTTTAGATTTACAAGTTGAAACAATGTTTGACGAAGCGTTAAAGCTGTTTGCACAAAAAACAACAAATGTATTAGATTTTGGCTGTGGTACAGGAGATATTTCTTTTCAATATTTGCAGTATCAGCCTACACATAAAGTTTTAGGAATTGATGCTTCAAAAACGGGCATAGAATTTGCAACTGAAACAGCAAGATTAAGTGATTATAAAACGGCAACTTTTCTTGAAGGTACAGACCATACGGTAAAGCAATTAGAAGAGAATTCATTTGATGGAGTGATATTATCAAATGTGTTGGATGTAATGCCCAAAGATGTGTCAAAGGAGGTAGTTGAAGATTTAGAACGGGTATTGAAGCCTGGTGGATATTGGTTTATTAAAATGAATCCGTATTATTCAAAAGAAGAACTGGAAAGTTTCGGATATGAGAATATGGGAAATAACATTTATGAAGAGAATCATATTATGAGACTAAGACAGGCTACAACAAATTACTGGAAAGAAAAATTTGCACGTTTTGGAAAGGAAATTATTTATCTGGAATTTGAGTATCCGTGGCAGGAGGGAATGAATCGTCTGTTTGTTTACCAGAGTTAAAAGAATCTGGCTGTGCCACATTTGCAATAATAAGAAGTTTGCGCTATAATACTATTTAAACAAGTCGTGAAATTTAGTATTGATTTAGGAGATATCGCTTATGAGAGTATTTTATGGGCTTATTATTACGGCGGTAATTTTAATGATTGGGGCGTGTGCTTTAAAGGCATATAAAAAAGAGGGTGCACTGGCAAGAGTTGTGTTTTTATATGAGCTTGGTGCATTTATATGTGGGATAATATTTTTAGTATATACATATGTTCCAGGGACAACCATTACAGTGTTGTGCAAGGGACTTATTATGGCGAGCTTTGACTGGCTGCTTGTGCTTCTTATGTATTATACTCAGTATTATACAGGCATGTTTAAGGGCGTTGTGGGTGTAAAAGTTTTTATGCTTGCCTATTCGCTGTTTGAGACTGTTGCATTTTTGATTAATGCATGGACGAGATGGATATTTGATATAACAGATATATCGGGTGACCAGATAATTGTTCAGTTTGCAAAAGGTAATGTTCTGGGCAGGTTACATTATGTATTTGCTTATGGCATTATGTTGCTGCTTATTTTAAGTTATTTAGTAATGGTTAAGAGAATGTCAAGATTCTACAGATTCAGATATTTTGCTATTCTCATATTATTATTTGCTGCATTTTCACTTGATATAATGACTACTTGGTCTGATTCAATATATGACATGTCAATGGTTGCATTTGGTATCATGTCTGTACTTATATATTATCTGACATACAGTTATGTTCCTAATGAGCTTATTGAGAATACATTTTCACTTATAATCAGGGATATGAATAGTGGAATTATATGCTTTGATAATGCCGGAAGATGTATATACTGTAATGGTATTGTTAAAGAAATGTATTCTATTACTGATAATATTAATGAAGTAGAGCATAATTATGCAAGCTGGCTTCAGACTCAGACAGAGCATGATAATAAGAAATTCAGGCAGACAATCAGCGTGGGGAATGAGAGAAGAAGCTTTGATATTTCATATAATCGTGTATATGATGATAAGCATAATTTTATATGTGATTATTTCATATTTAATGATCGTACGGAAGCTGTTGAGCTTTTAGAATATGAAAAGTTTAGAGCTACACATGATAATCTCACGGGACTTCTTAATAAGGAGCAGTTCTATGAGGAAACTGCAAATGTAGTGCGAAACGACAGGAATCACAAATATTGCCTGGTGTGCAGTAATATTAAAGATTTTAAACTTGTTAATGAGCTTTTTGGAATCGAAAAAGGTGATGAGATTATTAAAATGCAGGCGGGGCTTATTAAGGCTTCATCTGAAAGTGGCTATATATGTGGAAGAATCCAGAATGACAGATTTGCTGTGTGTATGCCGAAGGACAGTTTTAATAATGAAATAATGCAGAATAGTATTGTAAGCATGCAGGACAGATTCAACAATGCATCATTTAAGATAAGGGTTGTAGTTGGTGTTTATGATATTGAAGATGTTGATGAGCCTGTAAGTAATATGTGTGATAAAGCATTTATTGCGAGCGAGACTATTAAGAATAATTATGAAGTTAATATTGCATACTATGATGATAAGCTGTTAAAGAGAACTCTTGAAGAAAGAAGAGTTATTGGAGAATTTGAGGGTGCACTTGAAAGAAAAGAATTTAAAATGTTTCTTCAGCCACAGGTTAATACGCATGGTAAGACTTATGGAGCAGAGGCACTTGTGCGTTGGCAGCATCCTGATAGAGGGTTGCTGTCGCCATTCTTCTTCATTGATATTCTGGAGACTACAGGTCTTATATATAAGCTTGATATGTATATGTGGGAATGTGCAGCAGCTAAATTAAGTGAATGGAAGAAGAAGGGAGATACGGTTCATTATATTTCTGTAAATATATCTACTAAGGATTTTTATCTTATAGATGTATATGAGGTTATTACATCAATTGTTAAGAAATATGATATTGAACCTAAGATGTTAAAGTTAGAGATTACCGAGACAGCACTTATGTCTGATCTTAAGAAGAATATGGAGGTAATTAAGAACCTCAGGAATTATGGATTTAAGATAGAGATTGATGATTTTGGAAGTGGATATTCTTCGCTGAATATGTTAAAAGATATAAGTGCAGATGTTCTTAAGATTGATATGGCATTCCTTCGTGCTACAGAGAATGAGGTTAAGGGACAGGATATTCTGGAGACTATTATTTCTCTTGGTGGAAAGCTTGGAATGGAGGTAATTACTGAAGGAGTAGAGACAGACAAACAGCTTCTTATGCTGACAGAGATGGGATGTCATATATTCCAGGGATATTATTTCTCAAAGCCTATACCAGTCGAAGAATTTGAACAAAAATATATGAATGAATAATGGGAGGAAGTTATGAGCGAGAATTGTTCAGGAAGCTGCTCAAGCTGCAGTTCAGACTGCGAATCAAGAAAAGGACCACAGATATTAAGAAATGCCAATAATGGCAAAGTTAAGAAGGTTATAGCTGTTGTCAGTGGCAAGGGAGGCGTTGGTAAATCACTTGTCACATCAATGCTGGCAGTCAAAGCCAATAAGGAAGGAAAGAAAGCGGCAATACTTGATGCAGATATTACAGGACCATCTATTCCTAAGTCTTTTGGACTTACTGAAAGGGTAACATGTAATGAAGATGGAACTGTAATGTATCCTGAGACTTCAAAGAATGGTATTAAGGTTATGTCACTTAATCTTCTTATGGAAAAGGAGACTGATCCGGTTATATGGAGAGGACCTGTTATTGCGGGTGTTGTTAAGCAGTTCTGGGAAGATGTTGACTGGGATGAGACAGACTGTATGTTTGTTGACTGTCCTCCGGGAACAGGAGATGTACCTCTTACTGTTTTCCAGTCTATGCCGATAGACGGAATTATTATTGTAACTTCACCACAGGATCTTGTTTCAATGATTGTGGAGAAGGCAATTAATATGGCTAAGCTTATGAATATTCCGGTTCTTGGAATTGTCGAGAATATGTCTTATTTCAAATGTCCAGATTGCGGTAATATTCATTATATATACGGAAAGAGTAAGATTGATGAAGTGGCAGCAGCTAACGATATCAAGACTGTTGCAAAGCTTCCAATGGACGCAAAGGTAGCTGGGCTTGTCGATTCAGGAAAGGCTGAGGAACTTGATGTGTCTGCATTAGATGGAATATTTGATGCAATTATGGCTTAACAGAGAAGAATAATGAAAAGATTGATTTTATTTAAAGGCGGAGTAGAAACATTAGAATTCTTTACAGAGCAGATGGCTGCTGTATGGGAGAAGATGGGCTGCTCCGTTTTCTGGTATAATTTAATGTTACAGCAGGCCAGTTCTTCTGCACTGGTGGAATTTTTCAAGGCTCACAGCTCAGACGAGTGGTATATGTTTACATTTAACTTTGAAGGAATAGCAGGAGAAGCCGGTCTGTATCGTGATGATGGCTGGAATTTCTGGGACTGGGCAGGTGTTAAGGTTGTAAATGTGGTTGTAGACCACCCGCTTTATTACAACAAATATATCCGAAAGCACCCTGAAAAGTATATTCAGCTTGATATTGATGAAATGCATGTTGCATACATGAACAGGTTTTTCCCGGAAGTACATACTGAATATATGCTTACAGCCGGAACAGAGCTTAATTATAACAGATGTATAATGCCTGATAAGAATTACCTGTCAATGAAGGAAAGACCGATAGATATTATATTTACAGGTAATTACACTCCGAAAAGAATACTAAGGAAACATCTGGATAACATGGATGATGAGTATATAGATTTCTATGAGGGTGTGCTGTCATATCTGATAGACAATCCGTCAGAGACGATTGATGCGGCGGCGGAAAATGCGTTACGCAGGGAATTCCCTGATATTACAGATGAACAGCTTGTCGACTGCATGCCTAATATGATGTATGCAGACCTTGCTGTAAGATTTCACTACAGGGAGCTTGCAATAAGGGCACTGGCTGATTCAGGACTTAAGATTCATACTTATGGCGAAGGTTATAATTATATCGAATGTAACCACCATGAGAATATAATTGAGCATGGAGGTGTTGATTCCAAGGTGTGTCTTGATATGATTAGTCAGGCAAAGATTTCTCTTAATGTAATGCCATGGTTTAAGATGGGCGCACACGACAGAGTGTTTAATACTATGCTTAATGGAGGTGTTGCACTTACTGATACTTCGCTGTTTTATGAGAACACATTTGCAGATGGTGAAAATGTGTTGTTCTATTCACTTGAGGATTTAAGAGAATATGAAAAGTCGAGATATGATGAGTGTATTGCGGCACGAATCACGGATAAGGTTAAATGTGCATTAGCTGATACGAAACATTTGCAGGAAATCGCTGACAGCGGGTATGAATGCTGTAAGGGCAGGCATAGCTGGATTGAGAGGGCTGTAGTGATTGGGAAGTATTTTTGTTAAATGGAATTGAATAATACAAATAAACAATATATGGACACTTTTTCTGTACTTCATGCCATAAATCACTAGAATATATGACTCAATTACAGTATTATTATAATTAACAGATACGGATAGGTTATTTAATGATAGGAGTATATTATGGCAAATTCACAAAAAGGCAAGATTGATATGACCACAGGTCATATCATGAGAAATATCATACTGTTTGCGATACCGATTATTATTGGAAATGTTTTGCAGCAGTTATATACTACGGTTGATGCACTTGTAATAGGTAAATACTGTGGTGATACATCTTTAGCTGCGGTAGGAACGAGTTCACAGCCGGTTGAAGTATTATTATGTGTTTTTTTAGGAATAGGAACAGGTGTGTCTATTCTTATTTCACAATATATCGGAGCCAGGGAATCGGGAAAGGTTGTTTCAGTATGTGGAACTTCAATAACATTTATATATATTATAGGTATTCCGATTGGAATTCTTGGATGGTTTGCAGCACCGTATATTCTGGAATTCATGAAAGTGCCGCAGGATGTGTGGGGTGCCGCATTAATCTATACAAGGGTTGTATTCTTAGGTACACTTGGTAATCTGGGGTATAATATGAATGCCGGAATTTTAAGAGGACTTGGAGACAGCAAGGCTTCACTATGGTTTCTGGTTGTATCATGTGTTTCTAATATAGTATTTGATTTATTGTTTGTTGCAGGTTTTGGAATGGATGTAGCTGGGGCAGCACTTTCTACAAGTATTGCCATGTTTATTTCATGGATTGTAAGTATTGTTTATATAAGAAAGAAGTTTCCAGAGATACAGTTTACATTTTTGCCGAGAAGATTCTCTGGAACAATGATGAAAGACATTCTGGCTATTGGCTTACCTGTTGGTCTTAACAATTCACTATATTCATTAGGACATGTTGCATTACAGACCTTTAATAACTCACAGGGGGCTATATTTATGGCAGGAGGTGCAGTAGCAGGAAGAATTACAGGATGCTCTAACATAGCAATTACCGGATTATCTTCGGCGGCCACTACATTTTCAGGACAGAATTATGGTGCTAAGAAAT
>ERZ827197.804-NODE-804-length-31805-cov-13.321449_pt1 | contig 31805 bp, 22 predicted proteins | sample MGYA00519867_ERZ827197 | MGnify/ENA primary metagenome ERZ827197 (study PRJEB31778, sample SAMEA3449278) | human gut metagenome | biome: human gut; feature: human-associated habitat; material: faeces | place: United Kingdom | collected 2010/2012 ...
GACCGGAGAAGATCATGCGGCTGACCCAGAAGCCGATGATGTCGTAGCCGGTGACCAGCGTATTGGTGGGGTAGAAATACTTGAGGTCGGCGCTGTCCTCGTTGGGCCAGCCCAGCGTGCTGAAGGGCCACAGCGCAGAGGAGAACCAGGTATCCAGCGTGTCGGGGTCCCGCGTCAGCTTTGCGCTGCCGCACTTGGGGCAGGTGCAGGGAGCGGACTTTGCCACCACGGTCTCGCCGCAGTCGTCGCAGTACCAAGCCGGGATCTGGTGGCCCCACCACAGCTGACGGCTGATGCACCAGTCGCGGGTGTTCTTCATCCAGTTCATATAGTTCTTGGTAAAGCGCTCGGGCACAAACTTGATCTCGCCCTTCTCCACGCTCTCGATGGCGGGCTTTGCCAGCGGCTCCATCTTGACGAACCACTGCTTGGAGATCATGGGCTCGATGGTGGAGTGGCAGCGGTAGCAGGTGCCGACCTCATGCTTCAGGGGCTCGATCTCCTTCAGGAAGCCGCCCTCTTTCAGGTCTGCCAGAATGGCCTTGCGGGCCTCGAGGGTGGTCATGCCGGCATACTTGCCGCAGTCCAGCACGTCCGGCTCATCGGCGGAAGCATGGCCACTGGCTTTCAGGGCATCGGCGGCAGCCTTATCATCAGCGCCGGTCATGTGGCCGTCATAGGTCAGCACGCGGATGATGGGCAGGTCATGGCGCTTGCCGACCTCAAAGTCGTTGGGGTCATGGGCGGGGGTGATCTTCACAACGCCGGTGCCTTTTTCCATATCGGCGTGCTCATCGCACACGATGGGAATCTCTTTGTTCAGCAGCGGCAAAATGACATGGCAGCCGTGCAAGTGGGTATAGCGCGGGTCCTCGCCGTTGATGGCAACGGCGGTATCGCCCAGCATGGTTTCGGGGCGGGTGGTGGCCAGTTCCAGCATCTCACCGGTCTCCTTGACCGGGTACAGCAGGTGCCAGAAACTGCCGTCCTTTTCCTCGTATTCCACTTCGGCGTCAGAGATGGAAGTGTTGCAGTGGGGGCACCAGTTCACCATGCGGTTGCCGCGGTAGATCAGGCCCTTATCATACAGGCGCACAAACACTTCTTTCACGGCGTCGGAGCAGCCCTCGTCCATGGTAAAGCGCTCACGCTGCCAGTCGCAGGAGCAGCCCAGCTTTTTCAGCTGGCTGACAATGCGGCTGCCATAAGTGTTTTTCCATGCCCAGGCGCGCTCCAAAAAGCCATCGCGGCCCAACATTTCTTTGGTCAGGCCCTCCTCGCGCATGGCGGCAACCACCTTGGCTTCGGTGGCAATGGAAGCATGGTCGGTGCCCGGCACCCACAAAGCGGCATAGCCCTGCATGCGCTTGTAGCGGGTCAGGATATCCTGCCAGGTTTCGTCCATGGCGTGGCCCATGTGCAGCTGGCCGGTAACATTCGGCGGCGGCATTACGATGGTGAACGGCTTTTTGCTGCGGTCGATCTGGGTGTGGAAATAGCCCTTATCGCACCATTCCTGGTAAATTCGATCCTCTGTGCCTTTGGGATCATACTGCTTGGCGAGTTCTTTTGCCATGATGGCCCTCCTTGATGTGCGGGACGGAAATAAAAAATCAGGCCGCCCCATGATGTTGTAAACATGGGACGGCCTGACGATGTTCCAAAACATGTTCAGTACCGCGGTACCACCCAAATTGCCTGCCGTTTTATATATGTTTTATATAAAGGTAAGCCACTTGACCGCCCGGTAACGGGGGCGAAACGAAGCAGATTACTGCGCACACGGCGGTTCGCCTGCCCTGCTTGGGGGCGACAAACCGCCGGGCACGCCCTGCCGGTTTTCAGCTGCCCCGGCTCTCTGGAAAGAACGTCTGCCCGCGGAACTCCCCCGCACTGCATTTGGTATCAATATATTACCCCGCCGCAGCGGTATTGTCAAGTGCTGTGCGGCGTACGGTGATATTTCGGCGTTTTTATGGGCAACACCGCACAATTCCCGCCTTACGGCTTAAGCACCGCTCCGGTGGCTGCGGTACGGCATCTGCGTTGCCAAAATGCTCGATAATGTCGGGTTGCGGTACCCGCATCGTGCTTCGGGGGCAAAAGCCCCTCGCACTCTGCGACCGCTGCCCCTGCTTCGGTTCGCTGTTTCCGCCACTGGCGGCGCTCACCTTTGCAGCATCCAGTATTATCTGCGCTTTTGGCTTAGCAGCTGCCGCACCCCGCTCGCCGTATCGGCACTTAGAATTATGCGGTATTGCCTATGCTTTCAGAATCTGCTTGATCTGCTCCAGGTTCTCCGCAAACCAGATTCCTTCCTGCCGCTCTTTTGTCGAAAGCCCGGTTTCGATCATATGATCCAGCAGGGTTTTCAGACCGTTATAATAGCCATTCAGGTTGTACAAAATACAGGGAGCATCCAGCTGCTTGAGCGATACCTTGGACATAACTTCGGCGATCTCCTCCAGCGTACCCGTTCCGCCGGGGAACGCAATAAACGCATCGCCCCGCCTGATCATCTCGGTCTTGCGCTCGGTGATGGTTTCCGTCACGATCAACTCCGTCAGACCGTCATATTGCAGGTCATCCTGCATAAACAGGGTGGTCTCCACGCCGGTCACGGTTCCGCCCGCATCCAGAACGCTTTTGGCAATTTCGCCCATCAGCCCGGTTTTGGAGCCGCCATACACCAGCGCGTTCCCGCTTTGGCCAATCCATTGCCCCAGTTCCTGCACTGCCCGTTTCAGCGCCGGGTCATTGCCCTCTTTTGCGCCAAGATATACCGTGATATTCATTGCCTGCTCCTCCTGTTCTTTCTGCCATTTATAACTCAGCGGTTCGCAGCCCCAGCTCTCCTATTCCTGCCACCCTTTCAGCCGGATTGGCGAAAGTTCCAGCACAAAATGTTCCTCTTTCACACCCGTTTCAGGGTAAAACCTTGCCTTGCACACTTCCACCCCGCCAACTGTATGGCGGTAGTTTTCCTCGCAGCTGCCCAGCACAACATATTGGCAGGCGCGGTATTCCATCATTCCGTCCGCACCGGGTTCCAGTGGGGATGTTTCCAGCGGCTTTTCAATCTCCACGCCAAGCCCCGCCAGGTATTCCGCTGCCGCCGGGTAGGCTGCTTTGACCCGTGCACAATAATTTTTGCAGTCATTGCAGCTGCAAAGTTTCCCCGGCCCCATGGCCTGATAATACTGCCGCGTTTTTTCTGCATCCACGTTGATGATCGTTCCCAACCCTATCATTTTGCTTCCTCGTTAAAATATGGGGCATGCGCTTTGCAATGCCCCATGTCTTGTTTATTGCTTTTTAGTCCCGGCGGAAAATGTCGCGGGTGTATACCTTTTCTTTCACATCGTCCAGCACGCTGTCGTACCGGTTGGCAATGATTGCCTGGGACATTGCCTTGAACTGTTCCAGGTCGTTCACCACTTTGCTGCCAAAGAACGTTTCCCCATCGTTCAGCGTCGGCTCATAGATGATCACCGTTGCCCCCTTTGCCTTTACGCGCTTCATCACGCCCTGGATGGAGCTCTGGCGGAAGTTATCGCTGTTGCTCTTCATCGTCAGGCGGTATACCCCGATGGTCACCGGCTTTTCCTGTGCGGCATTATAGTCGCACTCCTCACCGTAATCATAGTACCCGGCCATGCGCAGCACACGGTCCGCAATAAAATCCTTGCGGGTGCGGTTGCTTTCCACGATTGCACCGATCAGATTTTCCGGTACATCGGCATAATTGGCCAGCAGCTGCTTCGTATCTTTGGGCAAGCAGTAGCCACCGTAACCAAAGCTGGGGTTGTTGTAATGGCTGCCAATGCGCGGATCCAGGCAAACACCATCAATGATATCTCTGGTGTTCAGGCCCTTGCTTTCGGCATAAGTATCCAGTTCGTTAAAATAGGCCACGCGCAGCGCCAGATAGGTATTGGCAAACAGCTTGACCGCCTCGGCTTCGGTAAAGCCCATGTACAGGGTATCCACATCCTGCTTGATGGCCCCCTCCTGCAAAAGCCCGGCAAATGTATGGGCGGCTTCTACCAGGTGCGGGTCGTTGGGGTCGGTGCCCACAATAATGCGGGAAGGGTACAGGTTGTCATACAGCGCTTTGCTTTCCCGCAAAAACTCCGGGCTGAACATAATGTTCTTGCTGCCGGTTTTCTTGCGGATCTGCTCCGTGTAGCCAACCGGAATGGTAGATTTGATTACCATAACCGCATTGGGGTTCACCTTCATGACCAGGTCGATGACAGATTCCACCGCAGAGGTATCAAAGTGCTGGGTCTTGCTGTCATAATTGGTCGGCACCGCAATCACAACAAAATCCGCATCGCGGTAAGCCGCTTCCCCGTCCAGCGTGGCGGTCAGATCCAGGTCCTTTTCCGCCAGGTATTTTTCAATGTATTCATCCTGAATGGGGGACTTCCTGTTGTTGATGCTGTCTACCTTGCTTTTGATCAGATCCACCGCACAAACCGTGTGGTGCTGTGCAATCAGGCACGAAATTGACAGACCCACATAGCCTGTACCCGCAACTGCAATTTTCATATGGTTCCCGCCTTATTTTGTATTTTTACTTTGCTTATATGTTAACCGTACCATCCAACCAGCCAACGGTTTTACCGTCCCTGTTCAGAACAGGGCCAACACAAACCGCTGCATATAAAATACAGAAAGTACCGCAATTTCAGACTGTCAAAAAAATTTTTGCAGGGGCGCATTGTGCGCCCGATACCATTTACCCTGTGAGCAGCCCAGCGAATGACTTTCATTCGTTGAATTATTAGGGTGTATCTGAAACGTCGAAAATATCGTCTGTTTCTACAAACGCAAAATCCTGCTTGTGTTTGCGAAATATCCGTCATTTTCTTTGTTTTCAGATACACCTTCGAGAAACGTTATCCACCCCTACATACTCTATTAAGAGAAAGACACCTTTTTTCGACACATTGCACACTTTTATTTGTACATATTTTTGTTTTTATTATATCATAGTCCCCGCCAAAATGAAACACCTCACCCCCGATGAACAAACCTATTTGCGTTTTGTCTGATTTTCTCTTCGCACTTGGCATCCCCATGTTCCGCGTGCTATACTGAACCCAAAGAGACAAGATTCCTATCTGTAAAAGGTCCTGCCCGTTCTCCGCCGGATTCTTCTTGTTTGCCATATGTATTTTTATTATCATTTATACAATATGTATCTTTCATAAACTGTATTAAGAGAGGTAACCTCCATGCCTGCTTCTCACCATTCACTTTTCCTTACCCCGCTGCGGGTTCTCGCCTGCCTGGCGCTGCTTTCTGTTGTGGCAGCTGGCATTGCCATCACTGTCATTTTGTCCCAAAGCACCAACCCCATGTTTTCCATCCGGCGGGAAGTCATCGTCCCCGATTTGTCTGGCATGGACTGGCAGCAGGCTCAGGTTGAACAGAGCGCCGCCCAGCTTTCCATCGTATGGGATACCCGCTACTCTGCCCAAGCGGAAGGCATCGTCATCGCCCAAAAGCCCACCGCGGGCAGCACCGTCAAACAGGGGCAAAAACTCATACTGTCCGTCAGCAAAGGGCCAAACACCATCACCGTACCGGATCTGAAAAGCCAGAACCGTTCCGATGCCATCCAGACCCTGCGGGACGCCGGTTTTACCGTTTCCGTCGATTATATCCGCAACGATCCCACCCTGCAGGCCGATACCGTTATTCTGCAATCTCCTGCCGCCGGCACCGCACTGGAAGCCGGGGACTGTATTACCCTTACCGTTGCCCGTGCCGTACCAGACCCGTTCCGCCAGGTGCCGTCCCTGCTGGGCATGTCGATCGCCGAAGCGCGCCGCCGCCTTGCCATTGTGGAGCTGCTGCCCACTCTGACCCCCTCCAATCTGACCGATGGCACCATCACCGCGCAGGATCCCCTGCCCGGCACCCTTTTGCACCGCAACGCCCATGTGCGGCTTGTTACAAAATAGTTTGTCGTTCTATCGTTCAAAACCAATTTTCTTTAGAAAAATCAAAAAAAATCCTTGACTTTCCGCTGCCGTATGCTATAATAAATGAGCACTTGAGGTTAGGCGCTCCGCCAACCGCCTGTGAACTGAATAAGATGCGCTGGTAGCTCAGCTGGATAGAGTGTCTGACTACGAATCAGAAGGCCGGGGGTTCGAGTCCCTTCCAGCGCACCAAGAAAAGCAACGATTAAACGTTATGTTTGTCGTTGCTTTTCTTTTTATGCTAGGGTGTACCTGAAAAGTCGAAACTATCGTCTATTTCTACAAACGCAGCGGGATTTTGCGTTAAAAAGCCTTGGAATCCACAAAGGATTCCCGCGGCTCTTTGCCTTAAATCCGTCTTGCGCTTGTGAAATATCCGTCATTTTCTTTGTTTTCAGATACACCTTAAGAAGCCGCACCAGATGTGGACTGTGCGGGGCCGCAGTGTGATGTTGAGAAAGGGGAGCAGCAGATGACCCGGATTGCGATTGTGGAGGACGAGGCGGCGGTGCGGGAACAGCTGGCGGGGTATGTACAGCGGTACACCCGGCAGTACGGCACGCCGTTTGAGGTAACGGAGTTTGCGGATGGGATGGAGATTCTGGAAGATTACCGCTCGCAGTTCGACATCATCTTTCTGGATGTGGAGATGAAGCACCTGGACGGCATGGAGACCGCCCGCCGCATCCGGGAGCGGGACGGCGGGGTGCTGATCGTGTTCATTACCAACATGGCGCAGTATGCCATCCGCGGATATGCCGTTGGGGCGCTGGATTATGTGCTGAAACCGGTGCCCTACTTTGCGTTTTCGCAGCAGCTGCAAAAGGCGCTGGGGCAGCTGGAAAAGCGGGAGCGGCATTACCTGGCCGTGGCGGTGGACGGCGGCATGCGGCGGCTGGACGCGGCGGAAATCTATTACCTGGAAAGCGAAGGCCACAAGGTACATTTTTACACCGAAAAAGAAGATTTTGTGGTGCCGGGCACCCTGAAAAACTATGAGGAAAAGCTGGTGGGCCGGGCGTTTGCACGGTGCAACAGCGGGTATCTGGTCAATCTGGCGCAGGTTTCCGGCGTGCAGCAGGATATGGTGCAGGTTGGCCCGTATGCGCTGCAGATCAGCCGCCCGCGGCGCAAGGCGTTTATGGCGGAGCTGGCGGATTACATTGGGGGTGCGGGACAGTGACGACATTGCCGGATATTCCCCGCCTGTACACCGCTTTGGCGGAAGTGCTGGCGGCGCTGCTGTATGCGCGCAGGCTGCCGCCGCGGCTGGATCAGCGCGTGATCTGGGGTGTAGAAGCCGGTTGGGCGGTGCTGCTGGGAGCGTTTTTGCAGGCCACCCCCACGGCAGGCATCCCGCTGGAGTGGTGGATCCCCTGCATGGCAGCGGCGATTCTTTCCATGCTGCTGTTTTTGTGGGTCACGCGCAGCATTACGCTGCTGGAAGCGGGCTATGTGTGCGCGCGGGCCTTTATTTTGGCGGAGCTGGCGGCCAGCGTGGAATGGCAGCTGCATTGCGTGCTGTGGCCGCAGCGCGGCGGGGCGGAGCCGCTTTCGCTGCTGCTGTTGGCGGTGGTGTACGGCGGCATTTTTACCGCCATGCTGTTTGTGGAGAACCGCCGCCCCGGCCCGGCCGGGAAGCTGAAAATAACGCCCGCAGGAACTTTTGTGGCGGTGGTTATGGCGCTGACCGCATTTGCCGTGAGCAATTTGAGCTTTGCCAACGGCAGCGAAGCCAACATGAACATGTTTTACATCCGCACGCTGGTGGACCTGGCCGGGGCGCTGATTTTGACGGTGCAGCACGAGCAGCTGCGCGAAGCCGCCCTGCACAGCGAGCTGGCGGAGCTGGACGGCGTTTTGCACCGCCAGTACGAGCAGTACAAGCAGAGCAAGGAGAACATCCGCCTGATCAACCGGCGCTACCACGAGCTGAAAATGCAGATTGCGGCCATCCGGGCGGAGCGGGACCACGCCAAGCAGGATGTGGCGCTGGCGGCCATGGAAAGCGGCATCCGCCAGTACGAGGCGGAGAACAAGACCGGCAACCCGGTGCTGGACACCCTGCTGACGGCCAAAAGCCTGTACTGTCAGCAGCACCACATCACGATGACCTGCGTGGCGGACGGGCATTTGCTGGACTTTTTGGAAACAGGGGAGATCTGCACGATTGTGGGCACGGCGCTGGACAACGCAACCGAGAGCGTGGAGACCGAGCCCGACCACGAAAAGCGGCTGATCCGGGTGGCGGTGTACGCCCAGAACGGCTTTGTGATGCTGCGGTTTGAAAACTACTGCGCGCAGGAAGTGGAGCTGGGCGCGGACGGCCTGCCGCGCCGCAACACCCATGGCGGCAGCGACCTGCGCAGTGTGCGCGCCGCAGCCGAAAAGCGCGGCGGCACCATGACCCTGCACTGGGAAAATGGGTGGTTTACACTAAGGGTATTGCTGCCGCAGAAAAAGTAACGGGAACGGCTGGGGCCAAATACAGGCTCTGGCCGCTTTTTCGTACTGTTTGGCAGGGTGCACAAAGCAGACTGAATTTTGATTGTAAGAAATGCACAATGAATTTTGAGAGAAAAATGATTTTTTGGCAAAATGTGCGGCAGAAATAACAGTTTATGCAAAAAATAATTCAAAGAAAAAGCTGTTTGCTACAATATACTTAAACAAGCGGGGAGTAAAATCCACGCTGGCTGCCATCCGGAGGGCGGCATAATCAAAGGAGAAAACATTTGTTTTGCTGGTGAAGAACCTGCTGCCAAATAGCAAAGCAGAAAACTCCATGCGGCAAACAGGAGGTAACTATGAAAAAATCGAAACATATTGTAGGGGGAGCATCCATTGCGGTTTTGCTTGCTGCGGGAATCGTAGGAAACAGCCTGTGTTCCATCTATTATTCGCAGATTCAGGCGTACATGCAACGGTTTGTGACATCTTCCGAAAGTGCAAACAGCATGACGGACCTTTCAAGAGATGATGCCTACACGCAGGCATTACAGCTTTGCGAGGAAGTAGAGAGCGAAGGTCTTGTGCTGCTGAAAAACGATAATGATACCCTGCCGTTGGGAACGGACAAAATCAATTTGTTCGGCTATAACAGCTACAAGACGGTTTACACCGATTATGGCTCCGGCGGCCACCATAATGAAGATCAGAATTTTAACTTTATTGATGGTTTTGAATTTGCTGGTTTGCAGCTGAACCCGGATCTGACGAAGTTCTACCAGACGACTGCGCAGAAGCGCGCTTCGATGACAGGCATGACGGTCAGTAATGCAGACTTTAACATTTATGAAGAAACACTGGCCGAATATGATGAGTACAGCGCAACGTTCTGGCAGGATGCAAAGGCTTACTCGGATGTGGCGGTTTATGTAATCGGACGTATGGCAGGCGAAGGCAATGACTGCCCGCTGGATATGGCCGGTTATTACGGTGGTGAAGCCGGGCGGCATTACCTGCAGCTGCAGCCGGCAGAAGAAGAACTGTTGGCAAAGCTGGAAGCAACGTTTGATAAGGTCATCATTGTCATTGACACAAGCAATCCTATGGACCTTGGCTTTATTGAGGACAACAAGGTGGATGCTGCAATTTGGGCAGGCGGCCCTGGTACCACTGGTACGATTGCTGTAGCGAAAGCAATGATGGGTGAATACAACCCGTCCGGCCATTTGGTTGATACCTATGCTTATGATGTGACCAGTTCGCCAGCTTATGAAAACTTTGGCGATTTTACTTATGCAAACAGTGGTCTTACGATCGACGGCAATGGCGATGCCAACAACGGCAAGTACATGTACTACCAGGAAGGCATCTATGTAGGTTATCGCTATTACGAGACCCGTTACATTGGGGATGACAATGTTTATACCCCGGAGGAAGAAGCAGAGTATCAGAAAGCTGTTCAGTATCCCTTTGGCTATGGCCTGAGCTATACCACGTTTGATTGGAGCGACCCGCAGTGGGAAGTAGGCAGCCAGGGCGGCCAGGTAAAGGTAAGTGTTAAGGTAACCAATACCGGTAATGTGGCGGGCAAAGATGTGGTACAGCTGTATTACACCGCACCCTATACCCCCGGTGGAATTGAAAAATCTGCGGTTGTTCTGGGCGCTTTTGCAAAAACTGATCTGCTCCAGCCGGGCGAGAGCCAGACCGTGAGCATGACCATGAATTATGATGACATGGCATCTTACGATTATAAGACGGACAAGTGCTATGTGCTGGATGCCGGTACTTATACCCTTAGCCTGCGCAGCGATGCCCATACAGTGAAGAATGACCTGACATATGATTTTACTGTGGATCAGACCATCAAGTATGATACGACCGCCCGCAGCACGGATGAAACTGTGGCGACGAACCAGTTTGATGATGTGACTGCTGGCGATGGTAATATCGGCACGACCTTGCCGTATCTTTCCCGTGCAGATTGGGAAGGAACCTATCCTAGCCGTGAAGCAAGCGAAAACGCAACTGCCAACGCGGCAACGATTGCTTTGCTGACCAACGGCAATGGCGGAAGCACCATTGATCTGAATGATGACCCTGCACAGGGAACTACCTATACAAATGGTGAGAAAAACGGTGTAATGCTGGCAGATGCAGCTGGCATTGTTGACCCGGACAATGCAGTGTGGGAACAGTTGATGAACCACATGAGCGTTGATGAAATGAACAACCTGTATGGTAACTGCGGCTGGTGTTCGCCTGCTGTGGATTCTATTGGCAAACCGCAGGCAACCGAATGTGATGGCCCGAACGGCATCCATGACCTGGCAAGCGGCTTGGAAGCTGCTGAATATGCCACCGAAACTGTGCTGGCAGCAACCTGGAATGTAGACCTTGCTTTGAAGGAAGGCGAAGCTTACGGTGATGAAGATCTGGTCAACGGTGTCAGTGGTACTTACGGCCCTGGTATGAACATTCACCGCTCCGCTTTCGGCGGCCGTGCAGCTGAATATTATTCCGAAGACCCGCTGCTGAGCGGTATGATGGCAGCTAATATGGTGACCGGCCTGCAGAGCCGCGGCATTTATGTGTTTGCCAAACATTTTGCACTGAATGATCAGGACACCAACCGCGGCGGCGTTTGCATCTGGTCCAACGAGCAGGCAATGCGTGAAATTTATCTGCGCGCTTTTGAAGTGGCAATTCACAACGTAACGGGCGATGGCCTGAACCAGCTTGGTCTGACCGGCATCATGGAATCTTATAACCGCATTGGTACCAGTATGGTTGGCTACAGCTATGCAATGCTTACCCAGGTGCTGCGCAATGAATGGGGCTTCCAGGGCGTTGTAAACACAGACGCATTTGCTGTCAGCAATGGTGACTTGGCCCTGCGCGCAGGCGTGGATATGCAGCTGGCCATGGGTGTGAATGTTACCGATACGACCCTGAAGAGTGGCTATGGCATGCAGCTTCTGCGCCAGGCAACCAAGCGCCATCTGATGGTTTTGGCGAATTCTTCCCTGATGACGACGACCCGCAACTGGACTCCGTACTGGCTGATCGCACTGGGTGTGGTGGATGTTATCTTGGTTGTTGCAATCGTGCTGATTGCACTGCATATGTTCAAGCCGGAGCTGTTTGCCAAAAAGAAGAACAAGAAAAAGGCTGCAAAAGCATAAGAGAGAGGCGATTTGACGATGAAAAACAAGTGGAATCATTATGGCGTTGCAGCGATGCTTACGCTTGCTGTGGGGGCCAGCCTTGTTCTGGCTGGCTGCGGCGGAGCCAAAACGGATACGAAAGCAGCGGCCGCAGTGGCAACGAACCTGAGCTTTAATTTTGAAACCGGTGAGTATTCCTTTACCGGTGTTGACAAAGGCCGTACCTATGCAATCCGTCTGTATGGCTTTGATGCAGAAGGCAAGCAGGAAGATTATTATACCTTTACATCTTCCAACATTCTGGCGGATGACAGCAACGCAAATTATGCGGGAACGGTGGACCTAAGCGCAGACTGTACCCCCGGCGCAAAGTATAACGCTTATGTGATGACAACAACATCGGACTATAAGCGCGGCCTGTCGGACAGTGTAACAGGAACTTATGTGGGTGTTTATGCAGCGCCTGGTGCTGTAAGCGAAGCGGTGCAAAGTGGAGATACTGTAACGGTTACCATGGATCAGGATGTGTTTGAAGCATATTCTGAGTTGGAATATCCGCCGCAGACCTTTACCTTGACGCTGTACAGCGGAGCGGATGTTGTGCAGACGACCAAAATCAAACTGGAAGATTTGGCGCAGGAAGACGAGGAATATGTTGATGGCTTTGGCGTGCTGGCAAAAACGGGCACATACCACCACCGCAGCGGTGCAACAGCATTTACGGGTGTAAGCGATGGCAGCTATACCGTAACAATTCAGGCTGATGCACAGGAAGGAATGTATTTTGCATCTGTGGAATCGGAAGCGACTGCGGTAACAAAATAAAAATTTAAGATGATTATGAATACACAGGAAATCATCAAAAAACTGAATTTAGAGCAAAAATGTGCGCTGCTTTCGGGCGCTACTACCTTTGGGACCCGTGCACTGCCGAAAAATAATATTCCGTCCATCACCCTTTCTGATGGTCCGAACGGCGTGCGCAAGCAGGCGGGCGCGGCGGATCACCTGGGGCTGAACCCCAGTGTTCCGGCCACCTGCTTCCCCACGGCTGCCACTGTGGCCTGCAGCTGGGACCCCGCCCTGGGCGAGCAGATCGGCCAGGCCATGGGCGAAGAAGCCGCCGCACAGGAAGTTGCCGTGCTGCTGGGGCCAGGCCTGAATACCAAGCGCAGCCCCCTCTGCGGCCGCAACTTTGAGTATTTCTCCGAGGATCCGTATCTTTCTGGCAAAATGGCAGCGGGCTATGTGCGGGGCATCCAGTCCAACGGCATCTCCGCCTGCCCCAAGCACTTTGCCGTCAACAGCCAGGAGCTGCGCCGCATGGCGTCGGATTCCGTGGTGGATGAACGCACCCTGCGGGAGCTGTACCTGACCGGGTTCGAGATCGTGGTCAAGGAAGCAAAGCCCAAGACCATCATGAGCAGCTATAACCTCATCAACGGAACTTATGCCAACGAGAACCGCCACCTGTTAATGGACATCCTGCGCGGGGAGTGGGGCTTTGACGGCGCTGTGGTAACGGACTGGGGCGGCAGCAATGACCATGCCCTGGGCGTGCAGAACGGCTCCACGCTGGAAATGCCCGCCCCCGGCGGGGACGCCGTGCGCGAGCTGATGCAGGCTGTGCAGAGCGGCAAAATTACCGAAGCGGATGCGGACGCCCGGCTGGACGAGCTGCTGACGCTGGTGTTTGATACCCATGCCGCCGTGCAGTCCCACAGCCGCACCTTTGATGCGGATGCCCACCACGCGCTGGCCCGCCGCGCCGCAGCCGAAAGCATTGTGCTGCTGAAAAACGAGAACGACCTGCTGCCGCTGGCCGAGGGCGCAAAAGTTGCCGTGATCGGCGACTTTGCCCAGACACCGCGGTACCAGGGCGCTGGCTCCAGCGCGGTCAACTCCATCAAGGTGGATACCTTTTTGGACTGCCTGAAAGAGAGCGGCCTGGCCAGCGTGGGCTTTGCCCCCGGCTTTGACCGCCAGGGCAAACCGGATGCCGCCAAACAGGCCGAGGCTGTAGCCCTGGCCCAAAAGGCCGAAGTGGTGCTGCTCTGCCTGGGGCTGGATGAAATCAAGGAAAGTGAGGGTCTGGACCGCGGCGATATGCGCCTTGCGGACAACCAGATCGAACTGTTAAAGGCCGTGCAGCAGGCCAACCCCAACACCGTTGTGGTGCTCAGCGCAGGGGCTTCGCTGGAAACCCCGTGGCTCAAACACTGCCGTACCCTGGTGTATGGTGCGCTGGGCGGCCAGGCGGGGGCGGGCGCCATGCTGGATGTGCTGACCGGCAAAGTGAACCCCAGCGGCAAGCTGGCCGAAACCTGGGTCAACGCCTATGCGGATACCCCCGCCAAGGATAACTTTGCCGGGCCGGGCCGCATGGTGCAGTACCGCGAAGGGCTGTATGTCGGCTACCGCTATTACCAGACCGCCGGTGTGCCGGTGGCATTCCCCTTTGGCTATGGGTTAAGCTACACCAGCTTTGCCTACAGCAATTTGCAGGCCGCGTCCAATGGCGTGACCCTGACCGTAACCAACACCGGCAAGCGCGCCGGAGCAGAGATCGTGCAGCTGTATGTGGCAAAACCCGGGGCAGAAGTGTTCCGTCCCGCACAGGAGCTGAAAGGCTTTGCCAAGGTGCAGCTGCAGCCCGGCGAAAGCAAGACCGTGACCATCCCGCTGGACGACAAGGCATTCCGCTACTGGAACACCAAGACCGACAGCTGGGAAGTGGAAGGCGGCAGCTATGAGCTGCGGATCGGCGCGTCCAGTGCGGACATCCGCCTGACCGCCGTGGTGGAAGTGGCCGGTACCGGCGCACCCAACCCCTATGCGGGCAAGCATCTGCCGCACTATACCAGCGGCAAGGTGCAGAGCGTGCCGGATGACGAATGGGCCACCCTGCTGGGCCGCCCGGTGCAGCAGGGAAAAGTTAAAATTGACCGCAACATGACCCTGGGTGAGCTGAACCACAGCCGCAGCCCGCTGGGCTGGCTGATCTGGCTGGTGCTTACCGCACTGCTGAACGCCAGCTACAAGCGCGGCAAGCCGGACCTGAATGTGCTGTTCCAGTACAACATGCCGCTGCGTGCCCTGGCCAAAATGACCAGCGGTGCCATCAGCATGGGCATGGTGGATGGCATTGTGATGGAATTACAGGGATTCTGGATCATCGGCCTTGTGCGGGTGATCGTAGAAGCCGTGAAAAACCTGATACTGAACGCACAGCTGGAACAGCGCCTGCGCAACAGCTGAGGAAAGAGAGGGGCTATTTATGCAGCTATGGAATAATTTTGCGGCAAAACACCCCGCCGCAGCCAAGTGGGTGCGCGAAGGCGGACTGTTTGTGATCGTATCCAACCTGGTTACGGTGTTCAAATACCTGCTGCTGCAATTTTTGCCGGCGGCGTTCAGCAGCCTGCCGGTGGTGGATTTTGGCTGGCCGGGCATTCCAGTCACGCTGTTTGGCGAAACCTTCCAGTGGAACATCCTGGGGTATGATTCCGCCCATGGCGGTCTGCCGTACTTTTGCGCCTACATGGTTGCCATGGTGGTGGGAGAATGCATAAACTTTCCCATCCAGCGCAACTTTGTCTTCCGCAGCAAGGGCAACCTGGCCAAGCAGATCGCCTGGTATGTGGTGGCGTTCTGCTTGATCACCTGCATCGTCAACTCCATCAACTGCGTGTGGGTGGCGGTTGCGGGCCTGCTGGTGCCGGATTTCATCTACAACATTGGCACCACCGTGCTCAATGGCGGCATTTCCATGGTGATCTTCTTCTTTGTGAACAAGATCATCTTCCCAGAGAGTGCACAGGCAAAATAAAGCCCGGCAGGATCACTGGTGCTTTTCCCGGTACTCGAACAGGGCGGCGGCACGGTACAGGAAAAAGTCCTTTGGATGGTATAAAAATGTGATTGCCAGCAACGGCGAAGATCTGAACGGATAAAGAAGAATGCTGCCTTTCCCTGATGTGGAGAAAGACAGCATTTTTATTGCGTTTTTCGGAAAGAGGTGAGCAGCGGCCCCTACAAATGGGTAACGGCTGGCCATAAAATGGCGCTATTACATGGTGTGCTTTGTGAGAAAGCGCTGTAGTGTGATGATATAAAACGGATGGGTGCATGGTGTGCGCCTCTACGGAATTACAACAAAACACCCCCGCCCGTGCGGTAAATGAACTGCATAGGGCGGGGGTACCGTTATTTTACAAAGAAAACGCGCAGAGCGGAGATTTTAGGCAATACCGCACAATTCTAAGTGCCGCAGCCGCCGGAGCGGTGCTTAAGCCGTCAGGCGGGAATTGTGCGGTGTTGCCTTTACTGTTCCACGGCACCGGTGGGCAGCTGGGGAACAGCGGTCAGGATGCGCATGAACTCTTCGCCGGTGATGGTTTCTTTCTCGTACAGGTACTTGGCGATCTCGTCCAGCTTGCCGCGGTTTTCAATCAGCATCTGTTTGGCTTTTTCATGCTGCTGCTTGACGACTTCCACGACCTTATCGTCCACTGTGGCGGCTGTGCGCTCACTGCAGGCCAGGCTGGCATCGCCGCCCAGGTAGGCATTGTTCACGGTTTCCAGGGCAACCATGTCAAAGTCGTCGGTCATGCCGTAGCGGGTAATCATGGCGCGGGCCATCTTGGTGGCCTGCTCGATATCGTTGGATGCGCCGGTGGTGATGGAGTTGAACACCACTTCTTCGGCGGCACGGCCACCGGTCATGGTGGCAATTTTGGCCAGGATCTCTTCCTTGGTCATCAGGGTGTGGTCGCCGTCCTCTACCTGCATGGTGAAACCCAGCGCGCCGGAAGTGCGCGGCACAATGGTGATTTTCTGCACGGGGGCGGAATGGCTCTGCAGGGCGGCAACCATGGCATGGCCGACTTCGTGGTAGGCCACGATGCACTTTTCTTTGTCGCTCAGGATCTTATTCTTTTTCTGGGCACCGGCCAGGATGGTATCCACGGCTTCCTGCAGGTCGTACTGGGTAACGGCCATGCGGTGGTGGCGCACAGCGCCCAGGGCGGCTTCGTTGATGATATTGGCCAGCTCGGCACCGGAAGCACCGGGAGTCATGCGGGCAACCACGGCAAAGTCACAGTCGGGGCCGATTTTGACCTTTTGAGCGTGCAGGCGCAGGATACTTTCGCGGCCTTTCAGGTCGGGCAGCTCCACGGGCACACGACGGTCAAAACGGCCGGGGCGGGTCAAAGCGGGGTCAAGGGATTCAGGACGGTTGGTGGCGGCCAGAATGATAACACCCTTGGCGGCGTCAAACCCGTCCATTTCGGTCAGCAGCTGGTTCAGGGTCTGCTCGCGTTCATCGTTGCCGCCCATACCGGAAGCACCGTCACGCTTTTTGCCGATGGTATCGATCTCATCAATAAAGATAATGCAGGGGGCTTTTTCGTTGGCCTGTTTGAAGAGGTCACGCACCTTGGAAGCGCCCATGCCGACGAACATCTCGACAAATTCAGAACCCGCAATGGAGAAGAAGGGAACACCGGCTTCGCCGGCAACAGCGCGGGCCAGCAGGGTTTTACCGGTGCCCGGGGGGCCGACAAGCAGAACGCCCTTGGGCATTTTGGCACCGATATCCTCGTAACGCTTGGGGTTATGCAGGAAGTCAACGATTTCCTGCAGGCTCTCTTTGGCTTCGTCCTCACCGGCAACATCGGCAAATTTGATGGACTTGCCATCCTCAACGACATACTGTTTGGCACCGGATTTGCCGCCGCCAAAAATCATGCTGTTGGCGCCGCCGGTCATTTCACCGACCCGCTTGCGCATCATGCGGTTGAACCAGACGATCAGGATGATCATGGGCAGCAGCGAGATGACCCAGCCCAGCAGGGTATCCACCCAGGTGGTCTGGTTGTACACCTTGCCAAAGGAAACGCCGGCGCTTTCCAACCGGTTGACCAGCTGCAGGTCCTGCGCAATGGAGTTGGTGCAGTAGGTGGTATCGTTTTTGTCCACAAAATAGATCTGCTGATCCTGAATTTCAACGGTGCTCAGTTCGCCGCCTTCGAGCATGTTCAGGAAGGTGCCGTAATCGACCTGTTTGACCTGGCCTTTCATCATGGCGGGGAAGGCCCAGAAATTGAGCAGCAGCAACACCACAAGGATCACGGCATATACAATGCCGGTCGTCTTTTTGGGGTCGCGCGGCTGTTGGGTTTCGTGCATAACAATTCCTCCAGTTGGGGGCGGTAATAGGGGCCCCCGATAGATTCTATCATGAAGAATAAAAATGAACTGCGGATGAACAAGGCATGAAATAGCTGGAAATTCCGGTAAACTTTGCGTGAACAAGGGCAGTTTGTGGGCAAAAACAGGAATGCAGACCGCGTAACGACAGGGAAAAAGTGAAGGCAACACCACACAATTCCCGCCTAACGGCTTAAGCATCGCTCCGGCGGCTGCGGCACGGCATCTGCGTTGCCAAAATGCCAGTATTATCTGCGCTTTTGGCTTAGCATCTGCCGCACCTCGCTCGCCGTATCGGCACTTAGAATTATGCGGTATTGCCTGAAAAGAATCTGAACGGTTTTCCACAAACAGAGGGGCTTCTTGTGGAAAACAAAAACGCGCGGCGGGGAGATAGGATGTTGATGACAGGATACCATGGTTGCAGCTTAGTATGCGGGACGATGCAGGCATCGCGCCCTACAAATCTTTATAACAAAAGCGGGGCGCTGCCAATCAGCAGTGCTCCGCTTAATTTTGTGTTATGCAGTTTTATCGCCCCAGGCGCACCGGCTCCGGAGGCTCCTGGCCGGGGCGCAGGTCCATCCACCAATAGTCAAGGTCCAGCCATTGGCCGAACTTGTACCCAGTGCGGGGTTCCACGCCGATTTTTTTGAAGCCGAGCGCCTTATGAAACGCGCAGCTCTCTTTGTTCTGGCCGGTCACAAGGGCAACGGCGTTGCAGTAGCCGCGCTGGCGCACGCCGTCCAGCAGGGCTTTGTACAGCCGCCCGCCAACCCCCTGGCCCACACAGTCGTGGGCGCAGTAAACGGTTAGCTCCACATCCCACGCATAAGCTGTGCGGCTGTGCCAGGGGTGGGCGCAGGCAAAGCCGCACAGCTTGCCCGCTGCATTGACGGCAACCAGGAACGGCGCGCGCTGCTGCACATAGGCGATATTTTCGCGCTGGAATTCCTCGGTACACAGGTCATACTGGAAAGTGGCCGTGGAGTGGGTGACATACCAGTTGTACAGCTCCGCCACGGCGGCGGCGTCCTCCGGCGCGGCATCCCGCAGGGTGATGGTGTTTTCAGCGGTCCACTGGGCGGCAAAGGCTTCCTTTTCGGGTTTTGGCAGCTTTTTCAGGGCGGCTTCCCGCTTCAGGGCGGCACTTTTATCGGTGCAGCGCTCGGCATAGGTCAGCTTAACGGCACCTTTGGCGTGGGTATACTTGGCACCGGCCTTGCCGCCCTTGTGGGCGCGCAGGCGGCGGGCAAGGTCATTGGTCCAGCCGGAATACAGACTACCATCCGCGCAGCGCACCATGTAGACCCAGGCGGAAGCCGGGTCTGGCTGGCAGTCCGCCGCGGTGCTGGGGCGGGGACCAAACTGCTCTAGAGTTTCGGCGCTCACTGTGCGCTCACCGGCCTTCCGGCGGCGCGCAGGGCACGGCGGCATGCCTCAATGGCATCCTCTTTGGTTTCCGCGGTGACAAGGAAACGGCTGGGGTGGCAGAACTTGAGAGCCAGGCCGCTCTTTTCGCGCAGGATCTCCTCCGGCTGGCCGCCCCATGCGGGCGGAAACGGCACCTTGCTGCGGCGGGTCTTGTAATCGGTCACGCACTGGGCGCTGTAGCCGCCGCGCTGGCTGGGGTAGACAACAAACAGGGCATCGGTTTTGTACAGGCCGTTTTTCCAGGGCATGTAGTCCGGCAGGACCACAATGCCGTCCTTGGAGTTCTTGTAGGCGTTCTGGACGGTCTCGTCCGCGCGGTTCACGGCGTTGGCTGCGGCAATCTCGTTTTCCAGCACCTGCTTGGCAAAGGGCACGGCGCGCCAGAAGCAGGCATCGGAATCTTCGCCGGAATCCCACACGGGGTTAAAGCTGCCGATGGCATCGGCCAGGGAGTTCTGTTCGCCGGTGTTATCGTTCAAGTCCAGGGGCTGAACAAAATTTTCATCCAGCAGGCGGGCCTGGTGGGCACCCACCAGCTGGGCACCCAACACGCGCCACAGCAGGCCAAAGGCCGCATAGGGCACGCCGTTGGGGCGGCTTTCGCGCGGTTCCTGGTGGTGGTCAAACATACCGCAGCCCACATCGTACACAATGCCGTCAAAACCATCCGGCACAACAAAACCGCGGGTTACTTTGATATCCGGCCGCACAATCATCAGCAGCGCTGTGGCAAACACATCGTCTGCATGGAACTTGCCGCCGTGAGTAAAACCTTTTGCAGGAATTTTCATAGAATAGCCTCCGTCTATGGGGTAAAATGATGATTAACTAATATTATAACATGAAAGCGTAGGTTGGTAAATGCAAAATCTGCGCGGGCGGGCCGGATTTGGAACAAGTGGCAGCATTTGGCCGAAAAACGGTGATTCACAACTGGCATAAAATATGATATACTAACCTAATATGCCCTTTTGCGGGCATACCGGACATTCGGTGTGTTGACGCGGAATGTTGACCGCAACTTAATGAACAAACAAAGCGAAGGAACTGGATACCCATGCAAAACATCAAAAAAACATTAAAAAGCAAGCGCTTCTGGCTTGGCACGGTGCTGCCATTTGCGCTGGCTGTGGCAGCGGCCTTTGTGGCGCGCTACCAGTTAGAAATTTCTGACGGCGTAACTGCCAACTACATGGCGGGGCAGTGGCCGGTATACGCACCGCTCAATGCGCTGACGGCGTTCTGCCTGACGCTGGTGGTGTTTGCCCTGTGCGGCAGCTGGGGCATTGCAACCGGCGTTTCCGGCCTGATTTTTACCGTGCTGGCGCTGGTCAACTATTACACGCGGGACCTGCACGGTTCCGCCCTGATGCCGCAGGACATCCTGAACCTGGGCACCGCGGCAGAGGTGATGGGCAGTTATACCCTGCACATTACCCAGACAGTTATTACCATTGCGCTGCTGTACATCCCGGTGCTGGTGGCTGCCGTTGTGCAGGTCAAACTGGCCGGCAAGCATAAGCGCAGCTGGAAACAGCGCGGCGCCCATGCGCTGGCCTGCGCCTGCGGCATTTTTGCGGTGCTATATCTGGGGTATTTCAGCCCCAACCCCATCAAGCCCGCCACCACTTACGGCTGGGCCTGGCAGGAAACCTATTATAAGTACGGCTACCTGGCGGGTAGCCTTGAAGCCGCCAGCCTGATGGTGGACCCCATCCTGCAGCCGGACGGCTATAGCGAGGACGCCGCCACCGAGGCCGCTGCAATGGCACAGGACTATCAGGCCAGCCCCGAAACGGCAAACGAGCAGGACTACCCCGATGTGTTCCTGATCCTGTCCGAAAGCTTTTATGACTTTGACCTGGTAACGGACCTGCAGGCCGACCAGGAGATCATGCAGGTGACCAAAAACCTGCCCAACTCCATTTACGGCCACACCATCAGCCCGCATGTGGGCGGCGGCACCAACTCCAGCGAGTACGAGATGCTTTCCTCCAACTCGCTGATGCTGATGCCCTCCATCACACCGTTCAACTGGTTGAACCTGCACAAGGCAAACAGCCTGGTCAGCAACCTGAAAGATCTGGGGTATGCCACGCTGGCAGCCCACCCCTATACCAACTCCAACTACCGCCGCGATTCTGCCTGGCTGACGCTGGGCTTTGACGAGACCCACTTCCAGGATGATTTTCCGACCAAGGAAACCTATGGCAGCCGCCCCTACCAGACCGACAGCGCCACCTACCGCGACCTGGAAGGTTTGTATGAAGCAATGCCGGAGGACCAGCCGCGGTTTGTGTTCCTGGTTTCCATCCAAAGCCACGGCGATTACGATATGAACCCCCCGGAGGAGGATATCGTGCATGCCGCAACCGATTACGGCGAGTATGATTCCATCATGGATGAATACCTGAGCAACATCTATATGACCGACCGTGCCTTTGGCGAACTGACCGAATACCTGACCGAGCAGTACGAAAAGACCGGCCGCAAGGTGATTGTTGCCATGGCAGGCGACCACGCCCCCAGCTTTGTGGATCATGTGGCCGACCATACCTTTACCGATGAGAACAATTTGCAGATTTTGGAGCGCAGCACGCCCTACCTGATCTGGGCAAACTACCCGCTGGAAAACGCAGGCCAGACCAGCGCCACCGACGAGTACAACCGCATGGATATGTGCATGCTGGCTCCCACCCTGGTGGAAAATGCCGGGCTGCCGCTGACTCCGTATTACCAGTACCTGCTGGCACTCAAGCAGGTGGCCCCGGTGGTGACAGCCGCCAATGACTATATGGACGCGGACGGCGTGACCCACACCTACGGCGAGAATGCAGAGCTGGATGCCTGGGTGCATGGGTACTTCTATTTGGAGTATAACAACATCGGTGCCAAAGCAACCAGTCAGCAGAATTTGTTCCAGGTGGAAAAGTAAGAAGCTGATAAGCAGACGTCAGCCAGGATTCCTCTGATTTAAAAACAAAAATGGCAAGAAAAAATCTCCCCGCTGCAATGTGCTGATGCACAAAATGCAGCGGGGAGATTTTCGATTTCAGATACACTCCGGGCCGTTACACGGCGGCGGGCGCTTTCAGCACAAAGGTCTGTACGCCCCAGATCACCAGAACAACAATGCCGAGCGCGATGCGGTAAACGCCGAACGCGGTGAAGGTGTGGCGCTTGACGTAATCCATCAGGAAGCGGATGGCGATGATGGAAACGATAAAGGCAACTGCACAGCCAACGATCAGCACAACGGTCTGATCCAGCGTGAAGCTGTTGCCCTTGCCAAAGAACTTGACCAGCTTGAGCAAACTGGCACCGGCCATGACCGGGATGGCAAGGAAGAAGGTGAACTGGCTGGCAGCCGGGCGGGACATGCCGCACAGCATGCCGCCCAGAATGGTGGAACCGCTGCGGGAGGTGCCGGGAATCAGGGAGAGCACCTGCCAGCAGCCAACCTTGAACGCCTGCGGGTAAGTAATGCGGGAAAGCTTGGTGGTGGTGGGCACCCGCGGGCGGCGCTCGATCAGGATAAAGGCAACGCCGTACACAATCAGCATCAGGGCAACCACCACGCTGTTATACAGGTGGGCGTCCATCCAGTCGTCCAGCAGAATGCCCAGCACGGCGGCGGGCATGCAGGCTGCAATAATTTTGAACCACAGCCGGACCACGGGCCAGCGCAGGTGGGCGGCAAAGCCGGTATCGCGGCCATTATCCTTGCAGAACGGCCACAGCTTGTGGAAATACAGCACCACAACAGCCAGGATAGCACCCAGCTGGATGACAACGCGGAACATTTCCATAAAATCTTCCGTATAGCCAAACTTCAGCACCTGCTCGGCAAGGATCATATGCCCGGTGCTGGAAATCGGCAGCCATTCGGTGATGCCTTCAATCACACCGTAAATGACGGATTTCAGAATTGAAAGAAACAGGTCCATCTTTTTTCCTCCCCTTGGCGGGATCACTCCCGGCCAGCAATACAAATATATAGTAGCACACTTTACGTGATATTGCACCCTGCCGCTGTATAATTTACACTTTTGCTCCAAAACAACAGGCAAAAGCGGTTGCCGTTTTGGCAAAATGCTCCTATAATAGAAGTGTGGCTTTTGCCGTATCAGTGGGAAAAGTTAGAATGTGTATAGAGAATAGAGGATATTACAAAATGTATAAAACCGTAGTGTTTGACCTGGATGGTACGCTGCTGAACACCCTGACTGACCTGGCGGATGCCGGCAACCGGCTGTGCCGGAAATATGGCTGGCCCACCCATGAGCGCCAGGCGTACCGCTATTTCGTGGGCAACGGTATCCCTAAACTGGTGGAGCGCCTGGCCCCGGCAGACCAGCGCACCCCGGCGGTGCTGGAAGCGGCCCTGGCAGATTTTAAGCGGGATTATGGCCAGCACCTGCGGGACACCACCGCACCGTACCCCGGCATCCCCGAAATGCTGGCAAAGCTGAAAGCGAACGGCGTGCAGCTGGCGGTGTTTTCCAACAAGGCGGATGCGCTGGCAAAAGAGGTCGTCAAGGATTATTTCGGCACGCAGTATTTTACGATCGTGCGCGGCCAGATGACCGGCGTGGCCCCCAAGCCCGCCGCCGAGGGCACGAACGCCCTGCTGCAGGCCCTGCATGCCGACCCGGCCAGCACCCTGTATGTGGGGGACAGCAACGTGGATGTGGAAACCGCCCACAATGCGAACCTGCCCTGCTGCGGGGCGGTGTGGGGATTCCGCACGCGGGAGGAACTGAATGCGGCCGGGGCGGAATACCTGGCAGAAAACAGCGATGAACTGTATGACGTTATCATGAAATAACTGCAAAATTGCGGTGGGAGGAACTGTAACATGATTGCGCAGCGCTATAAAGATATGCTTAGCGGCAAGTCCGTTATTCGCCAAATCTCCGAGTGGAGCACGGCTCGCGGGACTGAGATCGGCTATGAAAATGTGTTTGATTATTCGCTGGGCAACCCTTCGGTGCCCTGCCCGGAGCACTTTACCAAAACCTGCATCGATCTGCTGCAGACCAAGGAGCCGGTGACGCTGCATGGCTACAGCCCCACGCTGACCATCCCCGCCGTGCGCAAGGCGGTGGCCGAAAGCCTGAACCGCCGCTTTGGCATGGACTACGGTATGGAGCATATCTTTATGGCAACGGGTGCTGCCGGTGCGCTGGCCCACGCCATGCGCTGCGTGGCGGTGCCGGGGCAGGATATTATCACCTTTGCGCCGTTCTTCCCGGAATACAAGCCATATGTGGAGGGCGCGGGCCTGAATCTGAAGGTCGTTCCGCCCCGCACGAAGGATTTCCAGATTGACTTTGACGCATTTGACGCGATGCTGGATGAGAACACCGCCGCCGTGCTGATCAACACCCCCAACAATCCCTCCGGCGCAGCCTACAGCGCCGAGACGCTGACCGGCCTGGCCGACCGCCTGCGCGCCGCCAGCGCCAAGTATGGGCACCGAATCTTTTTGATCTCGGATGAGCCGTACCGCGAAATCATGTTCGGCGGGCAGCCCATCCAGTACGCCGCCAAGTTCTATGACGATACGTTGACCTGCTATTCGTTCAGCAAGAGCCTGAGCCTGCCGGGCGAGCGCATCGGCTATGTGGCTGCGAACCCGCGCTGCGAGGACGCCGAGTATATTGTGCCCATGTGCGGCCAGATCAGCCGCGGAACCGGCCACAACTGCCCGGCATCACTGATCCAGCTGGCCGTGGCCGAATGCCTGGACGAAACCAGCGACTTGGGCGTGTACGAAACCAACATGGAGCTGATTTACGCCGAGCTGAAAAAGCTGGGCTTTACCGTGGTTAAACCCTCCGGCACCTTCTATATCTTCCCCAAAGCGCTGGAGGAGGACGCCAATGCGTTCTGCAAAAAGGCCATGAAGTATGACCTGGCGTTGGTTCCCGGCGACAGCTTTGGCTGCCCCGGCTACTTCCGCATGGCGTACTGCATTGATACCGAGAAGGTCCGCCGCAGCTTTGCCGCACTGGAAAAATTTGTGGCGGAAGAATACGGGAAATGAATTCCGTTCGGGCCGCGCCCGCCCGCAGTGGGAAGCAAAGCCCGAAACATACGATTTTGACACCATAAACGGGAGGTCTGCACAATGCCGCAACAAAAACGTCCGGCGCAGGGACCCAAGCGCCGCCCTGCACCCGCTGCCAGGAGCAGCAATATGCAGCGCCGCCGCGCTGTTTCACGCAAACAGAACCGCCGCGTGCATGCCCTGATCACCTTGATTTTCTGCATTGCCGTGTTTATTTTGGTGTGCGCAGGCTGCTTTTTGCTGGTAAAAACCGATGGCACCATTACCAACAAGCCCAACCAGAGCCAGGGGGATTCCAGCTCCGCTGCGCCCGACGGTGCAGACAGCACCACGGATGGCGACAGCCAGCAGGAACAGCCAACCATGACCGAGGAAGAACAGCGCATTGCCGATGCCACCGCAACGGCGTCCGTAAACTGCACCAAGGATGCCCCGCAGGTGGTGGACCCAGCGCTTTGGGATGAGCGCGGCAAAGCCTTGATGGAACAGCTGGCTGCCGATGAATTTTACCAGAGCGAGGGGCTGAAATACAGTGCCAAAGATGGCTGCCCCTATATGATCGCGGTCAACCGCGCGGCTTCTACCGTGACGGTACTGGCGCTGGACGATGAGGGTAACTACACCAAGCCGTATATGGCCATGGTGTGCTCCGGCGGCGCGGATACCCCGCTGGGATTCTTTGCAACGCCGGTCAATTATGATTGGCGGCTGCTGGCCGGGCCGAGCTATGGCCAGTACGCTACCCGTATCTGGGATTCCTATCTGTTCCACACTGTGCCGTATTACAGCCAGCACAAGGACGATATCGAGTATGACCAGTTCAACCAGCTGGGCACCCAGGCCAGCCTGGGCTGTATCCGACTGCTGGTCTGTGATGTAAAGTGGATCTATGATAACTGCCCCATCGGCACCCGCGTGGTGATCTATGATAACGCCGATGACCCCGGCCCCATGGGAAAGCCCGGCACCATTTATACCGACCCGGCGGACGAGAGCAAGCGCGGCTGGGACCCCACCGACCCGGATTCCGCCAACCCGTGGGATGCAGCATTCCGCAGCGGTACAGCTATCCGCAGCGAGGCAGCCTGGAACGAATGGAACGACGCCCAGAACGATGGCCGCTGGAACGGCTCCATCAACCCCACTGACCTGCAGGGCTGGAGCACCGATTCCAGCGTTGAGGGCACCCGCGGATAACACACCATAGGGGTTAGGGCAATACCGCATAATTCTAAGTGCCGATACGGCGAGCGAGGTGCGGCAGATGCCAAGCCAAAAGCGCAGATAATACTGGATGTCTTATCGAGCATTTTGGCAACGCAGATGCCGTGCCGCAGCTGCCGGAGCGGTGCTTAAGCCGCAAGGCGGGAATTGTGCGGTGTTGCCTTAGGTTTTACCAGGTTTTCACCAAGAAGCACTTGTTCTGCCCGGCGAATTGGGATATAATAAAAGGGTTACAAACAGCTTTACCTGCCATGGAGGGCAATGAATGATGAAACTGGCAAAACGTGCAGCTGCACTTGTGCTGGCAGCGGTTCTGGCGCTCAGCCTGACCGCCTGCAGCCCCAAGGAAGTAGCAAGCAATCTGATTTTGAAAACGGCAGACCTGCTGGGCCTGCGTGAAGAAGGTTCCGATGACGATGAGGCGGACGAAATTGTGGCGCAGCCCGGCGGTGAGGTGAACTTCCCGGATGGGCTGCAGGATACCTCGGTCCACTGGAACCAACAGGTGCAGGATGGGACGCTGTATGTTGCGTTTAACAGCATCCAGAACCGCAACACCGAGTATTTTGTGGCGGGTTCCGATACCGTGCAGGTAACGGGCTATGGCACCACCGAATCCACCGGTATTCTGGAGTTCAAGGTGGCGCTGTGGGAACTTTCGGAGGATAAGGCAACCACTTCCTATGTGGCGGGCACCACGGTGTATTTCCCGACCGGCGGGGAGTGCAGCACCTATACTATCTCCGGCTTGACCCCCGGCAGGCTGTACAAGGCCAATGTCAGCTATGACTCTGGTATGTTCTACATTACCGGCGGCGTGAAAATTGAGGGCATTGGCAGCGACGACCTGGTTGCCCCGGATGCAGAATAACCAAAAATGAAGCGTGCCCCGGCGCAGCGGTCAACGCAGACCGAACGCCGGGGCATTTTGCGGATATGACTGAAACAAAAAAAGGAATCAAAAGATGAACTTTGATAAAAAACAGCTGCGCAACACCATGCTGCTTCTGCTGGGGGCGCTGATCTGGGGCACAGCCTTTGTGGCGCAAAGTGTGGGCAGCGGCTATGTGGGGCCGTATACCTTTTTGGCGGCCCGCAGCTGGCTGGCCTGCGCATTTTTGATCGTGCTGGTTTTGCTGCGCCGCGGCAAGGCCCGCAAAGCGGATCCCGGTGTTCCGTTCTGGATCAATGGCCGGATGCTGCTGCGGGGCGGTGTGTTCTGCGGCATTGCGCTGTTTGCGGCTTCGGCGGCACAGCAGATCGGCATTGGCACCACCAGCACGGCCAAGGCGGGCTTTTTGACGGCGCTGTATGTGGTGCTGGTACCGCTGCTGGGGGTGTTCTTTGGGCGGCGGCCGGGGGTCAAACTGGGAATCTGCGCCTGCATCAGCCTGGCGGGGCTTTACCTGCTGTGCCTGGCGGGGCACGATACCCTGACCCTGACCGGCGGCGAATGGATGCTGCTGCTCTGCTCGCTGCTGTTTGCGTTCCAGATTATGCTGGTGGATCATTACAGCCCCAGGCTGGACGGTGTGCAGCTGAGCTTTGCGGAATTTTTTGCAACGGCGGTCCTTTCCACTATTTTTATGTTTGTGTTTGAAACGCCGACCTTTGCCCAGATCCAGGGGGCGGCGGTATCTATTGCTTACTGCGGCATTTTGTCCAGCGGTGTGGCCTACACGCTGCAAATTGTGGGCCAGAAAGAACTTGACCCCACCATTGCCAGCATGGCCATGTGCATGGAAAGCGTGTTCAGCGCCCTGGCCGGCTGGCTGATTTTGGGCCAGACCCTTTCCGGCGTAGAACTGGCAGGGTGCGCTTTGATGTTTGCGGCAATTATTGGGGCGCAGATACCGGAGAAAGTTAGGAGTTAGCAAAACGCGCACAGCGCCGATAAATATCGGGCGCTGTGCGCGTTTTTTGTATGATGACGAGGAAGAAAATGTATTGAAGGGGAAGAAAGGTAAAATTTTGCCGCGAACAGAAAAAGAGATTTGTAGGGGACGATGCTTGCATCGTCCCGTGGGGCGGGCCGTAACGTGGGCAGGTGGTACAATTTTATGATGTCTCTCTGCGGCGGGATGAGGGCATCCCGCCCTACAGATATGATTTATGGTACACTCTGTAATAAAGATGGGGGGCGCACAATGTGCGCCCCCTATGGTCTCTATAAACTAAAAGGTTAATACATAGAATGCAGAACTCTGCGGTCCACCGAAATTATTCTTTATTATTCTTTATTATTATTTATTTTTTTTTCATTCAAACAAAAACGCGCCCTCCCTTGCGGGAAGGCGCATTTGATTTAATCGTGCCGGATGGCCTCCAGGGCGCTGATGCGAACGGCGCGGCTGGCGGGAACGATGCCGGAAAGCAGGCCCACCACCACGGCAAAGCCGATGGCAGCCAGCACCAGCCAGATAGGAATGATGGACATGACGGTTCCGCTGCCGGAATCAGACATGTACATTCCACCGCCGTAATACATCGAATCGCTGCTGCCCATCAGGGAGCTGAGGTCGATGGTGGCGTTGATGCCCAGCTTCATCAGCAGGGTGTTCAGGCCGTATACGATCATCGTCATGTTGTTCATGCCAAAGCTGATGATGTAGCTTAAAATCGTACCGGCTACGCCGCCGATAAAGCCGATCATACCGCTTTCAATCAGGAACATCCGCCGGATGTTGCCAATCTCGCAGCCCAGAACTTTCATCACGCCGATCTCACGGGTGCGCTCGTAAATGGCCATCGTCATGGTGTTGGCGATGTTCAGCGCGGCAACAAACAGGCTGATGGCCGCCAGACCCGCCAGGCGCAGCTGGCGCTGTGCGGTCTGCTGCTGCATCTGCTTGCGGTAATCCACCATGGAGCTGATCTGGTAGCCTTCCTCTTTTAAGGTATCGCAGATCTTATCCACATTCTTGATGTCATCGACCTTAATGTACACTTCGTTATAGGTCACTTTTTTGGGGTTAAAATCTGTTTTGGCCAGCTTGCTGTAGGCTTCGCTCAGCATCAGAAGGTCGTTCAGGCGGAAAGTAATGCCGTATTGCAGCATGTAATCCTCGGATTCTTCCGAGACAACGCCAACGATTTTGAGCGTGTAGCTTTGGGTCTTGGGGCTCTCGGTGTCACCATTGGTCAGGGTCAGGGTAAAGGTATCCTTGGTAGCATCCACAAAGGGCGGCAGCTGGTTGCCGTTGGCATCGGTTTCGCCGCTCCAGCGCTGGCGTTTGGAGCTGTTTTGGCTGCGGCGGGTATCCTCAAACTGATACAAAAACTCCTTGCCCACCACAACGGGGATCACATCCTTGCCGTAATTCACGCCGCTTTTGGGCCAGTCGCCGCTTTCCAGCTTGTTGTCCAGCAGGGGCATGGTGTCCGGGTCCAGGCCGAGAACGCTCCATACATAACTGGCGCGGTAGCGGTTGTTTTTGCCTGCTTCTACATACAGGTTCAGGTCCGGCTGGTAATAGGGGGTGACAGCCGTAACGTGGTCGATCTTGCGGAACCGCTGGACGGCTTCGTTATCCAGCTTGACCTCCTGCCCATTGATGTTCTGGCTGCCGTAGTTGTATACCTCAATCTTGGTCAGGCCGCCCATATTTTTGAGCATTTCGTCGTTGTTATGGCTTTCCGCAATGCCCATGGAGATCATAACGATAACCGCACAGATGCCCACAACGACGCCCACAACGGTCAGTGCCGTGCGGCCCTTGCGGCGGGACAGGTTGGTGACAGCCAGCCCGATCTGGTCAGATATCTTCATCGTTGCCTTCCTCCAGCTTGGCAAGTGCGGCGGCCTTCTTCTTTTTGCGTACCACCACAACGATCACAACTACCACCACGATCACAGCAGCGCCGATTGCCAGATAGGCCCACAGGGGCAGGCCGGTCTGCTGGGGCTGCATGTCATCCATGTTAGAGTCCATATCGCCAGAATCGCCGTAGTCCATGGCCGGCTGAACAGAGAAGGAAAAATCTTTGCTGGCGGTTTTCAGGGTGCCGTTGGCGTCCTCATAGGTCAGGGTGATGGTACCGTTGCAGGTGCCTTCCTGGGTGGGGGTCATGTCAAAATCCACGCTGTTGGAGGAACCGGCGTTCAGGTTGCCAATGTACTGCACAGTGGTGTCGGCGCCCAGATTGTCACCGGAAAGGGTGGCTTCCAGGTTGGAAAGGGCGTTGCGGCCCTTGTTGACAAAGTTCAGGGTAACGGAAGCGGAATCGCCCAGCGTAATGCTGTCGCTGAGTTCCAGCTGGCCCAACTCAAAGCGGTCCGGCTGAGATACCGGAACCGAGATGGTGGTGGACATACCGGTAACGGCCTTGTTGGTGTCGGCACCGGTGCCCACGCTGTTCACGGTGATGTTGGCCACGCCGCCGGTAAAGCCGGCGCTGGGGGTCAGACTGAAGCTGACATCACGGGTGGACTTGGGGGCCATGGTGCCCAGGTAGCTGCTCAGGCTGCCGCTGGTCATGGTGATGCCGTCCGGCAGGGTCAGCGAGATGACCACATCGTTCAGGTTCTCCTGGCCGCCGGTGGCGTACAGGGTCAGGGTCAGGGTAAAGGGCGTCCCGGCCACAACCGCTTCATTGCCGTAGCTGGAAGCGCGGATCATCAGGTTGGGGGTATCGGGGTCTTCGTCCACGCACTGGCCCAGGGTAACGCTGAGCTGCTGCATCGCCATGGTGGAATTCAGGTAACTCAGGTTGATGGGCACGCTGTTGCCGCCGCCGTTGTAGATCACATCGCGGAACAGCAGTACATAGCTGTAGTAACCAGCACCGTTGGCGTCGGTTTCCTCGTACAGCTGGCCAACTTCGGCGTTGCCGGTAAAGGTGAACACGGAGGAGTTGATGCGGGCAGAGATCTGGTCCGCGGGAATGAAGTTGTTGTAAGCACCGTAATCCGCCACGCGCAGAATCAGGTTAAACCGGCTGTCCCGGTCAATGGTGGTGATCTCGCCGCCTGCGGCATCGGTCACAGTCTGAGCAATGATGTAGGCCGAGCCGTTGTTGTTGGGGGCACTCTGGCCGTTGTCCGTCGGGGCGGGGGCAGAGGGTTCGCCTTCGGCGGCAAGGGCGGGCATGGCAGCCACGCTGCCGAAGAGCATGACGGCCGCCAGCAGGGCGGCAAAACGGGAAGCTTTTTTCACTCCGGGGTCCTCCTTAAATTGATTCCATCTTTTTCTATGGGCAACACCGCACAATTCCCGCCTTACGGCTTAAGCACCGCTCCGACGGCTGCGG
>ERZ827197.807-NODE-807-length-31678-cov-3.746292_pt1 | contig 31678 bp, 21 predicted proteins | sample MGYA00519867_ERZ827197 | MGnify/ENA primary metagenome ERZ827197 (study PRJEB31778, sample SAMEA3449278) | human gut metagenome | biome: human gut; feature: human-associated habitat; material: faeces | place: United Kingdom | collected 2010/2012 ...
ACTGCGGCGTGAACTGCGGCATCATGGACCAGTTCGCCTCGGTGTTCGGCAAGAAAGGCAACCTGATCCGTCTGGACTGCCGTTCGCTGGAATACGCCTACTTCCCGTTCGACCCGAAGGGCTATAAGTTGGTTCTGCTGGATTCGCGCGTGAAGCACGAACTGGTAGGCTCTCCGTACAACGACCGCCGCGCTTCCTGCGAGCGCGTTGCGAAAGTGCTGGGGCAGGAGTTCCTGCGCGGCGCCACGATGGAGCAGCTCGAAGCCGTCAAGGATCGGATTTCGGAGGAGGACTACAAGCGCGCCCGCTATGTGATCGGCGAGGAGAAGCGCGTTCTGGATGTTTGCGAGGCGCTCGAAAAGGGCGACTACGAGACGGTCGGCAAGCGCATGTACGAGACCCACTGGGGCATGTCGAAGGACTACGAAGTGTCGTGCGAGGAGCTGGACTTCCTGGCGGAGGTCGCCGAGGAGTGCGGCGTGACGGGTTCGCGCATCATGGGCGGCGGCTTCGGCGGCTGCACGATCAACCTGGTGAAGGACGAACTTTACGACAACTTCATCGCCACGGCCAAGGAGAAGTTCAACGCCAAATACGGCCACGAACCGAAGGTTTACGACGTCGTGATCTCCGACGGTTCGCGCCGGCTGTAATTTTCGATGATTGCGGCGCATCTGCCGCAATCATCCCCCGAACGGGACGAATGGAGCATACGTCATCCATTCGTCCCGTTTTTACGATGTATGCCTCGCTGATCAAAAACGACGGAACTTTCGGGGGGGGGCAATCCGTGGACGGCTTCGGTCGAATTGAAAACAGCGGACTCTTGTGGTCCGCCCTTTTCGTTTTTGCAGGCTATATGAAAAACGCCATCGCCGAGAGCAGTTTGCGCAATTCGGCCAGCGCTCCCGAGATGTGGTACTGCACGGTCTTGGGGCTGATGTTGAGCGCCTCGGCGATATCGTTGTAGGACATGTTCTCGTAACGGCTCATGCAGAAAACCCGCCGACGCTGCTCGGGCATGTTGCGGACCGCCAGGTCGATCATCTCCAACAGGTCGTCCATCGACACGCTTTCGTCGGCCTGGGGCGCGGCGGGACTCTCCGCAGCTCCAGTTTCCGCCTGATATTTGGACTCTACCTGCCGGTGCTTGTAGGCATTGAAGATGGCATTGCGCGTCATGCGGAACAGATAGCCCCGAAACGAAAGGACGGCCCCGAGTCCCCGGCGCTGTTCCCAGATTTTCAGGAAAATATCGTGCGTGACATCTTCGGCGTCGGTCCGGTCTTTGAGCAGCCGGAAGGCGAAATCACGGACCTTGGAGGCATAGCGCAGGTAAAGGATATCCAATGCTTCGGAATCCCCGTCACGGAGTTTTTTCAGGATAATATGTTCGTCGCAATCCATAGTCGGTCGGTGCAAATATAGATTTTAAGCGAATAAATTAAAAATCTTTTCTCCTTTTTTCACGATTTTTTAACGGAACGGCGGGAATATAAAAAAAATTGTACGAACTGACTGGCCATCGCCGCCGGCAAGTTGTCTTAATTTATGGAACCGGCTCCGAAAACAACTATTTAACCTGAAAAACTCAACATGAAAAAACAGCTACTATTCATTGCGGTCCTGTTGTGCGCATGTCTGGCGGGCAGCTGCAAGGACGACGATCCGGCGGCCCCCGACAGTCTTTACATGCACAGCACGTCGGGAACCGTAGAGGCCGTTGCCGGCACACAGTCCGTGACGATCTACACCACCTGCGGTTGGAAGGCCACCGGCGACGACTGGATCACGATCGAACCCCTTTCGGGAGGCGAAAAGGGCATTTTCGCCGTTCACCTCAGCTTCGGGGCCAACGACACGGGCGCACTGCGCACCGGCCGGGTCGTCTTCGAGGCCGGGACCTATTCGGAAACCTACACCCTGACGCAGAAAGCGCAATAAACCGCAGCCCCTCTAAAACCGGCACACGATGAGCAAAACGGAACGCAAGCGAATCATCGACTACATATTCCGCCATCCGGACACCCCGGAAGACATCCGGCAGCAATTCGAACGCTGGATGCTGGCCCGGGAGCACGACTCCGGGATCGACGAAATCCTGTGGGACATCTGGGAAAACCATGCGGCGCCCGCCTCGGAGGAGGAGGACCGCAGGGGACTCGAACGGCTCCGGGCATCGCTCCGCGCAAGCCGGGTCCGCACGCTTCCACGCCGCGTCCTGCGCTATGCAGGCATGGCCGCCGCCGTCGTGCTGGTATTCCTCGGAGGCTATTTCGCCGCCACGCAGACGCTCGCACCCGAAAAGGAGGTCACGCTGCTGACTGCCAAGGGACATGTCGGGGAGTTCACCCTGCCCGACGGGACAAAGGTGTGGCTCAACGGCGAAAGCCGGTTGAAGTACAACGCGGAATTCTCGGGCAGGACCCGCGACGTGGCCCTGACGGGCGAAGCGTTCTTCGAAGTGCGTAAAGACACGCTGCGGCCGTTCCGCGTCAGCATGAACGACTTGCAGGTCGAGGTGCTGGGCACCTCGTTCGACGTCATGAACTACGCGTTCGGATCGAGCGAGGAGGTGGTGCTCAAAACCGGCTCGGTGAAGATCTCCGGGGAGCATCTCCGAAGCCCCGTGACGCTGCGTCCCGACGAGCGGTTCTCGCTCGACCGGCTTTCGAAACGCGCCTGCGTCGAAAAGGTCGACGCGCGGAATTACAGCCAGTGGTTCTCACCGCGTCTGATCTTCGACAACACGCCGCTGAAAGACATCATCATCAACCTCGAACGGAGGTACAATATCGAAATCTCCCTCTCTTCGAACATCTCGCCTGAAAAACGACTGTCGCTGGTCGTCTGCCACGAACCGCTGGAAGACCTCATGGAGGTAATGTCCTCGCTGATGTCGATCCGCTACCGCATAGACGGCAACCGCGTCCTGATCACCCAGAGATAAACCCTGTAACATAGACGGTCTGTCCCGAAACCTCCCGCAACAAGAGGCTCCGGCATACCCTTTCATTTGAAAAATCGAATCAAACACAAATCGAAACTATCATGAATGAACTCAACGTTTTGAAAAGGATCTGCCGGCATCTGTTCCTGGCGGTCCTCCTCTGCGCGGTGTCGGCCGCCACGGCTTCGGCCCAGGTCCCGACCGTCACCGTCGATGCGAAGAACGTTACCATCAAAGAGCTGTTGCAGCGCATCGAAGCCAACAGCCAGTACACGTTCGCCTACATCGACGCCGACATCAACCCCGACAAACGGGTGTCGGTGAAGGCCGTCAACCGCAGCATCGCCTCGATCATCGCCGAGGTGCTTCCCAATGTGAATATGGAAGTTAAGGGGCTGAAAATTGTCCTCACAGCCAAACGGGGGGGGGAATCGCAGACCCGCCCGGCCGCTGACGCCGGACGTACCGTGAAGGGCCGCGTGACCGACGAAAGCGGCGCGCCGGTGATCGGCGCCACCGTCATCCTGAAAGGCACCACGATCGGCACGGCGACCAACGCCATGGGCGAATACGCCATCGACATCCGGCAGGCCGACGCCGTGCTGGTCTACTCGCTCATCGGCTACAACAAAGTGGAACTGGCCCTCGCCGACAACCAGACGCAGGCCGACGTTACGCTGAAAAGCGAGGCGATCGCCATGGACAACGTGGTGGTCGTAGGCTACGGCGTGCAGAACAAGCGCGACGTGACGACGGCCATCTCGTCCATCAAGGCCGAAGACTTCGCCGCCATGCCGACGGCCGATTTCCGCGACGCCATGGCCGCCAAGATGCCGGGCGTGCAGGTGCTCACCCTGGGCGGCCAGCCCGACGGCAACGTTTCGATCCGCATCCGCGGCATCCAGTCGGCCACGTCGGGCAACGACCCGCTCTACGTCATCGACGGCGTTCCGTGCGACGCCCGGGCCTTCTCGAACCTCGAAAGCAGCGACATCGAGAGCCTCGAAGTGCTCAAAGATGCCTCGGCGGCGGCGATCTACGGTTCGCGCGGCTCGTGCGGCGTCATCCTCATCACGACCAAACGCGGCGAGGGCGAACGCCCCGTCGTGAGCTATGACGGCCAGTTCAGCGTCTCGAGCGTCTCGAAGACGATCGACATGCTCAATGCCTATGAATTCGCCAAAATCTTCAAAGAGGCCCGCGACGGCGCCTACCTGTTCAACGTTCCGACGGGTTCGATCGACGACCCCTACGAGGACCGTCCCCAGACCTACCACCGCGTTGACCCGCTCATCACGGCCTACCTGCAGGACAAGACCGGCACGATGACCGACACCGACTGGCAGGACGCCATCTTCCGCACGGCCTATTCGACCAAGCACTCTGTATCGGTCTCGGGCCGCACCAAGACGCTGGGTTACTACATCGGCGCCAACTACCTCTACCGCGAGGGAACGATCATCGGGTCGGATTTCGAACGTTACAGCCTGCGGGCCAACATCGACGGCAAGCGCAACCGGCTGAAATACGGCGTCAGCTTCTCGCCCTCCTACTCGAAGACCAACTACATCTCCTCTGACACGCAGTACGGCGACGATGGTGTAATCGCCTCGGCACTGATGGCGCCTCCGGTCTTCCCGGTCTACAACACCGATGGCTCCTACAACTGGGACATGAACGGATTCCTGCGCGTCAACAGCTGGGACACCCAGACCAACGAGGTGCTCAACCCCGTGGCGCTGGCGCTCGAAATCGACGACGTGCGCGAGAAGATCAACATTCTGGGCAACGCCTACGTCTCCTATGAGTTCATCAAAGGGCTGGAATACAAATTCACGGCCGGCGGCGACTACTACTCCTACATCCGCAACTACTACCGCCCCTCGTACATCCCCCTGCGCGGCCATAAATATTACGACGATCTGTCAGCCCCCAAAGCGCAGAACAACATGAACTCCTATTTCCACTGGACGATCTCCAACCAACTTTCCTTCAACCGCACCTTCGGCGATCATTCGGTCAACGCCGTGGCGGTCTACGAAGCCGAGAAGCAGGGCATCCAGACCTCGCAGATCGTGGGCACCGGCACGGCCGGCGACGACAAGATCCGCACCACGAAGGGCAAGACCATCGACCTGACGGAGACCTACAACAACAAGTACGCCTACACCTTCGCCTCGTGGCTCGTGCGTGCGCAGTACTCCTACAAGGGCCGTTACATGGTTTCGGCCTCGATCCGCGGCGACGGTTCGTCGCGCTTCGCCCCCAACACCCGGTGGGGTTATTTCCCGGCGGCCTCCGTGGGATGGCGCATGAGCGACGAGAGCTTCCTGCGCGATGTGAAATGGGTCGACGACCTGAAAATCCGCGCCAGCGTGGGACAGACCGGTAACGCTCAAATCGGCAATTCTGAATACCTGGCGCTCTACGGCTCGACGAACATCGATCTCGGCAACGGACTCACTTCGCAGGTCTATCCCACGCAGATCGCTAACAACGACCTGGGCTGGGAGAAGAACACGCAGTACAACGTTGGTCTGGATGTCAGCCTGTGGCGCGGCACCCTCGGATTCACCGCCGACTACTACTATTCGAAGACGACCGACATGCTGTTCGACGTTCCCGTCTCATCAGTATCGGGCCTCACCTCGTCGAACGTCAACATCGGTTCAATGCAGAATAAAGGTATCGAGCTGGCGCTCACCTCGCGGCGCAGCTTCGGCGACTTTTCCTACGCCTTTGCCGCCAACTGGTCGCTCAACCGCAACAAGGTGCTGAGCCTCGGCGATGAGAACGCCGACATCATCAAAGAATCCTCCTACGCCGGCGGTTACTACCTCACGCGCGTAGGCCAGCCCGTCGGCTGTTACTACCTGCTTGTGCAGGACGGCATCTTCCACAACCAGGAGGAGCTGGACTCCTATCCCCATTTCGACACCACGACGATCGGCGACTTCCGCTTCGTCGACGCCAACGGCAACGGCATTCTCGAAAAGGACGCCGACCGCGTGATCGTAGGCAACTACATGCCCGATTTCTACTACGGCTTCTCGGTTAACCTCTCGTACAAGGGCTTCGACCTGGCGGCCAACTTCCAGGGCGTCTACGGCAACGAAATCCTGAACCTCGAACGCCGCTACCTGCTCAACATGGAGGCTTCGTCGAACATGATGAAGGAGTCGCTGCAACGCTATCCCTACGGCGAACTGAACCGCGCGACCCGCAAATCGAGCGGCAACAACGGCGCCTGTACCTCGACGTTCCACCTCGAAGACGGCTCCTACCTGCGCCTGCAAAACCTTTCGCTGGGATACACCTTCCCCGACCGCTGGACCCGCAAGGCCGGCATCTCGAAGCTGCGCATCTACGTGCAGGGCACGAACCTCTTCACGTGGACCGACTATTCGGGCTACAACCCCGAGGTCAACAAACGCTCGACGGACGCCCTGCGTCCGGGCGAGGACTACTGCTCCTATCCGCTGTCGCGCACGTTCAGCGTCGGTGTGAACTTTAACCTGTAATCAAAAATGACGATGACTATGAAACCGAAATATTTCCTTGCGCTGGGACTCCTCGTACTGGGTCTGGGCTCGTGCGGCGAAAGTTTCTTCGAACAGTACCCGAGCAACAACATCACCGAAGGCAACTTCTACAAGACCGACGACGACTTCAACCAAGGAGTCGTGGCGTGCTATGCCAAACTCAAAACCCAGATGAGCTTCCACCTCACGGAGATCGGCTACCGCGGAGACGAAAACGTCCTTGAATCGATGGCTGTATCGACGCAGAACCGCTACGACATCGACCATTTCGCTGAGACAGCTAACAACGGCATCCTGAACGACATCTGGAATGCCTGGTACAACGGCATCTATCGCTGCAACGACGTACTCGACCACATGACCGGAGCCAAGATCGCCAACTACGACAAATATCGCGGCGAATGTCTGTTCCTGCGGTCGTGGTGGTATTTCAACCTCTACCGCGTCTTCGGCGTGGTGCCCATCACCCGCACTGTGGTAACCCCAGCAGCTGCCAAACTCATCCCCCGCTGCACAGAGGAGGAGATGTACACGCTGCTGACCGAAGACCTTGCCGAGGCGGCCCGGCTGTTGCCGCCGACACCGGGTCCGGAAAAGGCCCGTGTGGCGAACATCGCGGCCTACACGCTGCTGGCGAAGGTCTACCTCACGTTCGGCAAGCCCGCCGAGGCCAAGACGGCCCTCGAAGAGGCGATGAAGAACACCTCCTACGGACTGGAATCGACGACGAAAAAGGTTTTCGACGTGGGTAACAAAATGAACCGGGAGATCATCTTCGCGCTCTACTACAACAAGACCAACGACAACGGCCACGGTTACTGGTACAGCGCCAACACAGATGTGTTGGCAGACATCAACAACCCCACACCAACCTTCAAGGCGATCTACGACAGCGAGAAGGACAACCGTCTACCGCTGATCAGCTCCTACACCAAGATTAAAGACAATCTCTTCGCCATGACCAAATGGTACGACACCTACGACGCAACCTACACAACGCAGGTGGGCAACGATTTCCCGCACCTGCGCTATGCCGACGTGGTGCTGATGTACGCCGAGGCGCTGGCCGAATCGGGAGGCAGCCTGGGCGACGCGCTGGAATGGCTCAATAAGACCCGCACGCGGGCCGGGCTCGACGAACTGACGACCGACGAGGTCAAAAGCCTAGCGGAGTTCCGCCGCGAGCTGGCCGCTGAACGGGGCCGTGAGTTCGCCCTCGAAGGCCACCGCTGGTTCGACCTCGTGCGGCTGGGGCTGGCCGTCGACTATTTCCGCGAAATGGGCTACTCACTCGATTCGCACAACCTGATCTTCCCGATCCCGCAAAACCAGATCGAAATCGTGAACAACCCGTCGATTCTCTGGCAGAATCCCGGTTTCAATTAACCAACCACTTAAGTCAGAACAAGCATGAAAAAGATAATCAACCTTTTGCTGATATCGTTCATCGCCGCGGGCCTCACCGCATGCTGGAGTGAGGATATCCCCGAAGCCGGAGCGGCCCGCCACCAGGTCACCGATCTCACCGCCACGCCGGGCGACGAGGAGGTACTGCTCTCCTGGAGCCTGCCCGAAGGCTGGAACCCGACGGACTTCATCGTCTACTACACCGATGCCGATTCGGAAACGGTCACCCTGCGCACGGGCGGCGAGATGAACTGCACGGTCGGCGGACTCGTCAACGACACGCAGTACACCTTCTACGTGCAGGCGGTCTACGGAAAACTCGTCTCGAACTACGTCGCCGCCGTCGGCAGACCCGCCACGACGCGGTTCCCGGTCACCGACCTCACGGTCGATGCGGGCGACTCGTTCGTGAGCCTCGCGTGGACCAAGCCCGCGACGACGGTGCTCTCCTACACGCTCTCCTACTACAACGAGGACACACCCGACAACGTCGAGCAACAGACGCTCGACAAGGACGCGACGAGCGTGACGCTTGACAAGCTGATCAACGACAAGAACTATTACTTCTCGCTGACGGCCAACTACGAAAAGGGCGCCTCGGAACCGGCCACCGCGAAAGCGATGCCGACCCTGGCGATCCCCTACATCCTCGACCGCGACAAGGCGGCCAAGAACCAGCCGATCACGTTCTCGTTCAACACCGAAGACTACCCGACGGCCACCGACGTGAAGTGGACCTTCCCGGGCGACGTCGTGAAGGAGGGAACCGTCGTGAAATACGGACTGGGCACGGTCGGCACACAGACCGTGAAGCTGAACGCCACGATCGACGGCAACGCCCGCTCGTGGACCCTCGAGGTCGAAATCCGCGAATACGTCATCTACAGCACCGACTGGGCGCAGGACGGCTCGAACTACAACGGATTCAAAGGCACTTGTCCGGTGTTCTCGCCCGACGGAAAGACCGTCTACATCATCACCTTCAACAAAGTCTCCGCCCTCTACGCCTTCGACGTCGTGACAGGCAATGAGAAGTGGCGTTACCTACCAACCTCCAAATCAGGAAGCTACAACATGCTCACCGTGAATCCCGTGACAGGCGACATTTACTACGGCACGACAAGCGCTGGACAGTTCTATGCCATCACGCCGGAAGGCGAGTTGAAGTGGATCTTCTCCGAAGCCGGTTCAATGAAGAGCGCCGCCCCGGCCGTCAATGCTAACGGAACAGTGGTTTACATTTGTGATGCTTTGGGTAAAGCCTTCGCCATAGACGCTGCATCGGGACAAAAGAAATGGCAGTTTTCAGCAGGAGATGCCGGAAGGGGCCTGCTGGTTAACGGCAGCGAGCTGCTGATCGGAACGCAAACCGACGCTTTCTTCGTCAATATTGAAACCGGCGAACAAATCGCCAAGGTTACCCTTGGCTGCGAAATGTCCGACATCACCGGATTTGCCGTCAACAGCGACAAAACCCTTGCTTATTTTGGTGGCAGAAATGGTTATATAGGGGCCGTTAACATAAAAACACATGAAGCGATAAAATCGTTGGTAGTAGAGAAAGACAATCCCAACCTCCTTTATGAGCCCGTTGTGGCCCCCAACGGTTCGGTCTTCGCCGGTTCGAAAAACGGTTCGGTCTACAACGTGAAGGGCGACCTTTCGGCCGTCAACTGGGAGTACGTCCACACCGGCAGCTCCCTCGCCAACGCCTTCAATTACTCCCACCCGTGCGTCGACAGCGAAAACCGCTTCTACATCACTTCGGGACAGACCTCTAACACGACCTACATCTTCGATGCCAGCGGCAACGTGGTTGATTCTTGGACCTACGAGAGCGGCGACAACAACCAGAAGCAGATGGGCGGCAACAACTATCTCGACGGAGTCATTTATTCGGCTTTCATCGGCGGCTCAAGCAAGAACGGCGTTTTCGTCGGCAAATACGTCGGCGGCGAACGCGCATCGAGCTGGAGTACCCATGGCGGCGACATTTGTGGATCGTGCTGCGTCAAATAATTGAATCAAGAGACGCCGGGAATCCCCGGCGTCTCCTTTCACCAGCCAAAATAAAACAATGAAGAAACTACTGCTCATAACGATAACCTTTCTGCTGACTGCTGGATCCGTCCGGGCCGAATACCCCCTGGGCGTATCGCTCGGCATGGTGAAGGTCCCTGAGCCCGAAAAACTCGCGCAGATCAAAGCCGCGGGCATCGACCACGTGGAGGTTGTCTTCAACTATTTCTGGCGCAACGCTCCCGAGAACGAATGTTACACCCGGGCCTACCGCGTCAAGGCGCTGCTCGAAGAAGCCGGACTGAAAGTCTGGTCCTGCCACCTGCCGTTCAGCCGCCAGCTCGACATCTCGGTACCCGATCCGGCGCTGCGCGAACAGAACGTCGCGCTTATGGAGCGGATGATCCGCCTCGCGTCGATCTTCGGCCCGCAGCGGCTCGTGCTCCATCCCAGTTCGGAGCCGATCGCCGACGAAGAACGGGAGATCCGCCTGCAGAACTCGGCCAACTCCATCGGTCGCCTCGCGCTGTCCGCCAAAGAGATCGGCGCGGTGCTCTGCATCGAGAACCTGCCCCGCACGTGCCTGGGCCGCGACTCGGGCGAGCTTATGCGGCTCATCGCCGACTACCCCGAAGTCATGGTCTGCTTCGATTCGAACCACCTGCTCAAAGAGGAGCATGCGCACTTCTTCGAGGCCGTCGGCAACCGCATCGGCACGATCCACGCTTCGGACTACGACCGCAAGGACGAACGTCACTGGCTGCCGGGCGAAGGCGTCATCGACTGGCCTGATTTCCTCCGCCGCCTACAGGCTTCCGGCTACAAGGGAGTTTTCATGCACGAAGTCCGCGCCGGGGTGAACGCTACGCCCGAAAATGTCGTAAAAGCCTACAAAGAGGTTATTCTCGGCAAAATGAAAAAATAACCCAATCAAATGCCACAAATATGAATAACATAATAAAATTCTATTTGCTCCGAGGCTTGCTACTTTTCTGCACAGGAATAGGATTACTCGCCGTGGGTTGTTCTAATGACAACGACGATTCGTCCCGCGAACTCGCTTCGAAAACCAATTTAACGCTAACGGAATACTACAATGAGCAAGGAACAATAACGGTGCCCGCCTGGGAGAGGAATAACAGGGCCGGACTGTTTGTTACGGACCAAAACGCTCCGGAAGCCGTCTATACAGCACCGATCCAGTCGGGATCACAAAAATCGCTCTTTCTCTTCACGCTCGACGCACCGCAACATGCAACTTCGACGGTCGTCGCATTTTGGCCCTCGGATGCCAATCTCCGCTGTGAAAACGGCACGTTAAAAACTGTCATCCCTACGATGCAAACGGGTTTTGTCACCCCGATTCTCGTCGGCAAGGCCACAGCACAACTCAATGCCTACGAGGGTTGCAGTATGGAACTGAAAAACCTTTTCTGCACGATGTATATCAGCGCCAAGAAAGGCCACTATTCAGTCAGCAAAGTGGTCATAAAGGCCAACGGCGGCGAAGCAATTGCAGGGGAATTCACCGTTGACATCGATGACTGGTCAACATCAGCATCAGAACAGACGATCACTGTAACACTGCCCACCCCCATGGATTGTTCACAGGAAACACAACTGATACCCGTTATGATCGCCCCTGCGACACTCTTGCAAGGGTATACTGTGACCATCTACGATTCCAAAGGCGAAGATATAGCTTTAATCAAAAAAACAGAACCGGTGACCTTGGAGGCCGGAGGCAAGCTCGACACTGATTTGATGGCAGGCCCGGCCTTCCCGAGCCAGTGGATCTTCTCGGCATCGACTGTCGGACAGTACAACTCCTCGTGGAGCGCTTCGAACATGCTTCCGTCGACCTCGGGCAGTTCGGGTTGTATATCCGTCGTACGCGGCGAGGCCAACGTCGGGCGTGAATTCACCCGCACGGTCAATTCATACCGTCCCTCCGTCTCGACAATGGTCGAAGGTGACTACTGGCTCTACACCCTGCCCGTAAGGCGACTCGAAGCCGGTACGGCCGTAGAGTTCGACGCCACGATGGCCGGCGAAGCCAATTCGCCCAAATACTTCATCGTGGAGTATCTCGACGGAGGTGTCTGGAAGAGCGTCGAAGAGGACCTGCTCACCGCACCCGAGGACCCCTCGATCCGTTATTCCTACAAGTGCTCGGGCGTGGCCACAGGAACCAACTACCAGCACGCCAGCATCATGCAGACCATCCGTTTCACCGATCCCGTCGAGGGTGCGGTGCAGATCCGCTGCCGCGCTGTGGGTCCTTACACCTGCACGGGTGGTACACAAGACATTTCGGCTGACGACTCAGCAAGTCAATTACCCCAATTCGGGTTCTCGGGCTCTTATGTCCAGAACCTCGGCACGGCGGTCCCGGGCGACACGAAAAAGGTGCTCTGCCTCGGCAACTCGTTCTCCTATTACAGCAACCCGGCGTGGATGCTCAAAGAGATCGCCTGGAACGAAGGCCACTATCTCAATGTCAAGGGGCATTTCAAGGGTTCGCAGAATTTCGGACAGCAGTTGGGGCTGTCGTTCTCGACCGACGCCATCGACATCGGAGGCTACGACTACGCCTTCATTCAGGACCAGAGCCAGAATCCCGCGACCTACGGACGCGACGGCACGGCGTCAATAGCTGCCAACTGCACGGCATTGGCGGACAAAATTCGGGCGAAATCGGCCTCCTGCAAAGTCATTCTCGAACAGACCTGGACCTTCTCGGCCAGCAGCTACGGCGGATTCACCGACTTCGCGACTTTCGAAAACTACAATGCCAAGGGTGCACGTGCCATGGCAAAAGCCGCCGGAACGTGGATATCGCCGATCGGCGAAGCGTTCCGTATCGTGCGCGAAGGCTCTTCGGGCATCAACCTCTACCACACCGACAATAAGCACCAGTCGGTCTACGGCGCCTACCTGAAAGCCTGCGTCAACTACCTCGTGCTCTACGGGGAGGCGTTCGGCAGCTCGCCCGCCGACTGCGGCATCGAGGCATCGAAGGCCGCCTACCTGCGCAGCGTCGCCGAACAGGTCGTACTGGGACATGAAAACGAATACTTAATCCAACGATAACCGATGATACGAACAATCAACAAACTGCTGATCCTCGCAGCGGCTCTTTCGGGAGCCGCCTGCGGGGAGCAGGCCGGCACGCCGCAGGAAACCTTACCTCCGGAAACGTCATGAAAACCTGCAGCAAAGTCATTCTTAATAAAATAAAAAACGTTGAACAATGAAACGCTTTTCATTGAATAAAATTCGAAAATCAATATGGTTCGGAATAGGATTCGGAATGACCGCATATTTCATGGCGGGCTGCTCCGATAACGATTCCTCGGAATACATCGAATTAGCCGCAAAAATCACCCTGACCCAGTCAGAATATTACAACAACGAAGGAGAAACAACGCTTCATCCATGGACAAAAGACGATAAGGCCGGCATTTTCGTCATCAGGGACAACTTTTTGCAGAAGATCAACATCTCCCCAATTCAGACACAATCGCCGAAATCGCTTTTTCTGCTCAATTTCAAGGCCCCGAAACATAGCAATGCAACATTAGTGGCTTTCTACCCAGCCGATGCGAATCTCATATATGAGGACGACATATTGAAAACGACGATACCCACAACGCAGACAGGAACCGTCGCTCCACTTCTGATCGGACAAACAACAGGTCGCATCGACTCTTACGAAGGGTTGCACATGGAGTTGAAACACCTGTTCAACACCATGTATATACCTGTTTGGGGAAGCCATGCAATTGCCAAAGCCGTTATACAGGCCAACGGCGGGGAAGCCATCGCCGGAGAAACTTCAATCAGGCTTAAGGACGGTGTTATTTGCGCATCGGAAAAGAGTGTTACCGTAAAGTTTTCCACACCGCTGGACTGCTCGGCTGAGATCAAACTGATCCCGGTTATGCTCGCGCCTGTAACCCTGTCGCAAGGATACTCCGTGACCATCTATGACATTAACGGGATTTCATATACTGTTTCATCGGACAAGCCAATCACGCTGACAGCCGGCGGCAAGGCTGATGCTGACGAGGCCCGTTCGCCTTATGTCATCGAAACCATCTCTTTCAACATCCGTGTCGACAACCCCTCCGATGGAGACAACATCTGGAAGAATCGTAAACAAGCCGTCATAACGATGATAAACAGGCAACAGCCGACCATAATGGGTTTACAAGAAGCACAACCCCATCAAATCACTTATTTGGCAAAACAGTGCCCGGAATATGCTTGGTACGGATTAGGACGCGATACCGGTGAAGCACCTCCCAAAACGGAAACATATGCCTCTGAAGAGTGTATGGCCATCTTTTTCCAGACATCAATAGTCGAAATGCTGGATAAAGGAACTTTTTGGCTGTCAGAAACGCCTAACATACCCTCGAAGGGTTGGGATGCCAATTACAACCGAAGTTGTACATGGGCGTTATTCAGACAAAAAACAACCGGCAAGCGGTTCTATTTTTTCAACACGCATCTCGACAACTCCGGCACTGTGGCTCGAAAAGAATCTATCAAATTAATTATAAATAAAATAGAGGAGGTCAACTCAGAACAACTTCCGGTATTTCTTACTGCTGATTTCAATTCGGATACCGATGAGAGTTGTTTCAATCCGTTGCACCAAGTAATGAAAGATGCCCGTGCGACTGCTCCTGTCACAGATCAGGAAGCCACATACAACGGCTACAAAACATCTGGAACCCGTAAACTTGACCATATCTTTTATGATAACGGATGCGTGGCAAGCATTTTCCAAACTCTGAAAGAAAATTATGGTGCTCCTTATATCTCGGATCATTATCCGGTAAGAACTTGTTTCGTTTTATTTTAAGATCTCAATAAAAATGCGACACAAAAGATTTGAAATTATGAATAGCTTAAAACTCCGCCTGTTCCGGGTTCTGCTGCTCTGCGCCGGAACGGGACTCCTCGTCGCGGGCTGCTCGAACGACGACGACTCGCCCCGGGAACTCTCTTCGAAAACCACCCTGACGCTGTCGAAATACTACAACGACAAGGGAGCGACAACGCTGCCCACCTGGGGCAGAAACGACAAGGCCGGACTGTTCGCCGCAGACCAAAGCGTCCCGGAGGCCGTCTATGCGGCGCCGATCCAGCCGGGATCGCAAAAATCGCTCTTTCTCTTCACGCTCAGCGCGCCGCAGCACGCCGCTTCGACGGTCGTCGCTTTCTGGCCCTCGGACGCCGATCTCCGCTGTGAGAACGGCACGCTGAAAACCGTCGTTCCCACGGCGCAGACGGGTTCCGTCGCCCCGATTCTCGCCGGCAAGGCCACGGCGCGGCTCAACACCTACGAGGGTTGCAGCATGGAGCTCACGAATCTCTTCTGCACGATGTACGTCAGCGTTAAAAAGGGCAACTACTCGGTCAGCAAGGCGGTCGTAAAGGCCAACGGCGGCGAAGGGATCGCCGGAGAGCTCACGATCGGCATCGACGACTGGTCGGCATCGGCATCGGCTCAGACGATCACCGTGACGCTGCCCGCACCCCTCGACTGTTCGAAAGAGACGCAGCTGATACCCGTAATGATCGCCCCCGTGGCCCTGTCGCAGGGCTACACCGTGACCCTCACCGACACCGACGGTAATTCGTTCTCGGTCGGGAAGACGGAGCCCGTGACCCTGGAGGCCGGGGGCAAGCACGACACCGACGACGCCCGTTCGAGTTTCGTGACCGAACTGGTCTTCTGCGGCGACAACATGGTCTACATGATCGACGCCGGGCTGGCCAACGAAACCACCTACAAGGATGCGGTCACATGGAGCTGGGACGCGACCGAAGCCGCCGCCGTGCTCGGGCTGGACAAGAGCCGCTGCAACCACCTCGACGACTGCAAGCCGGTGGACAACGGCAAGAAACTCCTGTGCACCAGCTCCTACAACTGGTGCGTGCTGCTCGACATCGCCACGAAGGAGGTGCTGTTCCACACTACGGCGACTCCCAACGCCCACTCGGCGGAACTGCTGCCCGGCAACCGCATCGTCGTGGCTTGTTCCGGAGGCGAAAGTTCTGGGAATAACTCTATACAACTTTACGACATCTCGCAGCCCAACCGGATTCTCTACCAGTCGGCGCTCGGCTCGGCGCACGGCGTCGTGTGGAACGAAACGACCCAGCGCCTCTATGCGATCGGCGGCCAGAGCCTCCAGATCTACAAACTCAAAGACTGGGAGACGGCAGCCCCGTCGCTCGAACTGGAAAAGACCGTACAGACGCCCCAGGGAGGTCTGCACGACATGAGCTACGTCAATTCGAACACGCTCTGCATCGGCGGACGCCGGGCCTATCTCTACGACATCGGCGCCAACCGGTTTACCGAAATGATGCTCTTCAGCGCATCGACAGCTATCAAATCGATTAACTACAACGACGAGACGGGCGAACTGTGGTACACGGATTCCACCAACCCCGAGGGCTCGCAAAGCTGGTCGACACAGACCATCCGCTACTCCACGGACAAGAACGCCTCGACAGAGACACGAACGATCAAAGTTCCCGACCTGGATGTCTATAAAGTCCGCGTGATGAACTGGTAACACGAAGCGGATTCCAACAGAAAATCGTGTATGTCCACGCGAATACACGATTTTTCTTACTATATATTTAACATTATTATTGCCTTCAATCCAAACAATCCATGAAAAAACTGCTTATTCTTCTTTCAGGACTGCTGCTTTTACAAACCTCCTGTTCACACACCGAATCCGCCCCCGGCACCCGTGCCGAACGGGTCGTTTCGGAGATTCACAACCCCGCCTCGAAAAAGGTGCTTGTCGCCTGCCACCGGGGCGACTGGCGCAACTGGCCCGAGAACTCCCTGGCGGCCATCGAGTCGGTGATCGGCATGGGGGCCGACATCGTTGAGATCGACCTTGCGCTGACCTCCGACAGCGTGCTGGTGGTCTGCCACGACCGGACGCTGAACCGCACGACGACGGGCAAAGGTCTCATCGCCGAAATCCCCTACGACTCCATCCAACGGTGTTTCCTCAAATCGGGCCACGGCGTGGCCACGTCGCACCGCATGCCGACGCTTCGTGAAGCGCTGGAGCTCTGCAAGGACCGCATCGTGGTCAATATCGACAAGGGCTACCAGTACTATGACCTCGTGCAGCGCCTCTCCGAGGAACTCGGGGTCACCGGACAGCTCCTCATCAAAGGCAAAAGCCCCGTCGCAGACGTCGCCGCGAAGTTCTCCCGCTACGAGCACAACATGATGTACATGCCCATCATCGACATCCTCAAACCGCAGGGACAGAAGCTTTTCGGTGAATACATGTCGAAGGGTATCGTGCCGCTGGCCTACGAGGTGTGCTGGGACGAGTATACGCCCGAAGTGAAGGATTGCATGGAAAAGGTGGTGGAGAGCGGCTCGAAACTCTGGGTCAATTCGTTGTGGGAGTCGCTCTGCGGCGGCTTGTGCGACGATGCGGCGTGGGAGAGCGGCGATCCCGGCTCGGTTTACGGCAAGCTGCTCGACATGGGCGCGACGATGATTCAGACCGACCGTCCGGAGCTGCTGATCTCCTACCTGCGTTCGCAGGGGCGGCACGACTGACGCCGCACCGGCGAGGGGTCTCGGAAGAGGGATCGCCCCGTTATGAAAAGAGCCGTCACTCATCTTGAGTGACGGCTCTTTTATTCGCTGCTCCGGCCGCGTCAGTCGAAAAGCTCGTTCAGGACGGCCGCCAGCCGGTAACCGGCGTTGCGGATCTGGTGTTCGACCAGCGGCAGGGCCTTGTTCAGGAAGTCCTGTCCCAGCCGCTCGTCGGGCTTGGCCCACTCGAACTGCACTTCGCAGGTCACGGCGCTGTCGTGCAGCCAGTCGCGCGGCGTGCCGGCCTGCACGGCGGCCTTCTCCCGCTTCGATGCGCGGTCCAGCTCGCCGGCCCACTCGGTGACGGACCAGATACGGGTCGTGGTGATGATCTCGTTGTCCCAGACGTGGTGGACGTAATACTTGTGCGGCTTGTGGTACTTGTCTTCGAACAGCACGTCGTACTTCGTGTTGTGAGTCGTGTATTTGATATGCGCAGGGCAGTGCATGTCGCCGACCAGATGGATGACGTATTTCAGATTGACCGCTACGGCCGAGTCGGTCAGGTTGCGGTAATCCCTGAGGTTGCGGATCGCCAGTTCAAGCCCGTAAACGGCGTTGCCCTTTCCCGGCTTGAGCAGTTCGTCGCCGTAGCGCAGGTCCGCGCCCACGGGCGCCGTGTGCCAGTCGTTGGTGAAGGCGTATTCGGGCGTCTGGCGGTATTCGTCCATCCATTTGGCGTAGTAGACGACGGAGTGCCCGCCGAGATACTTCTCGATCCGTTTCTTGGCCCGTTTGGTGAGGTTGCGTTCGGCGATCTTGGCGATCGTTTCGTGGCCTTCGCGGCCCCACGCCCGCGCAGGTTCGGAAGCGGAGAGGGAGAGAGCTGCCGCAAAGAGCAGCAAAAGCAGTTTTTTCATGGTCTTGATGGTTTTGGTGAGTCTGTTTTTTCGAAGAAGAGGTATCCCGGTCACCGGAATACCTCTTCTTTGTGTCGCGGAGCAAAGGGGCGTCAGAAGCTCAGTCCGTCTTCGTAGCCCGGATTCTGGCTCAGTGCGCCGCCCGTGGCCACGCGCTGGTCGGTCGGGATCGGCCACAGATAGTCGCGGCCCTCCTCCCATTTGTAGGTGCGGCCCCGGAAGCAGACGATATAGCCGCTCGTGCCTTCGGTCAGCTGGGCGTCCTTGCCTTCGCCGATTTCGAGCATCGCGTCGCAGGTCGTAGCGGGCTTGGTGCCGCTCCAGAGGCAGAGGTCCATCTTGCCGTCGCCGTTCATGTCGTATTCGCCCAGCGAGGGGAAGTAGCAGCCGAGGAAGCCGTCGAGTCCGTTCGACGAGGGAACCAGCTGGGCGCCCTCCTTCCAGCGGAGCATATCCCACTGGCGCAGGCCTTCGCAGGGAAGTTCGACGGTGCGTTCGCGGCGGATTTCGAGGATCACGCCCTTGTTGTCGCCCGTCACGTTGGCATAGCCGGTCTCCGGCGAAGCCAGATAGGGGTCGGGCGAAGCGTTGGCCTTCGTGAGCGAGAGGTTGGCGACGCCCGCACGGTCGCGCAGCGGCTTGATCGCAAGGTCGATGTCTTCCTGCGTGAGGGTTCCCAGCTCGGCCTTGGCCTCGGCGTAGTTGAGCATCACCTCGGCGGCGCGCAGCAGCGGCAGGTCGTTCGTCGAAGCGTTGTACGAATCGTACTTGGCCGACTGGAGGTACTTCACCAGCTGGTATCCGGTCATCGTCGCCGCAAGGTTCGGGGCCGACAGCGCCGTGTCGTCGATGCGCTTGTACCCGGGCGTGCGGACCGTCTGTGCGAAGCGGCCGTCCCGGTTTTTGCTCTCCTCGGGGAGCTGCATCGTCTCCCAGCCGGGCTGCGAGGTGAAGGGTGTGCCGTCCTTCATCAGATACATGTTGGCGATGTTCTTCAGCAGGCCGGGGCGTCCCATCGTGATGCTCGTGAGGTAGCCGTTGACGTCGTGCTTCAGACCGATAGCCGTGTTGTAGGCCCGGGCGAGCACGATTTCGGTGTCGAGGGCCTTGAGCGACGAGAAAAGGTTGAGATACGGCGTCGTTCCCGTCGTGTAGACCGAGTATCCGCTCTCGTCGATGAAGCGCTTCGACGCCGTCGCGCAGGCCGTGAGATAGCTTTCCCAGTCCTTCAGCCCGTGATACTTGCGGAAGGTTCCCTCGAACAGGCAGACGCGGCTCTTGAGCGCCAGCGCCGCCCAGCGCGTCACGCGGTAGACCGACCTTTCGACGGGCAGGTTGGTAACGGCGAAATCGAGGTCTTCGATCACCTTCTGCATCACCATCTCGCGCGGATCGCGGCCCTTTTCGAAGAGCAGCGGGTCGCCGGCGTCGATCGGACGGTCGACCCAGGGCACGTCGCCGTAATGCTTCACCTTCTCGAAGTAGAACCACGCCCGGAAGAAGCGCGCCACGCCCTCGTACTCGAGCCGCACGTGCTCGTCGGCACAGTTGGAGGAGTATTGGAGGAAGAAATTGATGTCGCGCAGCTTCTCCCACTTCCAGGAGCCAGCCGTCGCGGGCACGGTGCGGTTGCCCAGCACCTCGCTCGTGAGCGTGGTCTTGGCGATGATGTCGGCCGTCTCGCCGTAGATGGTCCCGGCGGAGGGAAACATCGTGTAGAAATCGTTGGTGTAGAGCTGGCACTCCTCCTCCGTGTGGAAGAAGTTATCGGGAGTGAGCCGGTCCTTCGGGTAGCGGTCGAGCGCGTCCTCGCAGCTGCAAAGTCCGCACGCCGCCACACCGGTCAGTATATAAAGAATGTATTTTTTCATAACGGCAATCGCTTTAGAAGGTTAAGTTCAGACCCACGGAATAGGTCCTGCACCAGGGATAGACGTTCGACTTCTTGTCCGAATCGGCGGCAGCCTGCTCGGGATCGAGGAAATCGTTTTTCAGGGCGCTCCACGTGGCGAGGTTCTCGCCGCTGAAGTAGACACGGCACTCCTTGATGCCGACCTTCGAGGTCAGCCGCTTGGGAATCGTGTAGCCGAGGGTGAGGTTTTTCAGCCGGCAGTAGGCCAGATTTTGCAGGTAACGGTCGTTGGTATAGTAGGCCGTGCCCTGCGTCGAGTTGAGCGACGTATAGGCGCGGGCGCGCGGGAGATAGGCGTCGGGATTGCTCTCGCTCCACACCTGACTCATAAAATTTTTCGGAATGAAGGTCGCATAGGGACGGCTGTACGGCCCCCAGAAGCGCAGGTTGTCCGCGCCGGGATACCAGTCGAGCCGGCCGATGCCCTGCATGAACACCGAGAGGTCGAATCCGTACCACGAAAGGTTGAGCGTGAGTCCGTATTGGTAGCGGGGCGACGAGTTGCCGATCACGCGGCGGTCTCCCGGGTCTTCCAGCGTTCCCTTGCCGCCGTCGACGATACCGCTTCCGTCCAGGTCGAGGTACTTGATGTCGCCTCCGCGAACGCCCTTTCCATAGGCTCCCGTCGCGGAATAATATCCTGCGGCGACCTTCGAAAGGTCCACGCGCGAAGCGTACTCGGCGGCCTCCTCGTCGTTGCGGAACAGCCCGTCGACCTTATAGCCCCAGATTTCGCCGTACTTCTTGCCCACATAAGGGTCTCCGATCAGCCCCGAGGGGTTGTCGCACTTGGTGTACTCGGCCGTGTAGTCCGAGAACGTCCCCGTGATGCCGTAGCTGAAGGTGCTTCCGGCGAGTTTGAACGAGTCGCGCCAGCCCAGCACCAGTTCGTAACCTTTCGTACGGAGGTTGTTCGAGTTGACCTGCGGTTCGTTGGCGCCGTAGATCGAGGGCAGCGACTTGCCCTTGCCCAGGATGCCCTTCGTGTCGCGGATGTAGAAATCGGCCGTCAGCGAGAGACGGTTGCTGAACATGTTGAGATCCGCGCCGAGGTTCTTCGAGATGACCTTCTCCCAGGTCTGGTTGCCCGATACGGGATCGCTCACCGTGGCGTGCTGGCCGAGAATCGTACCGTCGAACGAATAGTCGCCCATCGAGCCCTTGGTCGTGATGGTCTGGATGAAGTCGTAGTAACCGATCTGCTGGTTGCCGAGCGAACCGTACGAAAGTCGGATCTTGAGGTTGTCGACCGTCTTGCGCAGCGGTTCGAAGAACGCCTCCTCGCTGATGCGGTATGCCGCCGAGAACGAGGGGAAGAAGCCGTAACGCTTGCCGCGCGGGAAACGCGACGTACCGTCGTAGCGTCCGTTGACTTCGGCCAGGTACTTGCCCTTGTAATCGTAAGCCGCGCGGTAGAACCAGCCCATGATGGCGTATTCGTTGCGGCCTCCGTTGAGCGTGAAGTTGGTCGTGCCCTTGGCGAGGTTGAAGTCCGAGAGGTCCTCGGACAGCAGTCCGTCGTTGGCCGCCGTGAGGTCGCGGTAATACTTGGCCTCGTAGTTGTAACCGGCGATCAGCGTCAGGTTGTGCTTCTCGCTGAAGGTCTTGTTGTAGGTTCCGTAGACGTCGGCCACATAGTAGTTCTGGTCCCAGACGACCTCCTTGTACTTGTTGGGGAAGCTTCCTTCGGGTTCGGTCATCACCTCGCCCGGATACTGCGAATACTGGACATTGACGCTGCGGTAGTCGTTGTGCAGGTAGCCCTGCGTATAGCTGAAGTCGGCCTTTACGTTGAAGTTTTTGTGCAGTTTGAACGTGGCTTCGAACGTCGTGGTGATCTCCTGCGTCTTCTTGTTGCCGAAGCTCTTGCCCTTCTGCATCATGGCGCTGTAACCGTCCATCAGGTAGTGGGTCGACGACTGGGTCATCGAGGTGTGCGACACGGCCGTACCGTCGGGATTCACCGGCACGAACGACGCCAGGGCGTGCAGCGTGGGTTTGCGGAAGTTGTTATACTCGTCCTCGTAACCGTAATACTTGTAGTTCGACTGGAAGAACTTGGTGTTGCTGGCGATGGTCAGCCAGGGTTTGATCTCGGCCTGGAGCTTCACGCGGAAGTTGTAGGACTTAAACATGTCCGGCTCGATGCGGTTGACGCCCTTCTGCTGGTAATAGCGTCCGCTGACCATGTAGGAGAGCGCCTTGGTTCCGCCCTTGATGTTGATGTTGTGGTCCCACGTCGGGCGGCTGTCGTCGTAGAGGTAGTTGTACCAGTCGAAGTTGGCCAGATAGACGTACTGCTGACGGCCGTTGCGCCTGTCGGTGACGACCCACGGACGCGCCGGGTTCTCGGTCTTGTCGTTGCGCCGCTCCCAGAGAGCCTTGTAGTCGGCCTCGGTGTAGGAGGTGTAGGGGGTGTTCTGCGTGGCCATCATAAAGAAGTCGGCGATCTTGGCCGAGTAGTATCCGCGCGTCTCGTAGTCGGTCGAGGTCGTGGGGCTGGAGACGGAGAAATAGCCGTTGTACACTTCGGCCTTCTCGTTGTACTTGCCGCTCTTGGTGGTGATCAGGATGACGCCGAAGGCTCCGCGTGCGCCGTAGATGGCGGCGGACGAAGCGTCCTTCAGGACCGTGATCGACTCGATGTCGTTCGAGTTGATGCGGTCGGGATAGGTCTCGACGCCGTCGATCAGCACCAGGGGGCTGCCGCCGTTGGGCGAGGTCGTACCGCGGATGTTGTAGGTCGCTCCGGCTCCGGGCTGTCCCGACGAGAGCGTCACGTTGAGGTTGGGGATCACGCCCTGCAAGGCGCGGCCCACGTTCGACACGGGACGGTCTTTCAGCTCCTTCTGCGACACGGTGGCCACGGCTCCCGTGAGGTTGGCCTTCTTCTGCACGCCGTATCCCACCACGACCACCTCGTCGATGCTCTGCTGGGCGTAGGTCAGCACCACGTCGAAGAACGTGCGGCTTCCGACCGCCGATTTGTAGGTGTCGAAGCCGATGAACGACACTTCGAGCATGGCTTCGGCCGTAAGCGCCGGGAGGGTGAGCGTGAAGCTGCCGTTCATGTCGGTCGATATGCCCCGGGTCTGCCCGGCATCGGTCACGAGGACCGTGGCGCCGATCACGGGCGCGCCCTTCTCGTCCTTGACGACGCCCTTCACCGTCTGGCGCTGGGGCGCGGCGTCCTTGACGAGGATGATCCTCCGGTTCTCGAAACGGCACGAACAGTCGGGCAGCATCTGCCGCACCACCTCGGACACGGGCTTGCGCACGGCCGCGACGGACACGATCCGCTTGAGGTCGAAGTCGCCGTTATTGTAGAAAAACGTGTAATTGGTCAGTCGCTCTATCTCTTTCAAAACCTGTTCGACAGAGACGTTTTCCTTGGCAATGCTAACCGTGGGGGGGGGAGTTTGCGCCCGTCCTCCCGTGGTCAGAAAAAGCAATAGCAGGGCTGCACCAAGGATTTTAGCTTGGATAAGTTTACGCATGGGTTTGTAATTTAGGTAATGGTCGAAACGGCCGGAACGGATTCTGCGTTCCGGAAGTGAAAGCGGGAAAGTCCGGGTCCTTTTTACATAGGCGCGTAATTTTTAGGAATTTTTCGGTTGTTTGGGAATGATCGTTATGCGCCGCCCTGCGCAGACGTAGTCCATCTCCACGACGAGCGACATGGCTTTCAGAATCTCCTCGATACTTTCGTTGCGGATCAGCTTGAACGACATGCGCACCTGCCGGGTCCACGCCTCGGGAGCGTCGATCTCGACGGCGTACCAGCGTTCGAGGTTGGTGAGAATGTCGGCCAGCGAGGTGTCGTCGAACGACAACGAGCCGCCCATCCACTGCGAGTAGTTGCGCGTCGAGACCCGCGAGCGCGAGGCGCGCCCCTCCTTCCTGTCGAACACCAGCCTGTCGCCGGGTTTCAGCGTCACGGGCGCCGGCAGACGGCCGCCGTAGGCGCGGATGCTGCCGTTGCAGAGAATGGCCTCCGTGGTCGCGAACTCGGCGTAGTTGATCACGTCGAACTCCGTGCCGAGCACCTCGATGTTCATATCCTCCATCTGCAGGATGAACGGACGGTCGGCATCGTGCCGGACCTTGAAGAAGCCTTCGCCGTCGAGTTCCACCACCCTGCGGCGCCCCGTCAGGTCGCCGTAGTACCGGAGCACGCTCCCGGCGTTGAGCCAGATATGCGTACCGTCGGGCAGTACGTACTCGCCCTTGTCGTGGGCCGAGGTGACGATGTTGGTTTCGATCTTCGTGCGCAGGTAATCCTTCACCACGACGTAGTTCGTTCCGGCGGCCAGCAGCACGACGGCGGCCGCGGCTGCGACGTTGCGCCAGATGCGGCGGACGCGGAACCGCTCGCCGCGGCGCATCGCCTCGTGGAGCCGTTCGAGTTTGCGTTCACGGCCTCCCGGCTCTTCGGCCCGGAGTCCGTTCCAGTAGTTTTCCAGCGCCCGCTCCTTTTCATCGCGCGAGGCGGGGTCGCGCAGCCACTCCGCGAAGCGCTGCTGCACCTCCCCGGGCATGTCGCTGCCGAGGAAGGTTTCGATAATGGTTTTTATTCGATTTACAGACATAACGATCTTTCCCGTTTCACCAATAAGACGGTTCACGCGGCCGTTACGCACGCCCGAAAGGTGAAAAAAGTTTTTAGAAGAAAAACAGGATCAGCGTGACGAGTTTGCGCAGTTCGGACAAGGCCCTCGAAATCTGATTTTCGACGGTGCGCGTGGAGATGCCAAGACGCCGGGCGATTTCGTCGTTGGCGATGCCCTCCTCACGGCTCATGCGGAAGATGCGCTGCCGCTGCCCGGGCATCTTCTCCACCGCCAGCTGAATCAGCAGCAGCAGGTCGCGGTTGTCCACGTCCGGAAGTTCGTATTCGGGCAGCAGATTGGTCTGCCGGGCGAAGTTGGTCCGCACCGCGCGGCTGTCGAAACGGTCGTATACGGCATTGCGGGCCATGCGGAACAGGTAGGAGCCGAAGGCCGTGACGCCGGCCATCGTGCTGCGGTTCTGCCAGATTTTCAGGAACAGGTCGTGGGTGATGTCCTCGGCCTCTGCCCGGTTCTTGAGCATGCGGCACAGAAACTCCTCGGTCTTCGCCGCATACCTCATGTAGAGGGCGTCGAACGACGCGCGGTCGCCGCGGGCAAGTTTTTCGAGCAGTGTTCTTTCGTCTTCCATGGGAAATAGCCGGTATGAACGGGGACGGGGTAAAAGTAGTAATTTTTTACTACTTCGTCGCGGCCCGTGCAAAATTTAGTCGTTTTTTCATTTCTGCGGCGGGCGGAAGCGGCGTTTCGGATTCCAGACGCCGGAGGCCTTTCGTTTCGATAATCGAAACGCCGCCTCCCGGAATAACCGATTATCGAAACCGGAGCGGCGATAATCCGTTCGATACACGAAATTAGAACATCGCATTTCGGATTGTTTCGATTTCCGTCTTGGTTCGTCCGCCGAAATGGCGTACGTTTGTATCAGTTCCGAAAGGGGCTATGAAGAATTCAGTTTGCATGTAGTGACGCCCACAGAAGTTGGAAGGATTGCTTGACAGTGACGCAACTATGTTCCGCACATCCGGAGGCTTCGAGGGGAGGGTTGTGAAACCCTCCCCTTTCTTTTTGTGCCCGCCGGAGAGACTCCGCATCGGGAACGGGGCGTCAGCCCAGCTGGGCGACGATCTCGCGCTGACGCTTGAAATAGTGGATGCGCCGCAGCTCTCCGCTGCCGGATATGAGCGTCGAAAACCGGCTCTGGGTCTTGATCCATTTCTTCACGTATTCGTACATCAGCGGATCGGGCGTCCGCAGTCCGTTCAGCGAGAACATTCCGATGTTCACGGCCTGGTGTCTGCTGGTCGTGACATAGCTGTACGACGACTCGAGGTCGATGTCCGAAAGATAGAGGAAGATCCTGTTGCCGTTCTCGAACTCCCCCTTGACCGCCACCGTCTCCATCTCGTCGAGCATGGCGAAGAGTTCGTCCCGGAGCACGCGAACGCTCTCCTGCGAAATCAGGTGCATCTCCCGGTAGGCGCGCAGGGCGTTGAGCCAGTGCTTGAAATTGCTGTCGTCGAAGATCAGGTAGGTCGTCGCGACCGACTGCACCCACCGGACATACTCCCGGCAGTTGCGCTGCAATTCCGCGGGGAGCTTCAGCTCCTCGAAGGTCCTCACGGCGGGGTTGCCCACTTCGTGCTGGTAAAGCCATTTGAAGAGCTTGAACCGGTTCAGGTTGTCGTATTTGCCGTAGAACTCCGCCGGCAGCGAATTGGTCGCCGTGGCAAATTCGGTCGTGGGGTCTGACGCCACCTCGCGCATAAAGGCGATGTCGCGTTCCAGAATCTCGTTATAGGTTTCGAGCAGCGCGGTGAACTCCTTGAACTTGAGCTGGAATGACAACTTGTCCGTAGCCGCCAGCCCCACCACCCGGTCGAGCGAGAAGTGCATCCGCGCGCACAGCGCGCTGGCTTCGCCGAAGGTGAACGGCACCTCGCCGCGCAGCCTCCTGTAAGCGGCCTCGCGGCCTATGTTCAGCATGTCCATCAGCAGCGAAGCCGGATTCGAATGCTGCGGCGTATGCGCATGGATCGCCTCGATCAATGCGGCATTCGATTTTTCAAGCATAGATATAGTCAACAAAAAATTCTCTTCCCAAGTCGCAAAGATACGAAAAAACCGGACGGTTGCAAAACTGAACCGCGCCCGGCGGGGGGGGGGCGGACAGACGCGTCGGCGCCCGCGGCGCCGAAGATCCGAATGCCCGACCCGGAACCGCAGCCTGCCGTTCCGGTCCCCGGGATACGAAAAGAGGAGGGCCTGTGCAGGCCCTCCTCCGGAATCGGTGAACGGATCGCTTATTTTCCCAGACCCATCTTTTCGATGAGGGCGCGGGTTTCGGGCTTGTGGCCGCGGAAACGCACGTAGAGTTCCATCGGGTGCTCCGTGCCGCCCTTCGAGAGGACGTTCTCGCGGAACGACGAAGCCGCCTCGCGGTTGAAGATGCCCTTCTCCTTGAAGAGCGAGAAAGCGTCGGCCTCGAGCACCTCGGCCCACTTGTAACCGTAGTATCCGGCGGCGTAACCGCCCGAGAAGATGTGGCCGAAGGCCGGAGCCATCGCCGTTCCGGAAACGACGGGCAGCACCTGCGTCGGGGCCATCGAGACGGCTTCGAACTGCTCCACGTCGCCCTCGAACGGCTCGGTGAGCGTATGCCACGCCATGTCGGTCAGGCCGAACGACAGTTGCCGCACGTTGGCATAGGCCGCCAGGTAGTTCTGCGCCGCGACGATGCGCTCCACGATCTGCGCGGGAATCTTCTCCCCCGTCTCGTAGTGCCCGGCCCAAAGGTCGAGGAACTCCTTCTGCGTGGCCCAGTTCTCCATGATCTGCGACGGCAGCTCCACGAAGTCGCGCGAGACGTTCGTGCCGGTCAGCGACTCGTAGGAGCCCTCGCCCAGCATGCCGTGGAGCGAATGCCCGAATTCATGGAGGAAGGTCTCCACCTCGTCGAAGGTCAGCAGCGAGGGCGACTTTTCGGTGGGCTTCGTGAAGTTCATCACCAGCGACACCAGCGGGCGGGTCTCCTTCCCGTCCACGCACTTCGTACCGCGGAATTCGGTCATCCACGCCCCCGAGTTTTTCGACGCGCGGGGGAAGAAGTCGAGGTAGAGGACGGCCATGAAACGCCCCTCGGCGTCCGTCACGTCGTAGGCCGTCACGTCGGGATGATAGACGGCCACGGCCGGATTGGGGGTGAAATGCAGTCCGTAGAGCTTTTCGGCCAGCAGGAAGACACCCTTTTTGACCCGCTCCAGCTCGAAATAGGGCTTGACCGTCTCGGCGTCGAGAGCATACTTCTCGCGCTTGTATTTCTCGCTGTAATAGGCCCAGTCCCACGGCATCAGCGTCCCTTCGAAGCCCTGCGAGGCGGCATAGCCGGCGATCGTGCGGTAATCGGCGTCGGCATACCGCTTCGTCTCGTCGAGCAGCTCCCCGAGGAACGCACGGACGGTCGGCGTGTTCTTGGCCATACGCTCCTCGAGCACATAGTCCGCATAGCATTCATAGCCCAGCAGGTTGGCCAGCCGGAGGCGCGTATTGGCGATCCGCTTGACGATCTCCGTGTTGTCGAACTCGCCGCCCAGCGCGCACGAACCGTTCGCCCGCCACAGCTTCTCCTTGAGCGCCCGGTTCGAGGAGTAGGTCATGAAGGGCAGGTAGCTGGGGTACTGCAACGTCACGGTCCACCCCTTCTCCCCGCGCGAACGGGCCTCGGCGGCCATCCCTTCGCGGACGAATTCCGGCAGTTCGGAGACCGTCGCCGGATCGGTGATGTTGAGCGTGAAGGCGTTGGTCGCGGCCAGCGAATTGCGGTCGAACTCCAGCGAAAGGGCCGACAGTTCGGTGGTGTACTGCCGGTAGAGCTCCTTGTCGGCGTCCGACAGCGCCGCGCCGTTGCGGGCGAAGCTCTTGTAGGTCTTCTCCAGCAGGCGTCTGTCCTCGGCCGAAAGGCCCCGTCCGGGATGCTCATAGACGGCCTTCACGCGCGCGAACAGTTCGGGATCGAGCGAAATGTCGTTGGACAACTCCGTCAGGCGGGGCTGGACGCGCATGGCGATCTGCTGCATCTCCTCCGACGTGTCGGCGCTCAGCAGGTTGAAGAAGACGCCCGATATCCGGTTCAGCAGCTCGCCCTGACGCTCCAGCGCCACGATCGTGTTGCCGAAGGTCGGCTTCTTCGGGTTCTTCACGATCGCCTCGATCTCGGCGCGCGAGCAGGCGATGGCCGCATCGAACGCAGGCTCGTAATCCGAAAGCTCGATCTGCGAGAACGGCGGCGTCTGGTGGGGCGTGTTCCACTCCGCCAGCAGGGGATTGGTGGTATCCAGTTCGGGCAGCTGCGCTTTGGGAATCGAATTGTCGGCGCAGCCTGCCGCCATAGCTGAAAAGGTCATAATGATAAGTGCTTTTTTCATGTTACTGCAAATATTGGGTTATTTTTCACGATTCGTCTATTGTCCGTCCGATTCCGGTTCGAGGGGGATCGGGGTCTCTTCGTCCGGCTGCGGATCGGGTTCGGCGAGCAGGCCGCGGCCGCGGAGCATCGCCCGCTTGTCGGGATCGGCCCCGCGGAAGGCCCGGTAGAGCGTCATGCCGTCCTCGGAACCGCCGCGGGCGAGGATCTTGGTGCGGAAATCGGCGGCGATCTTCTTGTTGAACAGGTCGCCGCTCTCGCGGAAGGCCGCGAACGCATCCTTGTCGAGCACTTCGGCCCACGTATAGAAGTAGTAGCCCGCCGAATAGCCGCCGTCGAAAATATGGCTGAAATAGGGATAACGGTAGCGGGGTTCGATCTGCGGAATCAGGCCGCGCTTCTCGTTGAGCGCCCGGCGTTCGAAGACCATCGGGTCGAACGGTTCGTAGTCGGTGGTCGAGTGGATGTCCATGTCGGAAAGCGACGCGGCGATCAGCTCCGTAGTGGCGAAACCCTGATTGAAGAGTTCGCTCCTGCGCAGTTTATCGACGAGGTATTTGGGAATCACCTCGCCCGTGCGGTGATGCACGGCGTACTGTTTCAGCATTTCGGGTTCGAAAGCCCAGTTTTCCATGATCTGCGACGGAAGCTCCACGAAGTCGCCCTCGACCTCCGTGAGTCCGCGGTATTTCACGTCGTGGAACAGGAAATGGAGCGCATGGCCGAATTCGTGGAAGAGCGTTTCGGTCTCGTCGAGCGTCAGCAGCGCAGGGGTGTTGCGCACCGGACGGGTGAAGTTGCAGACGATGCTCACCACGGGAGCGACGCGCTCGCCGTCCCGGTAGGTCTGTTCGACATAGTTGCCGCACCACGCCCCCTGACTCTTGCCGTCACGCGGAAAAAAGTCGAAATAGAGCACGCCCAGATGCGACTGGTCGGCGTCGAGCACCTCGTAGGCGATCGCCTCAGGATGATAGAGCGGCGCCACGATGGGCTGGAAGGTGATGCCGTAAAGCCGGTTGGCGAGGTAGAAAATGCCGCCCTGCACGTTTTCGAGCGAGAAATAGGGCCGCAGCATCTCCTCGTCGAGTGCATAGTTCTGCTTGCGCAGTTTTTCGGCGTAATACCACCAGTCCCACGACTCGAACGTCGCGCCCGGAACGTCCTTCTGCAGGAGTTTGTCCATCTCGGCCAGCTCCTCCCCGGCGCGGTCAAGCGCCGGCGTCCATATCTGGTCCAGCAGCGCGTAGACCGCATCGGTCGTGCCGGCCATCTCGTCGGCCACGACATAGGCGGCGTACGACGGATAGCCCAACATCTTGGCCTTCTCCGTACGCAGACGGATGAAGTCGTTGATGAGCTGCTTGTTGTCGTACTGATCGCCGTTGTTGCAGCGGTTCAGGTAGGCCTTATAGATCTTTTCGCGCAGGTCCCGCTTGGCCGAATAGGTCAGGAACGGAATCAGACTGGGCTTGTGGAGCGTGAAGACCCACTTGTCGCTCTTGCCCATCGCCTGCGCCTTCTCGCGCGCGGCGTCGCGGACGCCCGAAGGCAGTCCCTCCAGATCGTCCGCCGTCAGTTCGAGCGCGAAGTTGTTGTTCTCGGCCAGAATGTTGTTGCCGAACTTCACGGCCGTAAGCGACAGCTCGCCGTTGATCTCCTTCAGCCGGGCTTTCTGTCCGGCGTCGAGCAGGGCGCCGGAGCGCACGAAAGCGTCGTAGGTCTTCCTGAGCAGTCGGCTCTGCTCGGCGTCGAGTCCCAGTGACGCGCGCCGGTCATAGACATCCTTCACGCGGGCGAAAAGTTTCTCGTCGAGCCGGATCTTATCGCGGTGCGCCGAGAGCAGGGGCATCACCTGCTCCTGCAGGGCCTGCATCCGTTCGTTGGTCTCGGCGGCGCAGAGCATGCCGAAAATCAGCTCGGTCTGCGCGAGCATCTGTCCGGCGTTGTCGTAAGCCAGAATCGTATTCTCGAACGTCGGCTCGTCGTTGTTCGAGGTGATGGCGTCGATCTCGGCCTCGTGCAGCGACATGCCGCGCTCGAAGGCGGGCATGAAGTGTTCGGCGCGGATCTTATCGAAGGGCGGCACGCCGAAAGGCGTGTCCCACTGGGTGAAGAAGGGATTCTCCCCGGCGCTTTTCGGGGAGTTGCATGACGCAAGTGCCATAAGCAGTAAGAGTGTTGTGAATAAACCTGCAATACGTTTCATCTATTCATGTTATTTTATGTAACTTTGCGAGCTGAAAATACGGACGCGCGCAAGGCATCCGTACAATGTTGCAAAGTTAGTAAATTATAACAGGTATGCAACTTTTTTACGCCCCCGACATCACGCCG